>OICR01000564.1_pt1 | contig 16011 bp, 16 predicted proteins | sample 1581321 | NCBI WGS metagenome assembly OICR01 (sample SAMEA3882557, study PRJEB24775) | human gut metagenome | biome: human-associated habitat; feature: intestine environment; material: feces | place: Netherlands | collected 2009/2010
CAAGCTAATTGCATCAACTAAGGAACCGGCGCCCTTAATTAACTTATCCATAAAGCCGCCCGAGGGTTCTCCGTGCTGTAAAGCCTGCTCACTTTTAATAATATCTTCCTGAACTTTAGCATCAATGACTGGAGCAAGAAGCTCGTCCATTTCAACTTCATCAGGCATAACAGTTTGTGCCAGTCCATCAGGTGTCGACTCGTAATTCACAAGTAAGTCTTCAATAGCTGCTTGCTGCTCAGCCTGAAGTTGGACTTCATTAACTTCACCAACCTGCTTAGCGGCTCGCTCTTGCTTGGGCATCGCATCGTCAATTATCTCTTCTTTGACAAATTGCAGCTCGAGCAACTCTTCCACTTCAGGCGGCAGAGCTTCATTCACGTTTGCCATTAGATGTACTCCTATTGTTAATGTTCCGAATAGACGCTATTTGTCTATTACGGAATTGGTTAATTTGACTTGCTATAGTTGGAAGGTCATTGACCGCAGTCAAGCTTTTAACCCCATAGCTACTCTTAGTGTATTGCTGTTGCTTAGAGTCGATAAACATATTGGTAACCTCAGGAGATTCCAGCGCTTCATTAACTATAGCATAAGTTTGCGGCGTGATTATCTTAGCTTTAACATACTTGTCAGCTAAGAGTTTGAGGGCCTGAAGACCCGTAAGCGGATTTTTCAACTGCCTGTTAATTGCCTCCTGTTGGTATAAGCTAACACCATTAAGAAGCTTCCCCAAATCAGGGCGTCCTTTTTCAGCCACTTCACCGAGGCGATTCAACGTGAAGTCAACGAACTCTTGTTCAATGCCCTCAGTAAATTTATTCTTGCTCGAAGCTGCAATCACAGAATCTTCATAAATTTTGTCGAAGTTAATTTGGTTGAGGTAGGCATTCTGAATATCCTTAGTAAAACCGCCAGTATTATTCCTAATTAACATATCTGCCATCAGAACATCAGTAGGACTTTCACTGTTAAATGCCCTTTTATTCTGCTTAGCAAACACATCAGCTACAGTATTACGTATATGCTCCGGTAACTTGTTAAATTCAGATATTACTCTACCTTGATAACTTAATCTAGCATCACGCAAAATTCGGCCCTCAAGCGTAGCAGCTTCTTCAAAAGGCACAGATTCATTTGCGGTTTCAAGGAAGTAATCAGAAGCTATGGGTTTGTTCTGCTGATTTAATACGCCATTACCGTTAATTGCCGCGTCGAATAATCTTTGGCCTGCTGGACTCATTGTGCTTCTAATTGCCTTTAAGCCTTCATTGCCTTCTTTATTAGCTACAGTGTAGCTTTCTTTAAGTATCACAGAGTCGCCAATTTTGAAGGCTTCTTCACCAGCATTAGCGGCAGCTTTAGATGCTACTAAGTTAGGCTGTGTCTTATATTCACCGCCATTAAATTCACTTACTAAATCATTAGTTGGTTTAACAGAATCCTTATAAATATTATAGTACGGTTGCCAAGCTTCAGCTACTTTAGTTCCACCGCCGCCACCGCTTCCTCTACCAATAGCTTTCTGCCCATCTCTATAGACATCAGTTAAAAGGTCGGCTGTATTAGGTGTTGAAACACTAGAGCTAATTGTCTCCCTTTGGTCCATGAACTGCTTCTGCAAATTTGCGGCCCGCTGCTCATCAAAGGGATTAGCTCCAGTAGCCAGCATCATTCGGGCGGTGTAATTAAGGTCTTTCTGCTCTTTCTGCTTACTTAACTCACTAAGCTGATTGTCCACCCGAGCAAGGTCTTGCTGATACGCGATGTCACCGGTGCCCAAAAATGGTAAGAGTACCTTGAGTGCCCCCGGAATTTTAGAGCTAATTGAGTTATCATACTCCTTGCGGATTTCATCTTTACGGTTAAGTAACTGCAAAGCCGTTTCGCTGGTATCAATGTCATCTTGGAGCTTAGCTCTGTTAAGTGCTTCTTGCTGAGTGTTGTTAATTGAGTTGGCTTGGTCAATGTACTCCTGGGCCAAAGCAGCACCTACTGGAGATTGAGCGGCATCAAGTTCCTTAAAGGTGTTTTGCGGCTTGGAGCTACTCCACGAATAAGGAACTTTCTCGTGCTCAACAATGTAATTAACCAAGGCCTCTTCCGTCAACGGATTTAATTTACTACTATTTTCGGCCATAACTTAATCTCCTTCAAATTAGAAAAGACTGCTCGGACTAAACTTTCCCTTAATATCACTAGATAATTGGTAGCCACTTTTACTGGTGGAGCTAGTTCCTTGCGATTTAGTTTCAGCACCTTTCAAGATGCCAAGCAGGCTGTTTAGGGCTTCCAAGCTAATTGCTTCATCTTGCGCCAAGGAGTTAAGTAACACCTGGCTCGCATTAAGTTGCTGGTCGCCGGCTTCGGCCTCGAGTTCAGCACGTTTGCCAGCTAATTGAGTCGCAGCATTGGTAACGGCCTCGTCATAGAAAGCCTGCACAAGCGAGTTGTCAGCAGCACCAACAGACCTAGCTAAGTCCTGATAGCTCTGGCCGAGTGCTTCGTCTGACTGTTGCTTAGCAGCCGCCATAATAGCATCTACATCGATATTGCCATCTTCGGCAAGTTGCCCCAAAGTGTCATAAGCTCCGGTGGCCCGAGGGTCTTCGGTGTTAATTAGGTCGCTATAAGCATCAAGGTTATCCAAGGCCGCTTCGTTGAGGGCGTCAAGTAGCTCGGACCTAAATTGCGTAGTGTATGAACTTTCCTGCGTCTTAGACTTCTCTTTAGAATAAGAGCCAGAAAGCTTACTGGTTAATCCGGTCATACCAAACATTTAATTATCTCCTTTCATCTTAATTAACTTTCTTCAAAATTGGCCGCTCGTTGCACAAGCCATAGGCGCGTTCTAGAAAAGCTGTCCATTGAACAAGGTCGCCATTGGTCTTAATTGACGGCCGAACGAGCTGGGCACATTGAACTTTCTGCACAATTACCCGCTCAGTCGAGCAAGCACTCAGCAGGCACAAGGCTGCTATAATAATCAGCACAACTGTTACTGCTGCTATTAACTTCATTAAAGCGCTTATTAACTTCAATAGAAGCTTGAGCGATTTTATCATCTGTTTGCTCCTTAACTTTTATAAGTTCATTAACTTCAGTTTTCGCCCTAGCATACCCAATTGCTTCGCGGCGTTCTGCATACCAAATTGACACCATCAAGACAATTAGCAGCAGGGCCAAAAAAGCGCCTAGGAGCTTAATGTTTCCCATCGCACTTATCCTTTTCTGATATCTTAATGTGGTCAGTACCAGCATCAAATGAGATGCTTACGTCTTTATACTTAATTGAGTACAGCTTAGAAAGCGCCTGACTTATATGTTCACCAAGCAGAAAGAGCCCAGAAACGCACGAGGCCCAAATTATGATATAGGCAATCAATTTAGTTTCCATATGTGACTCGTGTAAAGTAACTAGGTACACAACAGTGGCGCACGGAATTACTGTAATTATCCACTTCCTTGAGATGAACCTAAAAGCCAGCTCTCGCTTGTTGCAGTGCATCTTAAGTAACCACGAGGTGATAAACGGCACGAATGTACTCAGCAAGATAATTGCTATCAATGCTAAGCAAGGCATTATTTCAAAGTCTATCAGCATTGTAAATTCCTTTCTTAATTAGCTTCTCTCATAATAATTGTACCAATAATTCGTGTAAATGTCAACTTGCCACTTCAGCTACACTATAGCAGTTAATGCGATGCAGAACCAAAGTAAGCCGCCCCAAACCCACTCACCTAAGTTCCAAGCATTTTTGCCCTCGGCACAATTAAGCGCTTGGCAAATCAAAGTGGCAATTAGGTACGCCGGGCCCATTAACAGCCCCGACAGCATCAGGGGTATGGAGTATAAGGGTAAGCCAATTAAGAATGTCCAAACAAGGCCACGAAGGCACAAGCCGCAAAATCCATAAACTCTTGGTGAACTTATGTTCTTAATTAACTCATCTATAGCAGGGCACTCTTCACGAGAGCTTTGCTGCCCCGTAGTCAATTCACCTATATAGGTTCCCCAGCCGCAAATCTGCTGGCCGAGGTACATAGTAAGGCAATTAAGTACTGCATAAGTAATTGGGCTTACAGCTTCGGGGCAGTAACTCGAGGCAAAATTCGCCATAGTCAATCCATACGTGAGTGGCTGCCAGAGTTTATTAAGTGGCAACTCGCCTAACCCAGGTAGCTCAAGGCCGCCCCGAATCCGGTTAACCAAAGCCCCGTATAGGGTTAGAATGATAATTGAGCATATAGTGTTAATCATCTTTAATCCTCCTAATCTTTTTTCATTAAATCATACATACTAACTCGGCAAATTTTTGATCCTAAGACAATCTTATTCTCAGCCATATTTCGGCTCATCTGCTCATCAGGATTGTTAATTTGCACTAAGTAAACATAATTGCGGAAGAAGCCAATAACAGCCCATTTACTTGAACCGTCAAAAATCGGCTTAAATTCCTTAAAAACATTCCTGCCAGGAATTCCGGAGTCGGTAAATTGTATCAACCTAATTGAGTAATCAGCTCTCTGCACAAGTAGGTAATTAGCCATTGAATGAAGTGACATAACTTTATTATTATTGTCCGCTACAGCTATGCCTGTATTAGTAAAGCTAAGCCTGTTGTTTGGTATAGCATTTCCAGCTTGAGGCTGAAAATTGTAATCTAAGATAAGTAACGTATGTGGCGCCGCTGCGGTGTTAGTTCTTAGCACCGCTAAGAATCTATCAGAAGGTGTTGTATTATTCATTGCCCAAGGAGCGTAAATTGAGATTTTCTGTTCATTAGTCGAGTCCCAAAAAGTTTGGTTAGTTGACATAACACCGTCAACGTTCTGTGTGCTAGTTTGCGCACTCCAACATACTTTAGCATAGCCAAGTGAATCACCGTAAAAATTTGCCACTTGGCTATACGTAAACATATCAACAATAATGCATACAAGCCATTAACATAATGATAAGAGCAGCTCCATGGAACTGCGTCACCAAATTTCGACGCGCTGTTTCTATGCAGACATAACTTAATTGCCGTTTCCTGAGATACCCAAGATGCTCCAACTGAATAAGAGCCACCTGACTTAAGCCCATGATGCTCACTTAATTGAGATTCGAAGCCGGGAACCCCATTAACTCTGTTTGCAATAACACCCAGCATTGTAGCATTGTTTCTAAAGGGGCCGTAAATTTGGCTACTGCCTGAAAAGCTAGAAACTCCACTTATATATGCCCTCTTCATTAAGACCCAATTCTCAGGGTTGGCCGAAGCATCTCTGGCGGTTCGCAAGTTAATCTGATTAAGGCCTGAATCAGCATAATAAGTAGATGCGTACCAATGTTTCTGAGCAGGTTCATAAACAGGGCCAAACATCTTGGGTGTGTTATCCTTAATAGCTACAGGACTGTTGCTTGAAGTGAAAGTTAATTGACTATCAAGATAATTAAAGTTACTTATCATTTCAGCACTGTCAATAGCTTCTTCATCATTACTTGAATTAGCAGTAAAACCAGAACCTTTGAATCTAATCATATTTCTAAATTGAACCAGACCAGCTGGCAGTAGTTCATTTAGAGCACCACTCAAGTAATAATTCTGTCTACAATTATATGTATTTTGCCCAGTACTTAGGAATCTTCCACGAAGCCTATCCTCATACATTTGCATATAAGGATTGTAAATTGACCGCCCTGCGTGGTCAGCATTATATTCACTTGACATCTGAGGTTCATCTGGGTAAGTCAAAGTAAGCCCATTGAACCATTCAAGAGGGGCTAAATTCGAGGCCCCTTTTCCAAGGGGCCTTAATGAAGTTCTTATCACCATTAACTTATTCCTCCTAATTTACGCCGTGGTGTCATATTCGGCTTCGATGTTGGCTATCCATTGAGGCTCGTAGCCCAGAAGCGCCGCCGTCGAATTATACCTAAATGAACGCCGCAAGGCAATTAACTTATATGGAGCACTCGACTCTTGGAATGTGCCCTCAGAGCTGTCAATCCAGTAAGGTGTAACAGCTGAGCCGTTAATTGTAAATTCGACGCCGGTTACCAGCGGGCCGTAACTTGAGTCAGAACAGTCAATTAACAGCTCAAAGGTAATTACCGCATCATCCGGAATGCCGGCCGGAACTGTGATAGCAATAGGTAATTTAGCGCTGCCGGCCATATGAGTTACTCGAATTGTATAGTGCTTAATCTGGTTATCAAGCGTAACCGCAGCACTATCTACAGCGCTAATTTGAGAGTTCCTTGACATCACTTTCTCAGTTGCGGCACAGAGCATCTTGGCATTAAATGGCATACCCTCAGTCCAGCCAGCTAATGCTACAGCGAGAGAACCATTATCGTCAATCAAGGGCCAACCAGATGAATCTGATAAAGTGTATTTAGCATAAGGGTTATTAACTTTAGGCTCTATTGTAACTTGACCGATAAATGTACTTCCGATTCCGATTGAACCATCAGCAACAGCAATGTAAGGTGCTGAATACTGAGAAACATAGTAAGCTTGATTAGTAGCGTAATCTCGTGAAGCCATTTGCCAAGAATCGTACTGTATATTACTTGAGATTATAGACTTAATACGATACATATACAATCCGCCGTCAGCTAACGTACCTGGAGGGAGCATTACTTGAGAACCTTTCACAAAAAACCACCCACCAACTACCGGAGTTAATCCAGAGAATACTGCAGAAAACTCCTCAACTGTGTTTGGCACTTGCGATACTGAATCAAGTACTCCATAAACAAGTTGGTTAATCGTGATATTCTGCGAATTACTGACTTCAGCAACATTGGCCATCTGGCAGATAGTTAAGTCAGCAGAACACACAATGAACTGGTCGGGGTAAATTGCGCGGCTGCTTAATTGGCTTAGGTTCCAATTAAGGTCTTTCAAGCCAATCTCCGCTTCTTGCACAGAGGTAAACAGCTGGCTTTCGTCAGAAACCTGCTGAAGCAACAGGAGGATTTGACCCGTCTCAATTAACACCAGCCTAAAGGCCACAAATTTACTCGTGCCGTTACTTGAGTCAAGCAGAGTTTTCGCGCTCGTTGTTGTATTGTAGTAGTAAGGCTGAATGTTAGGTTGAGCCGTTTCACCATCATGGTCATAATTAGGGTAGTAATATTTGAAGTTAATTGACGGCATAGCCGGAAACAGCTTGCGGTCAGGCCGCTGGGAATTACCGGCATAGTTGATGCCTTCCTTAATTAAGTCGAAACTTTGACAGCTCAAGCCCTTGGCCGAATCTGAGGAAGTTACTTGAGCGGCGAAGTTAACTACCATTATAGGGTGGTCGCGGCCAAATGTACTTGAATCAGCCAAAAACGGCCGCACTGAAAGCTCCGAGGCCGTTAAGTCGCCATCTGCATTAACATAGATGTTGCACAGGGCTAAGTAGATGTCATAATCTGATGTACTTATTTCCCCAATGCCGCTTTCATTAAGCCCAACATAAACAACTTGGCCTGCATATTCCGGCCCGATTGTAACAGTTTCTTCCTGATGTTGTACCAAGTCCGTGCCGTTAAACCACTGGAAGGACTTAAGCAAGATGGTATTAGTCGAGCTGACCGTGGCAATATCGGCCGTATAGGGTTTAGTCAACCCAATTAACAAATCCTTCTTTTTCGGCAACGTAGCTGAATTTGCCCCGGATTCCGCAGTAACAGCTGACAGCTGGTCTTCAAGTTCTTGAAGTTCATCTGCTACTTTACTCCTAACAGCATCAGCTTCTACATTAGTCATATCAGCACGAGCCAAGTCAATTCGGGCATTGTTCAAATAAACGCTAAGCGTCTGTCCGGTTTCGGTGCTGATTTCACGGTCGTTGTAGTCAACACCCTCTCCAGTAACATTAGCAATTCGTAAAACGCCTTTGCTCATTTTCTATCCTTTCGTCAATTAAGTTTAATAAATCCGCATCCGCATAAAGTTGCTGAAGCTACTCTGGTTGTAGCCCCAAACCACACAATTATCTCTGTAAGCCAAACCATTCTTATTGAACCGCACGCGGTAATTAGCGGGAATGATGAATTGGCCGCTCGAGCAACCCGAGCTACTTCCAGTGAAGTGGCCGTAAAACAGGTGGTTCTCTAATTGAGTACCATTTGGGTCAGAGATAATTATGTGGGCTGTTGATCCGCCCGGCCCTGCGGCAGTGGCACTAATGAAGACTGGCTGACTCCACGACTTATTGCTCGTAAAAAGCGACCCGTTGTACAATTCAGAGGAGTAGTTCGGGGCGCCATTTGACGAGGTAGACCTAATTAACGGCCGAACACAAGTTGAGGCTCCTTTATCCCAAATAAAGTAACTTCCTTTTATAGTACCATTGGCCGTTGCACTGCGAGTCCTAGTGGCCACTCCCTTAGTGCCACCTGAATCTAAGTAAAGCTGCATTTGAGCTTTAAGTGGGTTCATCATAGCCGTCAAAGTCGTGGTACCGCCATCGCAGGTTACAACTCCATTGCCTTCCAAGTACTTAAGCGACTCGAAAGCAGTCCACATAGGCTGCTGAGAATTTCCGGTTGAGTAATCTCCCTGGAAAGTATCTTTGAAGCAAGCGGCAGTGTAATTGCCTATGTAGACGGAGCCAGCTCCGGTAATGAAGTCAGTGCCGCTAACGGTTCCATCGACAATGAGTTTGCAGCCAGCTTCAATTGTCAAGGTGTACGCACTAGAGCCAATTAAGTTGAAACAGTGCAAAACGGCTCCATTTGACAGCGTAACATTGCTGACCATATTGAATGTGGCATAAGGTGCTTCGACGCGTTTTCCGGAGAAGCTGCTTAAGTTAGCATTTGAAGCATCTTGGCAAAAAATGAATCCACTTGAGTCAACCGCAGCGGCGCCACCAAGCGACACCTTTGCTAATTGAGGATTATTTCCAGACAGCACATCGTTGCCGCCCTCGCTGATGAAAGTTCCTTCGTAGGTGTTTAAGGCCAACTTAGTTACAGGAATATTCTCAAGCTGGTTGATAATATCAGATGAAGCTACATTACTGAAATCGGCCCGAGCAAGCCAATGACCTCCCGGAGTTGCACCATCGTGAATTGCCACTGTCCAGTTTCGAGTGTCAACGAAGAACTCTCGAGGGTTATAAACTGCATTGATTTCTTCCAAGCTACCGGAGCCCAACTGTGAAATTCGGCCTTGGTAATCACTGCTAGGTAATCTATCTGTCATAAATAAGACCTCCCTTAAATAAGTTAAATTGTATCCCTGTTATCTCACAAAAGCCTTTTACAGCATAATTGAGCATATGGTAAACGCCAGTATTGTAGATGTTGCCTACGAGGCGGCGCCCAACGAAGTATTTGTCCTCAATTAACACCTTATGATGCGGCAAGTTTCCATAGGCGTCAGTTGAAGATGTCAAGGTAATTGACACATCATACCCCATTGAGATATTCTGGTTCCACTCGAAATCAGGTTCCTGGGTGATAGCGCAGTCAAGCTGAGGCGCTTGAAGCTGACAGTCCCAAATGAACTCCTTCCTGTTACTTGACATATTAGTGTCAACTCGAGTTATTACCGTAGTGCACTCGATGGGGATTTCTGGTGCGAAGCTAATTGAGTTAAACTCAAAAAACGCGTCCACTTTGTCAATCCGCTTTGCCTGCTGATACACATCTGTTTCGAAGCTGCAACTTAATTCAAAGCCGCTGCTCCACGTATTGTCATAATCATTCAAGTCAACATCAAAGCTGCTGTCATTCAGGTCTTCATTAAGCAAGCTGTCATTCAAGTCTTCATCGAATACAAGAGGTAATGGCAGAGCAAGCTTATTGAACTCGGGTTCAAGCGTATCAACTAAATGCGTTATGACGGCATCGGCGAGTGGCAATTCTGAATAGAGGTTAATTGAAGCACACATTGTGTCAGGCTGCTCTGCGGACAAGCTTCCAATTGACTCAACGTGCAACCTGTTGCCGTAGTAGCTTATTTCATTAAATTCTGTATTATAGGCACTGCGGTACTCGAAGTTCCAGAAGTGCTGGAAGTTAATGAAGTTGAAACCACGAACAGCAGCTAATGCGTGCTGTACCTTGAAAACGCGCCCAAGCAACAAGTCGATGCCAAGTATGTTGCCATAATAATTGACAACAAGGTAGCGGGTTTCCAGCAGGTCGAGGTATTCGATGTCGATGTCGATTGAGTTGAAATAGTCAATTAACATCTCATTTACGACCTTGAACCCGCCAGAGCCCAGTGAGCCCAAATCCTCGTAGCTGTAAAGGTTCTTGTCTGAGTCAATGAAGTATACAATGCCAAAGGTGCTAGTTAAGCAGCAATCTCGATTGAGAATCCGATGCTTACTAACTTCCTTGAAATTGTAAACCAAAGCCGTGTTCAGCTCGGTGGCACTAATTACGTTGTCCGATGTGAACACCAGAAAGCCGTTTTTCTTCTTAGCCAAGGCAATTCCCTTACCAGTGCTAAGTGAGTCCAGACTCTGAAAACCGGCTCCGGTAGTTGTGCTCGGCTGGAAGTCATCTCCATTACCAACAGCACTCCAAGCTATGACGTCATCACTCAAGGCAATTAACCTGTTATTCGTCGCGCAAATGAACTTGGCACTCTGAGGGAATCCCGTGGGGCTGATTTGCTGAATAGAGTTAATTAAGTGGTCATACTTAAACAGCACTTGGTCACAGAGTATGTAGTAATAGGAGCCAATGTAGTCCACGCTTACATTTTCGGCATCGCTGCTAAGCATCAACAACACAGTTCCATCGCCCGTGTCAGTCGAGTACCTATAAATGTACTTGTTTGTAATAATTAACTTCCCAGCATCGTCCTGTAAATCAACCACCTTTTTCAGCTCGACGTTCCTTGAATACGGCATAAAAAACAGCGGCTTGTAGCCAAGGCCAGTTGAGTAGCCATTGTATGTTGGAATAATGTTCGAGCCGTCTGTTATGTTAAGTTGATTGCCTTCGACTCTATCATAGGTTATATTAGGATTGAATATCAATAAGTTCTTATTAACTATTGAAACCATTTTGCGGCCTCCTCAAGTTACAAGCAGTAGAACTTATAGTATCCTGTAAAGTCTACCGTCTTTGTGATTACATTAGCTAATTTAGCACTGACGCTAAGCAAGTTGCCTGCTTGGTCAACCATATAGTAACAGTTGTACTGGCAGTCGCCGCCGGAAACTGTGAAAGTTAATTGACGGGTCTTTATGGACCACGCCAGCGACTCGTCTTGAAGCACGTCCCAATCTGAGGTGGAAGGTACTGTAAGGGTTACAGGGGTGTAGTTAGTTGACTCAACAATGTCACTTAACTCCGTGGTCTTGTCAAAGGCCTCGGATATCTGGCCTAACTTAATTGTAACAGCTGTTATAGCCCGCTGTCCCTTAAACATAGCTTTAAGCACTTCTTCCTCGAGTGTGCCACTTACCATATTAGGTGCTGTAGCGCCCTCAAAAACATAAGTGCCTCCGAATAGTTTCTTACGGCCGCCTTTCTTGCTACCACATTTACTTTTCTCTGCTGAAAATTCCATCTCAATTAACCTCCATTCTGATTAACGCCCGCAGCTTCTTCGAGGGCCCGAAGCCGCTCTTCGATTATCTGCAAGTTATAATTAAGTTGCTCTATTAAATCATTGCTCTCTTCCTCGTAGAGAGGTAATTGGAGCGTTTTTACATCAGCCATCTCAATTACCTCCCCTCTAATACCCAAAGTTAGCGTAGCGCTCGTTCTGAACAAGTACAGCAAACAGCTGGTTGAACTCGGCAAATTCACGCTTAAAGCGCTCGGAGTCGTCAAGCAAGCCATACAACTTACTTAGCGTCCCAGAAATTACCACGTCCTTGTAATCTCGGAGAAGCCAGTTTCCGTAAGCCGCCAATTCTTCCTCTCGTTCATTAACTTCTTCCAAGTCAAGCGCCTTCCATTCGTCGCTTTGGGCATCTTCTCTGACTAGCCACTCATTAGACAACCAATCGTATTTAACAAGTCGCTCAGCTTCTGGTATATATTCGAACTTCTTTGGGAAGCTATAATATGTTATCTCAATTGACGTCGGCTCTTCACTAACAGGTAAGCCGTAAATTTCGCCGAGGACATTCTGCCCACCACCGAAGACAAAGACATACTTCTCGCCCACTTTGTACCAGTAGTTGTTAAGTAAGTTCTGCCCAACACTAGGCTGATTGTTTGGCGGGTATAATCCAAGCGGCTTGTAGCAGACAGAGTTAATTAACCTTACATCTGGATTACGCCTCCACACCCACTTTGTGGCACTCTGCATTTCCAAGTTAGGCGTGTCAGGTGTCAATTCAAGTTGCTTTAAGTCGCTTTGGAAATACTGCTTACTGTGAATCCTTGAGATAATGCCCTGAGCCAACTTAACAACAATGTCGCGCATATCAATTCTATTTGACAGCTCGCAAACATCATCTACAATTTGACTAAACATCTCAATTACCTTTCATACGAAAAAAGCCCCAAGGCGTTTCTGCCTCAGGGCTTTTAATTACCTTTGTTACTTAACAGACGGCAACGGATTCGAGCCCTTAACTAAGTTATTAAAGTTAAATGACTGCGCCGAACCAACATTGCCAGTGCCAAGTTCATTGCCTTCATTCTGTCCCTTGGCCGCTTCGTCATTTGCCTGCTGCTTTTCTTCTTCAGACTTAATTGCCTCAACAACAGCAAATTTAGCCAGCTCCTTGGAAAACGGCCCGACTTCATCGGCCGAATCCAGCTCAATGAAGCCGACACCATTCGCCAACTTAATGTGGCCTTTGGAAGTAATGAGGCTACGTAGGTTCTTATTATAGACTCTAATTACACACTGCATAATCGTTACTCCAGATAGATGTTACTGAGAACGCCTCCGGTATTTTCATCTGCATACTCAAGAGTGAGCTCAGAGGTAATTACGTTGGCCTGACCGTCCATACCTACCGGAGTCGCATCCTTGATTTCGGCGTCGGTCATATAACCAATCTTAATCAAGCCCGGGTGGTAAATCAGCATCGATTTGCTAAGCGACTCAGTCTGGCTGAACAGCGGGTGAGCAAGAATCTTAACTTCCTGCATTCCCGGCAACTGCAGAGCATACACATCAAGGCCATATACTTTAGTCGCAGTCCCAATCGGGTAATACGAGCTGCCGGCCTCTCTAATGAGTTTATTAAGAATATAAAGTACATTAAGAGAGGTCATAACGACACGTTCATTAGGAACGCCCTCAGGGCAGGTCTCGAAGTTACTGTACATCCATTCCTGAATTGAGTCAAGAGTTGCAGCGGCAGCCAATGCAGTGTTATTCTTAACAATGCTCGTCAAGCCGTCCATCGTGCTCAGCACTTCGGAGCCGTCAACCTGATTGAGAGATTTTCGGCCAAGCAGCAGAGCCATTTCGATGTCCTGCGCGTGCATTGACACGGCATCTTCTTTGTTCTCCGTTGCCTTGTTTCCAGTGATGAACTTAATGTGCTCAGCCGTACGAGTCGTGCCCCAGCCATTGCGGAAAATCTGGCTGTAATTCATACGGGGAACGCCACGACGGTACTTAGGATTCGGCGCCAATGAACCCTCTTTTTTGGCGGTACCCAAGTAAAGCAGTTCATCATTCTTAGTTACTGCGGCGGCCGTCGATTCAGCAAAGCCACGAACGACAGTCAGGGTGTTACCGGACACGGCACTAACAAACATATATTCATTAGTCTTAGTGTTCATAATCACCGAAGACGGTTCAACCACAGCACCTTTATCTACTGTGATGGAAGTTGCTGTGTTGTTTGCCGTAGCCGAGGCAATTAACTTCGAGCTATACGGCTGCTTCATAAACCAGTAGTGGATTTTGGAAGTCAGCTGAAACTGAGCAGAACCCGAACTCAATGCGAATATCGGGGCAGTACCGGCCAGCTGAGACCGGAACAATTTACTATTGAAGCTATCAAGCCGCTCAGCATTGATACCTCCTTGAGATGAAAAGATTCCTGGAATCATCTATTTACTCCTTTGTTAAATTTACTTACTAATCAACAAGTTACCGAAGAGGCCGTCAAGGTCTTTACGATGCTTGTCAGCCGCTTTTTCATCAGCACTCTTACTTGAGAGCTTATTGCTAAAGTCCTGCAAAAATGTCTTAGTTGCTTCAGTTGCCTCGTCAAGCGACTTACCCTGCTGCAAAAACCCTTTCATTACCTGCGTAATAATCGGGGCGGCACTTGGGTCTTTCATCAATGGAATCTCCCGAGTGGCCTTGTCTAATTGACTCCTACTTGAAACGGCCGCCTGAATCTTGTTGCTGACATTGCTGTCGTAAGCATTAAGGCGGTTTTCAATGGCTTTGTCAATTACACTGGTTGCATCATACAGGGCTTTACCGTAAGCGCGCTGTGCTACAGAGTTAATGAAGTTTCCCAACTTACTTGGGTCTTGCATCAGCTCGGCGGCATCGTATTCAACGCCGTCAAGGAAGTTCTGCTTCGCTACATACTGCTTGAATACATCACTCGAGTTCGCTTGCTGGCCCTGCTGGGCACTCTGTGCACTCTGTGCACTCTGCTGTGCTGCTTGCTGACTTGCTTGAGCCGGCGGCACCTGCTTGAACGGATTAAGTTCTTCCGGCGCTTCGGGTTGACTTGACGTAAAGACTTGCTTGAGTCTGGCCAAAAACCCGGCATCATCGTTTACTTGTTCGTTTTCAGTTTCCATTTATTTTACTCCTTTATTCTAAATGTTTTGACTGTTTTGGTCAACAGGTATTTCCTGCTGCTGTTGCTGTTGTGCCATAGCCTGCTGAAGTAACTGGTGAGCTAAGTTCCTCTGCTGTATTGGCAATGAGTCAATCGGCGACTCTTTTTTGAACATACTGAAGTCGATTTGGTGCCCTGTCAAGCTGCTCTGGTAATCGAACAACTTAGTTAAGTCGTATTCCTGGGCGACTTGCGGCAACTGGATTAACTTATTGATAAAGGTATCCATCTGCTGAGCTTTTATATCTCTATCAACGCCTGTCATAGCAGTGGTAATTGAGTACATAACGCCGCGGCCGCTGAACTCGCCTACGGCTGTAGGAACATCATTGCCTTGGTCGTCTTTGACCATCAGGGTAGCTTCGTGGTCGAAAATCGTCTGGATGTGAATTGACTTCAAGGGCGTAATTAACATCGCCTGAATTTGGCGCGCCATTAACTTCGTAGCCTTCCCAGACGTCTCAAGTGCCTTTTTGGCCTGCCACTCAGTTGCTCTGTCGAGGCTGCTCATTAAGCTAGCTTGGTCAGTCGGCATAATAATCTGCATTATGTTCTTCATCTGGTTGATGTCACTTAAGATGTGCTGCGTATCCGGCGCATCATTGAAGTGCATTATGGCAGACCCAAGCGACTCGTTAGGCTCGGACGACACCGGAATCCACGGGCACTCATCATCAATTTCCTTAGCTTTGGTGATTTCATTGAGTGATATGCGATTGCGATCGTAGAAATTGAGTCCGTAAACTTTCTTCCGGTCGCCTTTTTGCTTCGTGTTAATTAAGAAGTTTATGAAGCATTGAACCGGCGTAAGATTTTCGGCCGGAGCAACTCCGGGGAATATCGGGGCCACAACTACGGGGATGACTCCATTGGAACTGACTTCTGCATTAACCAGCGTCTGTCCGATGTAAGTCAATTTAAGCAGCGTCTTAGTAAGCGGCTCGAGCCCGGGGAGTTCAAAGCCAAGTAACTCAGGGCAGACTCGTACATAGACAGTTGTCTTGTTAATAAAGTTCTCTCTTGTAATGTCGCTGTCGCGTTCAGTGTCGTGTGGCAAGGGGTTGAAGTCAAGTATGTATTTGAAGTCCCTTGGGTTGTTCATCGAAAAAACGGCACGGTAGCCGGCTGTTCTGCTACACTCAAGTAACTCAGAAAGTTCCTTGTCGCCAACTTCGGGGTGCAGCGCTTGATTAAGTATGTCTGTTTTGGCGATGCTTTCGACGTAAGCGCAAAAGTCGCCACATTCACTGAAAGAGCGCATATCAGTTAATTTACTGAAGT
>OICR01000569.1_pt1 | contig 15948 bp, 20 predicted proteins | sample 1581321 | NCBI WGS metagenome assembly OICR01 (sample SAMEA3882557, study PRJEB24775) | human gut metagenome | biome: human-associated habitat; feature: intestine environment; material: feces | place: Netherlands | collected 2009/2010
CGGAAAGCCGCACAAACCGCCGACACGGGCGCGACAGCGCGGAACGCGCTGCCGGTCACAGCTGCATCTCCTGCATCTGCTCCGATTCCGACATTTTCGGCTGCGGATCGGTGGTAATCGCGTACCATTGACCCTTCTCAGCCTTTCTCGCGGACACCAGCTCCTGCTGCAGCAGTTTTTCTGCCGGAACTGGTATTTCCCATCCGCTTTCGCCGGTATGTGCCTGCGCCGCCGCGCCCTGCCGGAGCCGCTCGGCGTCCTGGGCGTTCAGGTCAACGTAGCCGAACGGTGTCATGAAATGAAAACGATCTTCCGGGCAGGCTTCCAGTAGATCCTTGAGCGTCTGCACCTGCTTGCCGTTTTGCTCTGTCGGAAATTCTTCACAGTAAAATTCCGTAGACATTTTGATCTCCTTTTTCGTGTTTGCAGCACTCCCGCACACCGGCGCAACGTCCGGTTTTCTGGTACTTGGCGGGTACGCACTCGGCTGTGTCCGGAAAGCCGCACAAACCGCCGACACGGGCGCGGTGGCGCGGAACGCGCTGCCGGTCACATCTGCATCTCCTGTATGGGCGCATCCTGCTCCTGCAAAATCTCCTGACAGAGCTGCTCCAGCGGTTTGTGTTCCCTCTGCATACAGTAGGCCTCCATCTTTTCACGCAGCACCTCTTTCTCTGCCGCATTCAGGCGGTAGGTAAGAGATTGATCATCGATTCCGCTGCCATAGAGCGTGATCTCCAGCGTGTCGCAGACCTGCTGGCGCTGCATATCGTAGTTGGCATAGATATTCAGCGCATGGTCGTTTTCATCGGTTTCCACAAACGTGCTGAACGCTTCGTCGACGTTGAAACACGGAACGACGTAAAAATTCAGTATTCGGTCATCCATCGCCTCGATGCTATCCTCGAAATAAAAATTCCGCGCAGTGAGTCTGCTCGGCGTTGTCAGCTCCTGCCCATCCAACCGATCGAGAAAGATGCGCCAACGGTCATCCTCGGACATCTCCGCTTCCTGATATGCCTGCGCTGCCGCATCCGCCACGTCCTGCATCGCGTAGACCTTCCAGCCGTCCATGATGTTCAGTGCCGAAAACGTCCGCGCATCGAAGTCCAGCTCATACGCACCGGCGATACACCCTGTGTTCTCCATGCGCTCTGCGGCTGCCGCATCGAACTGCTCCTGCGTGATCTTCTCACCGTGTGGAAATATGGCTGTAAATTTTGTGCCCGCGTTTTTGTCGGACAGATAGTTCCGCAGGTGGGCTGCCGCCTGCAACAGCTCCACGGATTCTGGCACAGAAAAATACATACTCTCGCCATTTTCGGTCACTCGAAATACCGCCTGTCGCGGCTCCTGCAAAATATCCTGACCGCTCATCGCGGCACCTCCGATTTCTTTTGCGGTTTGCGCACTGGATCGTCCTGCGTACAGTCGCTGATGTATTCCTGCACGGCAGCAGGGACGACCTTTTCGTAGAGTCGCTGCGCCGCCTTTTGCAGCTCCGCTTCCAGCGTGGAATCGCGCTTGGCGATGTAGCGCCGGAGGGCGCGGAGCTTTTCTTCTTCGAATGTGATTTGAATTGTTGCCTGCTTCATAGACTTCTCCATTCTGCAAAAAGCAGGCACACGGTTTTTACCATGTGCCTGCTGTGCGTATTTGTTTTATACTGCCCAATGCTGTGCGCCGGTGAGCTGGTCGAGGATCAGCGAACCGACCGTGACCGCATCCTCGATCGTCAGGTAATGCGGCGCGCTCTCATCCAGCAGCAGCCGTCCGGACGCTGGAAATTCCTCGTCCGCAAACCAGACCTTCAGCCATACGGGATAGCGCGGCGCGAAATCGAACCGCGCACAGAAGTCCGCGTTGGACGGCAGGATCTCTGCGCCGAGTGATCTGCATCGCCGTTCCAGTTCCTCCGGCGGCAGGATGCCGAGGTCGCGCCGGACGATCAGCTCCGCGTTACGGTCAAGACCGCCGCCGCGCACCAGCCCGTCCTTATATTGAGAAAATGTGATCGTCTGACCGCTCAGCGGCGCACCGTCTGCCAGGTCCAGATAGTGCAGCAATGTCAGCGCATGCCACTTGGAAAGCGGCGGCTGAATCGTGCAGTCCGACAGCCGGACAGTCACGGTCTGCCCAAGTGTTTTCAATGAAAACGAACCGTCTGCATACTGCGCGCCGGACTTTTCTGCAATATCTTCCGGTATGTGCTGGGCCAGCCGCTCCTGTGCGACGGCAAGCATAGCTTCAAATTGACGGTTTTCCATACACTCACCTCTGTCCTTATCTTACCATGCTGTTGGGCAGTTTTCAATTGCGCTGTCAATATGACATTCCGCCCTGCACCTGCTCGTCCGGCATCGGCGCGGCCACGATTTTACCATCTACACGCATGAACATTTCCGGTTGCCGAAAACGCTCCGCGAATTGCTCGGCAAGTTCGTGCGGCAAGTCGGTGAAATCATTTTGGCCGAGTCCGACGATAAAGAAATTTCCCGCGACGATGTCATAGATATCACCATCCGAATCGCGCAGTGCGCGGTTGAGCGGCAGACCATCCAGCTTTCCAGACTCGCAGCAAATTAATGCCACCGGTTCCTCGTAGGGATACACGGCTTGGATATATCCGCCGACTACTGACTGCATACTTTGCAGATCATCGCCGATCTGCGTTTCATACGGAGCCTTTCCCGGCTCCACCATTAAGACGTTCATGTTTGTCCTTTCCTCAGTCATAGCTGATGTACGGAATTTTCAGCCAGTGCGTCCAGCGCGCACCTTCGAGCTTTGTTTTTACCACGCCGTAGCGCGTGCCCATTGCTTCGACCACTTCGCCGCCTCCGATGTACACGCCGATATGCCCGTCGTGCCAGACCGCCAGACCGGGTGTTTCCGGGATGGTGTCAATCGTTCCGGAAACGGTCGCGGCATGATACATTTCGTTTGCTGAGATGTCCGGCATCCCGTTCGTGTTGTAGACGATTTCTTCCGTCTCGGCATCCAGCCAGCCGTAGCCCTTAATCAAACCGACACAGTCTGTTGTGCGACCACCGACCCACGTCTGGCGAATAAAATCCGCGTTGCCAGCAAGAGCATCTGGATACTGCGCCAGCTTCGCTTCGAAGAGACTTTCGGTCAGCACAAGGCCGAATGTGCCCCAGACGTAGCCCCAATGCTCCTGATAAGCATGGAGCGCGTACTGCACCAGATCGTCAGCATTTTTGCCAGCCGGATTTGTAAACTGTGAAGTATCCAGTTCGGTGCTGCCGCCATATCCGTAGTCAATCTGGATTGTGCCGCCTGACGCGCTAGTTCCGTCGCTGCCGTTGGCATTGCCCGCGATCATCGTGTAGATGTGTGCGGCGTTTTCTTTGTCCTCATCGGTTATGGTTCTGCTGAACTTTGCCGCAAGGTTTTCATACGCTGCCGCCAGCGAGAGCGGCACAGTGGCGGTATAGGGTTCCTCCTGTTCTATGACGCTCCCGTCTTCCAGTTCAACGAGTACGGTTCGCGTTCTCTGCTCTGTGATGAAAAAGCAGTCCACAAAACGGTCTGCCGCGCGCTGACTTGGCGCATTCTCGCCAAAACAGAGGGCATAAAAAATCGCCTTGACCTGTATCGGGTCAAGGCGATTGCCGTCGGTCATAGTCGCGTTGGCTTCCGCCACCGCCGAATCCAGAAGGGAAAAAGCAGTCTGCATATCTGCAATGTGCGTTCTGAATTCGTCCGGCACACCTTCGCTATATGTCACCCCATAAAAAGAGGCTTCCACGGCAGAGTTGTTGTGGTCAGCCCCACCGGACGTAGTCGAGCAGAGGATGGCGGCGATCAGGATGACTGGCGCGAAAATAGCGACCAGCAGAAAGCCGACGCCTTTGCGCCCCTTTTCGCTGGTCAGCAGTGCGGCGGCAGCCTTTACGATCAGCGGAGATAGTGCCATCAGCGTCCGCCAGCCTTTCCGAACAGCGCTTCCTTATACGGCGGCGCGTGGACTTCCAGCAGGTATCGCTCGTTGCCGCATTTGTAGAGGCACACGCCGCGCTGCGGGAACTTGATGAGATCAAACTCGCTGTCTTCCAGCTGGAGCATATCCATGTACGCGCGGCGGTCAATGGAACCGGCGTTGAACAGGAACTGGTGCGGCGGGATGGAGAACAGCGGTTTTGTCATTTCCCGCACACCCGGCTGGTCGAAATCTTCAAGGTTCTGGCTTGCCAGCACGAGCGCGGATTCCTTTTTGCGCACGCGCTTGAGCGAGTTGCGGATGTACTCGATAGCGACGGGATTGGACAGCCAGATATAGAGTTCGTCCAGCGCCGCGACGGTGTTGCCCTCGGTCAGCAGCTTGTCCGACATATACGACAGCAAATTCAAAAGAATTGTGCTGCGCACATTCTGCGCCACGGACAGCAGACCTTTTACACCGAACACCAGAAAGCGCGTTGAGGTCAGGTTTGTGTGACCGTTGAAAAATTTCGAGTCCGCGCCGCGGCACATGGAGTGCAGCCCCAGCAGGATCTGCTGGAGCGTTTCTCTGGTGTAGAGCTGCGGCTTCGTTTCATCAAAATTCTCGTACTCGATTTCAATAAAGTCATACAATTCTGAGAGAATGGGGTAGTCCTCCGGGCGCATCTGCGAGAAGTCTGTGTCCTCCGTGATGCCCCATTCGGTGTACAGCTTGGTTAACATAATTTCAATCGTATCGATCTGCGCCGTCGTGAAATCCTTGTAGGTACGGAAAACATCTTTCAGGAAGGAGGTATGCTGGGCAAGCCTCGTGAACTGCCGGAACGCTTTGGGCGCGTCCACATCATATGGGTCTGCATCGGTGTCCCAGCAGCGGGGTTCCAGCAGATTGATCTTATACGTTCCCTCGATGATGTCCGCAAAGCAGCCGCCAAGCGCCTGACACAGCTCCCACTGCTCATGCTCCACATCCAGCGTGATGACCGATTTTCCTGCTTCCAAAAAGTTGAGCAGAAGCAGTTTCATGAGATAGCTCTTGCCCTGACCGGAGTTGCCGAGAATCAGAACATTGGCGCTGGTTTTGTCCTCGTCGCGCTGGTCGAAATCGACAACAATGTTGCTGCCGTATTTGTCTTTCCCGATGTAAAAGCCTTTTCGGTCCGTTTTACCGGAATAGTTGAATGGGAACAGATTTGCGACCGAGCTGGCCGGCAGGACTCTCTCATACTCCGTGCCGAAGGCGTTGAAACCTACCGGGCTGACGGCGCAGAAGCCTGCCTGCTGCCGGAGCTTCAGCCTGTCCACGTTCAGTTTCGAGCGCATGAGCTCGACCTCCACATTCGTCTGCAAAATTTGCAGCTCTTGCATATCTCCCGCGATCATCTCGATGTAGACGGCGCAGTGCAGAAGCGGCTCTTTGTTCCGATGCAGGGAACCAATGAGGTTTGCCACATCCTGCAAATTGCTCTCTGCTTCCACCGCCCGCTGCATATCCTGGGTGCTGCCGCGGTTCATCCGGTTGCGGATCTCGGCGTTATGGACGATTTTGCGTTCTTCGAGCGGCGAGACCATGCGCGTATAGATGTGCAGCGTTACGCCGTGCTTTTCACCCAAATGCCGCAGGATGGCAAGATCGTCGGTCGATGTCGGATACTCGCGCAGCGCCCAAATGCAGCGGAACGTGTTGCCGCAGATGTAATAGCCGGTTTCAAATTTCACGATGCTCGGCGCAATCATGTCGAGGAAGGATTTCAAAGATTCTGTTTCCGCGTCGGTCTGCTTTTTTCTTCTGAAAATACTCATCCCGTCGCCTCCATGAATCGCTGACCGTCGTAGTCCTCGAAGCGCTCCGTTGTGGTGTTCTGCTCGAAATAGATGGCAAGCAGGCGCTTGAGGTCTTCCTTTCCGGCGCGGCGCGTGGTGAAGCCGTTGTCGCGGAATTTTGTCTCGATGGTGGACAGCAGCGTGTACGCCGTGTCCGGCTTCTCGTTTTTCAGTCGGACGGCGAGATAGAACTCACGTGCCAGCGTCATCTGCACCTGCTTTTCGTCCAGAAACGCGCGATCCTGTTCGAGCAACTCCCGAATCGCGGGGTTCGGTTCTGCCTGCATCCGGTCGTGGTAAAAGAGGCACGTCGCGTTAAAGCTCTCACGGGAGTTCATTGCCAGCAGCTCCACGCCAGCCTGTGCGCTGAGTGTGTTCTGCAGCGCACGGATCTTCGCGCTGACCGCACCAGCCGGGAGGACGCTGATGTTTGTGGGCTTAATGATATAAAACACCAAGTCACCCGCATCTGTGGAAATGCAGTAGTCCGTAATTTTTTTGATGCCTAAGAGATCCTGCGTAGACTGCCGCCGTTTATCTTTCTTTTTCCTCATACTGGTTCCTCCCACTCGAAAATTTGCTGCTCCGTGATGTAAAAGCTCACGACGAACGAGAGAAAGTCCAGCACACTGAGTCCGTCCAGGTGGATGGACAAAAACGCATACGCCGCCACCAGCACCATTGGCAAAAACAGCCCAAGCTGCGTCAGCGCAAGCACCGCAATGAGCAGCCCAATGCCGATGACGGCCAAGTCCCGAAGCTGCCAGAGCCAGAGCGTGGCTTTGGCGTTCAGGTTATCGGGGTAAATGTAAATACGATCACCTCCAAAATGCAAAAAAGCGCCGCCACAGAAATCTTCTGCGGCGGCGCTGGGTGGTTATTCTTCTGTTTGCGGCTGCACCGCTTTTAGCTCCTGCACATGCGCCAGATCGACGAAATGGGTGGCATAGCTCCGCTCGATCTCCGGGCTGCCGCTTTTGCTGAATTGCAGTGGAATGACCGGCTTGTGACCGGTCCCGTTTTTCTTGCGGACACCCCAGCGTTTATAGTAGCAGAAGGATGGCTTCAAACCATGTGCCTGCGCATACACGCGCATCTGGTGCAGCACGAAGGACAGCCGTTTCAGGTCGGCATTGCACACGGCTTCGAGATACCGCACTCGTCCAAACCGCCAATCCTCATATTTCTGTTTCGGCAGGATGCCCGTGTCGATGAGCACATCCACCGGCGCGGCATATCCGCGCGTCTGAATCTGATGGTACATGGAGCTGTTGATTTTGCCGATCAGCTCTTTCTCATTCATGCGCCGCACCTCCCATCTGCAATTTCAACTATACCACAGCGCGCCCACAAATGCAAAAGCAGAAGCCGCAGGCGATCCCTGCGGCTTCTGGCTGCGCGATTATTCTTCTTCGGCATCCATGTCCGGTTCGCCGGCTTCTTCTGTCTCCGGCTGCACGGCAGGGTCTTCCTCGTCCTGCTCCAGCGCATCCTCGATCAGTCCGATGATGAACTGCTTCTGTTTGAGGTTGTTCTTTTTGAGATACGCTTTCAGTCGCTCGAAGAGTTCCTCCGGAAGCTGGATTGCCATCGTTCTCATATCGCCTGTCATTTTTGTTCCTTCTTTCATTTTGTAATAATCTGTGATAAGCTGTTCTACGAATTCACTAAGTGTTTGTCCGGATTGCTCCTGCTCCTGCCGCACACGCGCATGGAGTGCTGTGTCGATCTGCGCGCACAAGTTCTTTTTATCTGCCATTGGGCTTCGTCCTTTCCTTTTTGATTTGCAAAGCAAGCATACTGTAAGCGCCGGAACAAAGCTATTGACTAGAAGCAACAAAGAATCGCCGCAAAACGAAGCATATTACAAGCACATCTCGCCGGAAAATGTATGCGCCTGCTGGCTGCGGAACGCCTGCAGCGCCTGTGCGAATTCCCAGTATTCTTCTTCGGTGGGATCGCAGCCATTTTCAATGGTATAATCGCGGATCTTATCCAGCGTCCACCCCTCGGTGAGCTTCGCTGCCGCACCGCGCAGTTCAAAATAATTGAACACGAACTGCTCCCCGTAGTTGAACAGGCTCGCTGCGGTCGGCTCTCCCTGATGCTCTTTGATAAGCCTTAGTTCCACATAGGCGGCATCATAAAGGTCGCTTTGCTTTTCTGTGCCGTCCTGCTCCAACTCCTGTGCATACTGCGTCCACTTCTCCATGGCCTGCGCTGTCACGTCCGGCAGCAACTCCTTGACCATGACTTCAAATTCATTCTTCTGCATGATGATCTCCTTGTGCTTGGCTTCGTTCGTCATCAACCTCCATTGCGGCAACTGCTTGCAGACTTTTCATAATGAATTCCACGCACGGCACAGGAACGCTGTTGCCGAGGGCGCGGTATCTGGCAGAGTCCGACGCGGACGGGATATCTGTCCACCCCAGCGGGAACCCTTGAAGAAGTTCGCATTCCCATGGAGTAAGTCTTCGGATGAGCTGCGCATACTGCCGATCCGGTTCTACGACCAGATCCGTCGCATCCTTGGCCTGCCGTGCGCTCTGCGTGCTGGCAATATCATCCTCCTTGAACTCGTCCACGCGCTGGCGCGCAAAGACCGCGTGCCGGTCTAATCCCGAGGATTGAGTTATCCCGAGGGAGCCGGTCACCATACTGCTCTTTGCTTGAGGTAGGGCGTTTTTTCTGGGCATTACATTATCAAACCTCCGAATAATAAATTTGCGGCGGCCGGAGGAAACCAACCGGTCGCCGCCTTGCGGTTATTGTTGAATTGTGGTAAAATCACGCTAATCCATACAGGCGCTTTATCATCTCCTCATCGTTTTCCCAAATAGGCGCAACGGAACTTTCATTCAAATTTCCAGAGATTTTTTGGATTGCCTGACGCTTTGTCTCCGTATCTGCCCATGCATAGACACGAGTTGTGTTGACATCGGCGTGTCCAAGAAACTCCGTGAGAAGAACGAGCGGCATACCGGCACGATACAAGTGCATGGCTCTGGAGTGTCGGAGTTGGTGAGGATGTACCCGTTTGGGAACTTCAGAACAAATATGGTTTGCAAGTTCGCCATACTTTTTCATAAAGAGGGACACGGTATCGGTTGACATTCTGGTCCTGCGGCCATGGAGTGTTGTAAAGAACAGGTAATCACTATTCTGTCTTTGTTCAATGGGATGAACGGTATCCATATACTCTTTGAGAAGGGCACTCATACTCGGGGAAATCGGTACCACACGCATTTTGTTTCCTTTTCCAGTGAGGCAAATTGCAGTATACGATTTACGAAGATCAAGGTCACCGATTTTTGCATTGACCAATTCTCGGCAACGGGCTGCAGTGTCGTACATCAGCTTCATAAAGCAAAAGTCTCGATATCCATTTGCTTTCAATCGATTCGGTTGCTCCATAAGGGTATTCAAGGCTGGCATCGAAAGGAACTCAACTACTTTACCCGGCATTTTCCGAATGGAAATGTTGCTGATTTCCACTTGGGTATGGATTTTTGCAGGGTCTAGTATTCCGGCGTATTTTGTAAAGGAACGAATCGCCATCAACCGCAGATTTATCGTTGCAGGTGAGCAGTTTCTGGAACTTGAGAGCCATTCAAGAAATCCAGTTATATTGGAATAAGTGATATCCTCAAATCCAATATTGACGTATTCAAGGCCAAGTTCCGTTTTGAAGTAGAGGAGAAGAAGATTCAACGCCTCCCGATACGATTTTTGGGTATTTGCGCTATATCCCTTGTGCCGAATCAGATAGATATCAAGGAAATCCCGCACCGTTTTATAGAATTTTTCATCCTTCAATCTCATGAGCGCACCTCCGTTTGGAGTGTGTCCAGATGTAGTTCTGGAAAATCAGTATAGAGGGTCGGAAGTAAATGTATATAATACGCTGTATCTGAGAGATTTGCGTGTCCCATGTACTCGCTCAAATAGGCAAGGCAGGCATTCACGTCCTTTCCTTCCTTTATCCACTGGTACAAGCGGTGTGTGGCAAACGAGTGTCTCAAATCGTAAGTTCTCGGGGTGACCCCGGCGTATCCGAATATACCTGCGGAATGGAGAAACCGGCGGAACGTGGGAATCATCCATTCCATAGAATACATCCCATCTCCTCTGGCACTTGGACTCTGAAAGAAGTATTTTCGGTCAGGATAAATCGTGTCTGCACGCTGGTCATAAGTCACACATAGGGCGAGCATACTCTCAGAGAGTACAACGATTCGGTCTTTATGTCCTTTGGATTCCAGAATTTTCACAACCCCGTCGCGCAGACTGACATCTTCTCTGCGGAGGCGTCTTGCTTCTACCGGTCTGAGACCGCAGCAGTAGATCATGCGAAAAATCACGGACACGACTAAATGTCTCGTTGGTGCGTTGAGACTGGGAGCGCAGGAGTCTATTTCTCGAAACAATCTGGCTAATTCTTCGTATGAGAAAATATAAGGGATATGGCGACCGGTTTTCTTTGTGAAATCAAGCGGCAGGATATAGGCTTGACAGCCTACGCTGTTCATGTGCCTGGCAAGTTCTCGGATCACGGATACCCTATTCAGCCGAAACAGGTTTTGTTCGGTTCCAGTCTGTTCGGCCCATCTCATGACAATTTTCGCAGTCAAGTGGGTTTCGCACGGGAACTGCTCTCGGCAGAACTCATCGAAGGTACGGAGAATGCGCTCGCTTTCGTAATAATCATAGCCGAGAGATCGTTTCTTTTCTATCAGGCCATAAATGTAGGGAGCAAATGCTCCATGAAATGCATACTTCACAGCAAATCCTCCTGGCGTACTTCGATGCCATTCAGGCTGAGCGAACACATTGCCAACTTTTCACGACTGATACGCATATAGGACTTCATTGAGTCCATCTGCGTATGGCCCAGAATTTCTTTCACGGTATCGACGGGTACCTCATAATTTATCATGGAACTGGCGACATATCTTCTAAAGCTATGGAAGCCCTTTCCGTCTCCCGGAGTGTACTCAATATCCGTGAGTTTCATGTATTTTCTGAGGCGGTCTCCCGCAGCTGTTGAAGTCATGGCATCAAAAGGTATACGGGACCGTACAAAAAGAACTTGAGACTTTGTTTTTGGGCGCTCGTGCAGAATGTAATTCGCAATGGCGTTTCCCACTGACGCTTCGAGGGGTAAACACAGTTCAACGCCAGTCTTGCCCTGTACGAAGCGCACTTCGTGGTGAACCCAGTCAATATCCGACAGCGTTAAACGAACGATGTCGCCTGCTCTCATTCCCAAGCTGGCGGCAATGGAGAACATCGCAGTATCGCGGAGAGATAGGGCCGGACTTTTTGCAGCTGCTTCCATGACGATACCCACCTCTCTTGCCGAGAAAGCAGGCCGCAGTTTTCTCCGAGGCGCAGGACGAGCAGTCAACGCGGTGCTAAAATCATTGCATATTTTTTTGGAAAGAAGGTATTCGCACAGGTGCCTTAGTGTAGAAGTCACTCTATCTATGCTGGACTTCCGTTGAGGCGCAATGACTATGAGAAAATCATTGACTATTGTCAAATCGATATCTTTGCAGTTATGACGGCCATTGGCATCAAGATATGCAAAGAATCTCCGGCAGATATTTTCCTCATCCCGTAAGCTCCCGTATCCAATGGATCTCGTATTCGCTTCATGCTTTCGGAAACCAAGTAGGATTTCTTGATAATATGGCGATATACAAACTTTGGGTTTGGGTTTGAGGCGCTGCCAGATTATTTCTCCGGTTTGTATGTACTCCTCAAAGAGGGCTTTTACATTTCTGATGCTCATCCAAACGTGGTCAGAGACCAAACCATTTTCGTGTTCTGCACGAAAGCGATCTACAACTTCGCTCGTAAAGGGAATACTGTAAAATACCAGCCCCTCCGAGCGATATGCCTTTATAATTGGCCACATCCCCTCGTAGTAATAGTTTCGGATGCTGAACTTGCCAAGCCCCAACCCGCGCAACGCCTCCAACACTTCTGCACATAAAACTTCAAATACAATTTCAGACATAAAAACACCTCTGAATGCAGTTAGTCGGCCTATGCCGCCAGCTACATTATAGAGGTGTTTTTATAATTTTTCTTATCTGGAGGTTATTTGTGGACAGTACACAGAAAGCAGTGAAAAACCAAGAGATTTGTGAACCGCTGCAAGGCAATCTCGGGATAACTCAATCCTCGGGATTAGACCGCTTATCTGGATATCCAGATAAACGGTCGCAAGTTGTAATTGTATATGCAAGATTTTCCTGATATCCGCAGCCGTTGCCGCCGTTTTCTGGCTGGCGGTCGATGATATTGCCGACGATGCAGTAGACCTCGTTTGGCTCCTGCACCAACGGCGTGTTGCCGCCGCCTGCGCCAAAACGGGCTGTGACTGTTGGACTGATCTCGCTGGATTCCCGGATACGGGCATCAACACCATGGTTTTCATACACTAAGGGCTGATGCCCCTTTTCGCTGGCGCGGAGCGTACCGGGCATATTTTCACACACATCCATCCGTTGTCCACCCTGATCGTGCAGGCACATGACGGATGGCATACAGTTGCCGCTTGGACTGCCCTTGAGTGTTGGGGCGACTTCCTCTGCGTAGCCGATGGTTCCAGCCGTCGCGCTGGCGCCAGCGGAAAAAGACGCGGCAAATGTCTGCTGCTTCATTCCCGGCTGTGCAAGGACGGCAGAATCATCAAACGGCACCGTTTTCTCTCTGCCTTCCGGCAAGCCAATCAAGCCAGCTTGTATCCGTAAAGCAGTGTCTAACGCTTTCGGCAACGGCTTGCCACGTTCCTTCGCCCGACGCAAGATCCCCAGACAAGCCGCAGTAGTCAAATAATATTTTTTCGGCGGATGATCCTCCAAGATCTGCGACAAGCAGGATTCTGTGGCGTCTCTGGGCGAGGGTCCAGTATTCCGCAAAAAAGCCCCTCCATGCAAGGCTGAACGCATCTCCCATTCGAATTGCCCCAGCAGGTTTCCAGCCCCAGGGGTAAGGTCGAGGAATTGATACGGTGGGGCAATGTAATCGAGCAATTGACTCCAGGACAATCCGGAAATCCTCCCCGTGCGGCGTGCCTGAGCTGAATACGCCCATGACGTTTTCCCAGCAGAAGTATCTTGGTCGAACAGACTGACCTGATCGCCCTCGAAGTATGTCTGCATCTCTCAGCTCCTTTGTAATCCGTATTTGTTCAAAAAACAGTCCGGAACGCGCGCCCTGCAATCCGGCGCGTGTCCCGGACGCAACCGAGCAGTCCTGACACGGGCTACCCCCGCAGATGATGTCCACGGGCGGCAGCTCCGCGCCGTTGAGCTTTGTAATATCTCCGACATGAACCATGTCGGGGAAGTGCGTTTTCGTGACTTCGATGGGGAACGGTTCGATCTCTGAAGCCCATACCGGCGTGATGCCGTTTCGCACCGCAGCCAGCGGAAAGCCGCCGATGCCGTCGAACAGGCTGCCCATTGTCAGTTCCGGCATTTACATTCCTCCGAACTGCGGTTCTTCACTGTACTGCCGCAGTTCGTCCAGAGACGCTGCCATGAAATCATGTACACGCATCGCTCCGCCGAGGAAGTTGGGTGAGGTATCTTCCGTCAGATCGATCCTGTCTGCGCCGCCGAAGTCAATGGGTTCCTTTGTGAGTACCGTACCGCCGTGGTTGACCACTACGAGCGGCGCAATGTAGCAGAAATTGCCCGTGTCGCAGCTTTCATAGAGGTCATATGCATAAAGGTCCTCCGGCACAGCTTCGCGCGGGATTCTGCCGTTTGAGAAAAGTGCCGGATGATCCAGCACCTCGATCATCTCCAGATCTTCATCTAAAAAGCTCGTATCCATATCTTCACCTCCATCATGCCGCAGCCGCCTTTGCTACGGTTTTTGTGATGTTGATCGCCGTTTGTGCGGTATAAACTGCGCTTGATAGGTTCGCTCTGGTCGAGGTGTCCAAGCCGAACGCGCCCGCGATGCGCGGGATCTCTCCGGCAGAGAGCATCAGCCCCAAGCCGAGCAGGGCGTGTTCATTGAACAGTGACAGTCCCGCGATCAGGATCGTAGCCTGCAAAAAGGCCGTGAGGCAAAGCCCCACGACCTGTTTGCACCACTGATAAAAGCCGTCCAGATATCCGCGCGGGACGCTGAACATATACAGACTGCCAACTGCAATTTGGATGAGCAGAATGCCGCCGCGCTTCAAGTTTGCAAAGAATACCTTGATGACCGCATACGCCATGAGGATGATGCAAAACAGCACCATGATCGGGCTGGTAACCGAACCGAAGCCGCCGACGTGCGTCGTAGCAAAATCTACGAAGTTTTCAACGGTCAGCTCGTCGATGATATTTCCGGCAACCGTGCCGAAACTCGCGCCCGCGCCGCTGATGGCATATCCAAAATTCGCCTGCAAGGACACGCAAAGCTCATAAAGCCTGATCGGTACAACCGTAAAAAGACTGACCGCCATGAATCCCTTGATGAGATTCATGGCGGTCCCTTTCACATCTGCTCTGCCGGACGAGTATTCCAGCCCGCATTCCGCGCACGCAACCACGAAGCCGACTGCATATAAGATCCAAGCCAGATACGAGAAAAACAGGACGATGCTCTGCACCCAGCTCATCTCAAACATTTCGGCTCCCATATTGCCCATCTCTGCAAAGAAATTCGCAAGGAAGCCGATGATCTGCTTGTAGACCCAGTCCATGATCTGCTCCAAAATCGTGTCGGCTACAAAGTCCCAGATAAACAAGCCGCGTCACCTGCCTTTCCTTTCTGAATTGATCACAGCCCGACGATGCCCCAGATGTAGGTCGGCGCGGTCAGCGTGAACACGAGGCAGGCGAAGAGGATGGCAGGAGCCATCCATTCAAACTGCCCACTCTTTCGGTAGTCAAAGTATGCGGTACCTAATTTTACGAAGAAAGCAATGGCTAAAACCATGTCAATCACGGGAAAAACCACATTATCCACAACAGTTTTGATCTGTGTAGAGGCCGTGGTCCATGTGCTTTCAACAGCGGATGCCACATCGCCGCTGCCGGCCGCCGAAGCGACCGTTGCAAACAGCAGGCAGAGCAGTGCGCAGAAAACAAGCAGCTTCCCGCGCTTCAGAATTTTCATCATAAATTATTCCCCCTTCCATTCCAGCACGAATACGACAGACAGGACATCCTGCTCGGTAACGGGCTGCGAGACCGCCGACACAACGGCATCGTAGGAGAGCGGCAGTTTTCCATTTTCCGCAATCGTCCACGGTGAGGTCAGCGAGAATGTTTCTGCATCACCGGTTTTCGTCGTCACAGAATCGTTGATTTTGAAACCAAGCTGTTTTGCATCGACTTTGGCGTGCGCCATATCGGTCGTGTAGGGTACGAGCTGCCAGCCATTCTTGGTAGAAATTGAAACACTGGACACGATGACATCACCGGTAGACGCATTGATGATCTCCGCTGCGCCAACATGAACTTCTCCACCTTCGTCTACGATGAGCGGCAGTGTAACAGGAACCGTGACCGAGAAAACCTCTGTGATCTCCCAATGCGCATAGTAGGTGCTGTCACCATCTGTCTTGTAGATGGTGTTGGCATCGACCTGCGTGCCGCCGTTTACTTCCGTAAACCAACCGAGGAATTCGGCATTTTTGCGCATCGGTTCAGTGGGGAGGACGAGTGCTTCGCCGTAGGCCTGCTTCGTTGTCTCTGTGTTTCCATTGCTGAGATCCTGACCGGCACTTACTTTGCCCCCCTCGGCATGGCCAAGGGCTTTGCCGCAATCCTGCTGGGCCATCTGATCGGCTGCACCATGATGTTCTTTGCCGGTCTCATCGGCGGGCGCACCGGGCTTTCCGCCATGGAAACCTCCAAGCTCAGCTTTGGCAAAAAGGGCAGCCTGTGGTTTGCCGCCCTCAACGTACTGCAGCTGGTCGGCTGGACAGCCATCATGATTTATGACGGCGCGCTGGCGGCAAACGGCATTGCCGGTGTGGGTGCCTGGCTGTGGTGCCTTGTTATCGGCGCATTGATCCTGGTCTGGATTCTGATCGGCCTGACCGACTTGGGCCGCATCAACCAGGTGGTTATGGTGCTGCTGTTCGTGCTGACCCTTGTCATGTGCAAGGTCATCTTCTTTGGCGGCAACGGTATC
>OICR01000597.1_pt1 | contig 15216 bp, 14 predicted proteins | sample 1581321 | NCBI WGS metagenome assembly OICR01 (sample SAMEA3882557, study PRJEB24775) | human gut metagenome | biome: human-associated habitat; feature: intestine environment; material: feces | place: Netherlands | collected 2009/2010
GGCTAATTTTTGGCGAGGTTGTACAAAGATGTTAACCCCTAAAGGGGAACACGTTGACTTGCACAACAAAATGTAGTAAAATTGTAGCAGATGACCATTATTTTAATGTGGTTGCGGAAGTAAAAAGGAGTGGTTAATATGAAGAAACTACATATCTCGTTTTGGCTGTTGGTGGTAATATCAGTATGCAGCCTGACAGGTGTATTACAACTGTTGAATGAATTGCCAGTATCGTATGATGTTCTCGTGGGGATCAGATGTGCCATATATCTGGTGTTATTGATCTTGACTTTGCTTATGAGCAAGGTAGGGCTTGACTTGTTCAAAAAGAATAAGGAAAGCGGTGGTAAAAAAGTAGCGGTGTTGATCGCAAATATTTTTATGATTATCGGAATTATGTCAGTCATATATGTTATTGCGTGGGAAATTTTTAGGCTTGTTACCGGAACACGAGCTTATCTTGCAGGTTCTGTATCAGTTCTGTCTATTACTCCGCCAGTGCTGCCATATATTATTTATATCGTTGTGGCTCACATGAACAAAACAGAGGAGAATATGACTGTAGATCAATTAACCGTGAGAAAAAGCGGCGGAGCTAGAATAATACTAGGTTGGATATTCTCTATAATCGGAGCTGTGGGTGCGATTATTTCAGGTATTGCCTACAGCAGTGCAAAAGACGATTATGAAAACAGGATATATTCCTTTTATTCAAGAAGTAAAAGTGATATGCAGGTAGCACAGATAGCACTGTTTATTTGTCTTGGTGTGCTGATACTGGGAGTTATACTGCTTGTGGCAGGATATGTTTCAAGGTCACAAAAGCAGTCTGACATAAGGACAGAAAAGATAATGCAGCAGCTTGTGAATAATAATCAGAATAACATAGCACCTGCTGTAAATATCCCAGTTTACACTGAAGAAAAGACAGGTGTTTCCTGCCCTAATTGCGGCTATAAGAACACAGAGGGTGCAAAATTCTGCAATTCCTGCGGACAAAAGCTTGAAACAGCAAAAATATGTGCTGGTTGCGGTTTTGAGAATGCGGCGACAGCCAAGTTTTGCAAACATTGCGGTGGAAAACTGATAAAAGACGAAGTTACTGAAAATACATTATAAAAGGAGTAAAAAATTATGATAACATGGGGTTGGATATTGTCTATAATCGGTGGGCTGGGTTCGCTTGTTTCAGGAATCGTTTATGCGGTGGCAAAGGATGACTATACAAACAGGGCATACTCTTTCTATTCCAGCAAACGCAGCGATATGGAGGTGGCACAGATCTTCCTGTTCGTGTTTCTCGCTGTGTTAGTATTGGGAATAATTCTGCTTGTGGCAGGATACGTTTCAAAGAGTAAGAAAGAGTCCGCAATGAGAACTGAAATGATAATGCGGCAGCTTATAAATAATCAGAACAACGTGCCTCAGCAAATGCCTCCAATGCAGACAAGTATGCAAATGCAGGCTCAGCCGTATGAACCTAAACTTTCAGAGTTGGAGAAAAGCAAGGGTTGCCCGAACTGTGGTTTCAGAAATGAAAACACGGCAAAATTCTGCAATAAATGTGGATTTGACCTTACGAAAATGAGGACTGAGGCTGACAATGCCACAAGTAAGGGTTGTCCTGAATGTGGTGCAAGAAATTCAAAGACGGCGAAATTTTGTAACAAATGCGGATATAAGTTCGTGATAAAGACGCCGAAAAAGTGTAAAAGCTGCGGCTTTGAAAACGAGCCTAATGCAAGCTATTGCAGAAATTGCGATCAAAAACTTTAATAGGGGTGCGGAAAAATGTTTTGTAAAAAATGTGGAGCTCAGATAGACAGCGATTCGACTTTTTGCAGCAAGTGCGGCACAAGGGTAGACGGCGGAGCGTCAAACGAAGTCGTTACACCGCAGCAGACAGCAGTAAGAAACCTTGATAAGCTCAACACGGAGGATACTATAAAGTATCTTGAAAACGTGTGCAAGCTTGAAAATGACAGGTTTGCTCTTGTGACGGCAAGAAATGAATTGCAGAGAAAAGTGGATACATACGGTATAAAGAGGACGAATATATACAAGCCTCAAATCGTGCACGGCGAGTATGAGGCTGGCGGTTACGCTATGTTGTTAGGAGTACCTGTGGGTGCTCTTATAGGCTTTATTGTAGGTGCTAATCTAAATGAACCTGGCATTGGTGCTGGACTTGGTGCGTTGGCATTTATATTGATAGGTATATTGATGATGATATATCAGGCAGCGTCAGCGTCAAAGGAGAACAAAGCAAATTACAGAGCCTATACAAAAGAAGTAATGGCGGACAATGCAAGAGTAGACCGTGAAAATGCCTGTATCCCTGTATTTAAGGCACACATGGCTGATATTGACCGCAATATAGCAGAATTGACTAAGACGATTGACGAAGTTTATTCCTATGACATATTGTATCCAAAATATAGGAATGACGTTGTTGCAGTAAATACAATATATGAGTATTTCATTACGGGTAGGGCGTCGTCGCTCTCTGCAAAATTTGGCAATGACGGAGCTTACAACATTTATGAAAATGAACTCCGCCAGAATATTATAATAAATAAGCTTGATACAATAATAAACCAACTTGAGCAGATAAAAGCCAATCAGCATATGCTTTATGAGGCTGTTCAGGAGGCTTGCATGGTTTCGGCAAAGATAGCTGATATGGCGGAGCATATTTCCTCAATAGATCAGAATACAGCTTTGTCGGCATATTATTCAAAGGTTTCGGCTGACAATACTGCAACGCTCAATTATATGACATTGATGAGTATGTAAAAAGTATATTTATTATTGTGTGGAGGAAAATTATGTTTTGTAGAAAATGCGGCAATAAACTTACAGACGACTCAGCGTTTTGCAATAAGTGTGGAGAACCTGTAGAGGCAGGCGTTGCGGCTCAGACGGCGACTGTGCCACAGAGAGTGGATAACAGCATTGACAAGCTTAGCACGGAAGAAACAAAAGAATATATGAAGAATGTCTGTCAGCTTGAAAATGATAGGTATGCCCTCAAAAATACAAGAGACGATTTACAGAGAAAAGTTGATACATATGGTAAGAAAAGAAATATAATAAAACCGAATGTTTCTGAAAATTTAAAATGTATGGTAGGCGGTATATTAAGTGCAGTTGAAATGTTTGTAGGTTCGATCGTAGTTGCGTATATACTGACTATCATTATTTGTGCCGTTAAATATAAAGGCGTTAGTATAGTAGGTAGGATAGTTAATTCGATTTTCTGGTTTTCATATGATAAGTATTGCTTTACTTATTGGTATGGTTTAATTATAGCCGGAGGTGTTATAAGCGGCATTTTTGCAATAGTAGTTATATTCAAAGAGTTAAAGGGACACTCTAATGCAAAGTGCGAATACGATAAGAAAGTCAAAGAGGATAAGGCGAGGGTCAAGCACGAACTTTCTTGTATCCCTGTATTTAAGGCACACATGGCTGATATTGACCGCAATATAGCAGAATTGACTAAGACGATTGACGAAGTTTATTCCTATGACATATTGTATCCAAAATATAGGAATGACGTTGTTGCAGTAAATACAATATATGAGTATTTCATTACGGGTAGGGCGTCGTCGCTCTCTGCAAAATTTGGCAATGACGGAGCTTACAACATTTATGAAAATGAACTCCGCCAGAATATTATAATAAATAAGCTTGATACAATAATAAACCAACTTGAGCAGATAAAAGCCAATCAGCATATGCTTTATGAGGCTGTTCAGGAGGCTTGCATGGTTTCGGCAAAGATAGCTGATATGGCGGAGCATATTTCCTCAATAGATCAGAATACAGCTTTGTCGGCATATTATTCAAAGGTTTCGGCTGACAATACTGCAACGCTCAACTATATGGCATTGATGAGTATGTAACACAAGGAGGACTATAATGAAAAAAATATCTTTGATCCTGGCAGCTTGCCTTGCAACGCTGTCGGTGGTTTCCTGCGGAGGAACGGCTGACAGTCAGACCGAGAGCACAAAGCAGACAACAGCTGAAACTGCGACAACTACAGCCGCTACAGCGGAAACGGCCGAAACAACTACAACAGAGCAGACAACTGCCGCCACAACTACATCTCAGACTACCGTTACTGAGAGCGAAACCGAGCAGGGTACTTCACTTGAGGGAACAAGCTGGTATACGATACACAGCGGTGTGTACCTTGAGTTTGACTTCGGCAAAGATACATATACGATCACAGGATATCAGCTTGATAAACATAGTGGCGAGTTTAAAGAGGCTGAGGAAGGTAACTATCTAAACACTGAATATGAATATCAGCAGACTGACGATAATATATTTATGCGTGCGTCTGGAACAAAAGAAAGTGAAAAGGATTGGGCGTATAGAATAAAAGACGGAAATCTTGAACTATGTGACCTTAACCATTTCCAAGGCGGTTTTGAGGACGTAGATGAACTGCTGTCCCAAAATCAGAATTTTAGAGTATCATTGGCATATTATGTTTATAAACCATTGAAAGACTTTACATCTGATGATGAAAACTCCTTTTTAGAGAGTCTTGATGGAGAATGGTATAACGAGGGCAAAGATCAGCTTATTGATTTTGATAAGTCAAAAATGCAAGTGTATAACGACGGATTTGATGTTTATTATGGTTTGTATGAAAGCCCTGTGGAAAATTCAGTTATTACCGGACCAGGACCAGAACAGGAATTTGTATATCTGCTGAATTATGCGGAATTGATAGATGATGACACACTGCTCTTGGGCGAGGGAATGACGGAATATAATGTTTACCACCGACGTTGATCGAAAGGACGGCATATGCCGTCCTTTTTTATATATTCCAACAATTTGAACTACCAATGTTCAAATATTTGCATTATCAAGAAAAATTAACAAAAAAATTTTCAAAGTAATCGTTTTACCCTGTTGCATTATTTTTTCTATGTGTTATAATATCAATGAGCCGCAAGGTTCAGATTTTTGCAAGGAGTGATAATTATCAATATCTTTTACAACGAAAAAGACAAGGCTTTCAAGCTGAGAGCCAATAATACAGACTATATGATGAAGGTCTGCGAGGAGGGCTACCTCGCTCATATCTATTACGGAAATAAAGTCCCTGACGAGGACCTCACTTACCTCCTCCGTCTGGACGAAAGCCCTTTCACACCTGCCACTAACGACCGTGACAGAGCAAGCTTTATGGATACCCTGCCTTTTGAGTACCCATGTTTCGGTATTGGCGACTACAGAGAGTCTGCTTTCAAAATAATGGATGCTAACGGTATGTCTACCTGCGACTTGAGATACGTTTCTCACAAAATGTATGAGGGCAAACCAAAGCTTGAGGGTCTGCCTGCTACTTTCGCTACCGAGGAGAGCGGCTGTTCAACTCTTGAAATAACAATGTATGATAAGTATGCCGATATCGAAGTCGTTCTTATCTATACAGCCTTCAATAAGCTGGACGTTATCACACGTTCTGCCGTTATCACAAATAAGGGCGAAAAGCCTTTCAAAATAACAAGAGCACTTTCCACTTGCGTTGATTTCGATACTGATAAAATGGATATGATAACCCTCAACGGCTCGTGGGCTAGAGAAAGAGCAGTTGAGAGATGCAGACTTCACCACGCTAAGCAGCTTGTTGATTCCTGCAAGGGCGAGTCATCTCATCAGAACAACCCGTTCGTTGCCCTCTGCGACAATAACGCCGACGAGGATAAGGGCGAGGTGTTCGGTTTCAACTTCGTTTATTCAGGCAACTTCTATGCTCAGGCTGAAGTTACTCAGCATAAGAAAACTCGTTTCCTTATGGGTATCAATCCTCTTGACTTCGAGTGGCTGCTTGAAAAGGGTGAAAGCTTTACCTGCCCTGAGGTAGTTATGGTGCACTCTGACGAGGGTATCGGCAAAATGTCAAGAACTTTCCATGACCTCTATAGAAATAACCTTATCAGAGGCGAGTATAAGGATAAAAGACGTCCGATACTCATTAATAACTGGGAGGCTACTTACTTTAACTTCGATACAGACAAGCTTATAGATATCGCAAAAGAGGCATCAAAGCTTGGCATCGAAATGCTCGTTATGGATGACGGCTGGTTCGGCCACAGAGATTCGGATAATTCTTCTCTGGGCGACTGGTTCGTTTATGAGAAGAAGCTCAAGGGCGGCCTTAAATATCTCGTTGATGAGGTAAATAAGCTTGGCATGAAGTTCGGCATTTGGTTTGAGCCTGAAATGATATCCCCTGACTCTGAGCTTTATAAGGCTCACCCAGACTGGGCTATACAGATAAAGGGCAGACCTTTGACCCTTTGCAGAGAGCAGTATGTCCTCGATTACTCAAGAAAAGAAGTCAGAGATTACGTTTATGGCATGATGAGAAAGATACTCGACAGTGCAAATATCGAGTACATCAAGTGGGATATGAACAGACAGCTTACAGAGGTCGGCTCAATTACCCTGCCTGCTGACAGACAGAGAGAACTGTGGCATAGATACGTCCTCGGCGTTTATGACCTTATGGACAGACTTACTACAGATTATCCTCATATCCTCTTGGAGAACTGCTCGGGCGGCGGAGCAAGATTTGACCCTGGTATGCTCTACTACAGCCCACAGATATGGTGCTCTGACGATACAGACGCTATCGAAAGACTGAAGATACAGCACGGCACATCAATGTGCTATCCATGCTCAGCAATGGGTGCTCACGTTTCTGACTGCCCTAACCACACAGTCGGCAGAAACACTCCGTTCAAAACAAGAGGTCACGTTGCTATGGTCGGTACTTTCGGCTATGAGCTTGACGTAACAAGGATACCTCAGGAGGACAGGGACGCTATCCCTGCTCAGATAGAGGAGTTCAATAAGTTCAACAAGCTTGTAAGAACAGGCGACCACTACAGAATAGGCAATATGTTCGAGGATAACACTTGGGACGCTTGGGAGTTCGTTGCAAAGGATAAGAGCGAGGCACTCTTCGAGTTCGTTCAGGTGCTTGCAAGACCTAACGAAAGATCAAGACGTATCAAGCTCAAGGGTCTTGAGCCTGAGGCTTACTATTATGAGGAGAGCGAGCCTGACAAGAAGATTTCAGGTGCGGCACTCATGAACGCAGGCATCAATATCGCAAAGATATGGAACGGCGACGGACTTTACGGCGACTTCTGCTCAAAGATACTTCATTTTATAAAGGTGTAAGAGCAAAGCGTTTATCAAAGTTGTGGTAAGGTTAGATAAATGCACAAAAGACTATTGACAATTTGAAGATATTGTAGTACAATAGTTGTGAAATAAGTTCAAATTTTAAAGGCGGAGATCTTCCGCCTTTAAATAACGCAGAAATGTAAACGAATACAGCTTAGAAGGAGAAATTTTATGAGGTTAAAAAAGTTAATGGCAGTGGCTTGTGCCGCAGCCCTTACGGTGACAGCTTTCGCAGGCTGCTCAAAGAAAGACGATTCCTCAAGCGGCTCTGACAGCAAGGGCGACACCAATAAGGAGTATTATAACGCTCAGCCTGTTGATACCGGCTGGGAGTGGGGAAACGTCGAGATAGTTGACGGCGGATTTATCCCTGACGTTATTTATAACCCTACCGAGGAAGGTCTTATCTACGCAAGAACAGATATGGGCGGTGCTTATAAGTATAATAAGGATACCAACCGCTGGGAGTGTATAACAGACTGTTTCGGCGGCGACGACTGGAATTATAACGGCACAGAGAGCCTTGCAACAGACCCTGTTGAGCCTAACAGAGTTTATCTTGCAGCGGGTACATATTCCACAAACAAGGGTGCTATCTTTGCGTCAGATGATTACGGCAAGAACTGGACTATCTGCGAAATGCCTTTCGGCATGGGCGGAAACGAGGTCGGCAGAGGCTGTGGTGAAAGACTTCAGGTTGACCCGAACGATAACTCGATACTTTATTTCGGTTCAAGAGCAGACGGTCTGTGGAAGTCTACAGACTACGGTGCAACATGGAACGAGGTAACTGCCTTCCCTACAAAGGGCGGATATACTGAGGACGGTTATTCTATCGGTCTTACATTCGTGGCATTCGATAAGTCAAGCTCTGAAAAGGGTCAGGCTACAAAAACTATAATCGTTGGTTCAGCAGGAACTCAGGGAGATTATCTCTATCGTTCTGATGACGCCGGCGAAACATGGACTGCTATCCCTAATCCAAAGGCTGAGTCTACAGGCGATAAGATAGAAAAGCTCAAGCCTTGTCAGGGCGAGATATCTTCTGACGGATATCTTTATACAACTTGGTCTTATAAGGTAGGCCCTAACGGTGCGTCTGACGGTGCAGTTCAGAAGTATGATCTTAAAACAGGCGAGTGGACAGAGATAACTCCTGAAAGACTTTATACCTGCGGATATAACGGAATCTCTGTAAACCCTAACGACCCTAACATGATAGTCTGCACAACTCTTGATCTGTGGGCATATTTCGACAATATGTTCGTTTCCTATGACGGCGGCGAAACATGGAACGGTATATGGTCGTATGAAAAGGGCGGCGACCCTGAGAATAACTTCACCCTTGATATAAGCAATGCTCCATGGCTCGATTGGCAGGGACAGCTCAAGCCGGGTTGGTGGATGACAGGCGTTGCGATAAATCCATTCAAACCTGATGAGGTGCTCTATACAACAGGTGCGACGATCTTCGGCACAACAAATCTTTCTAAGATAAAGGAAGAGCCTGTAAATATAGAAGTAAGAGCAATGGGCGTTGAAATGACAGCGATATTCGATTTCGTTGCACCGCTGGATAATGGCGAAGGCACTCCTGAGCTTTATTCCACAATGGGCGACCTTTATGGTTTCCGTCATGACGATGTAACAAAAGCTCCGCAGAAACATTACGGCGACTTCAAGGCAACTTCTATCGACTGTGCGGCACAGGATTATAAGATAGTAGTAAGAGCGACAGATGATGGCGACGGCTCGGTTTACTATTCAACAGACGCTGCTGAAACATGGCAGGCTGTTGAAACTCTCCCAGAGGGAGTTGGCAAAAAGGCAGGCGGCACAGCAAAGCTTTCCGCTGACGGAAAGACAATATTCTATCAGTGCGGCACAACTGGCGTTTCAGCATATGTAACAAGCGACTTCGGCAAAACATGGACAGCCTGCGAGGGACTTCCTGCCGGTGCAGTTATCGAAACAGATAAGGTAAATCCTGATAAGTTCTATGGCTCATATGACGGAACATTCTATATGAGCACAGACGGCGGAAAAACTTTCAGCCCTATCGCAAATATGCTCGTTTCAGCAACATCAATGAAAGCTTGTCCTGATACAGAGGGCGACCTTTGGATACCTGTAGGTGCGGGCGGAGTTTACTATCTTGACTCATCAACAGGCACTCTCGCTCCTACATCTCAGGACGTTACACAGTGCGACGCTATCGGCATTGGTAAGGCAGAAAAGGACGGCGACTACATGGCACTCTACATGATGGGCGAGGCAAACGGCGACGGCTACGGAATCTACCAGTCCACCGACAAGGGCGTAACATGGAAGAGAATAAACGATGATACACAGAAGTGGGGCAACGTTAGAAAGATAATAAGCGGCGACCCTAAGACTTACGGCAGAGTTTATGTAGGCACTGACGGACGTGGTATCATAATGGGCAACGTTAAGCAGTAATACATTATAATATAGCGAAATAGCGAAAAAGAGCGGTATGAAATGTGCCGCTCTTTTTGTTTGGGATAATGTATAACAGTAAAGCCGAGATATCGGGACGTCGAGGACGCCGTCCCCTGCAAGAAGTCTTGGCGTAGCTCGCCCGTTTTTATGGCGTATATTTTTATGATTTTACCACGCTAAAGCCCCGAAAAACCGACTTTTGCAGCGAATGTGAATAAAATGTAGCGGTAAATGATACACCAAGTGAAAATTGTGCAGTGTGCATAAAACGATAAATGAAAATTGATAAAAATTCTATACTGTAATTTGTCTGTAACCGCTTGCAAATGGTTTGAAAGTAGTGTATAATAATACTTGCGTGACTGCACAGTGTATTTAATGTACACGAAGATGATATGCGATGAAACGGAAGGTTGCTGACGGTAGGTCAGGTAATTTCCGTGGAGTATGTCCGATTTTAAACCGGGCGACTGTTAATACCGAACACAGTATGTGCTTATACTTCTTGCGATAGCGGACAAGGTCTGCTTTAGTATGGGTGTGTGCGATGCTGTGTACGCTGTTTTCTGAGTCCGAAAGCCTTATGGGTTTCGGAATTTTTTATGAGAATGGCAGGAAACACACGGCAGAGTGTAAACGGGTATCAACAGAAAGCTTTTTAAAGCTCGAACCTGTCAATTGCGTAAGCGATCGGCACGCCTCGATCATTTACGCAATTGACTGAGGCTTGAGTGAATGAAAGCTGCCCCCTATACTTTTTTAATTTGCACAAGGAGGCGATTTAAGTGGCAGTCAATGAAAAAATCAGAATCAGGATCAAGGGTTATGAGCACGCAGTTGTTGATGCAGCGGCAGCAAAGATCGTTGAGGCTGTAAAGCGTTCAGGTGCTCAGGTTTCAGGTCCTATCCCACTTCCTACAGACAAAGAGGTAATCACAATCCTCAGAGCTGTACACAAGTACAAGGATAGCCGTGAGCAGTTCGAGATGAGAACTCACAAGAGACTTATCGACGTGCTCAGACCAACAAAGGAAACTACAGCAGCTCTTGAAAATCTTGAACTTCCTGCAGGCGTTAACATTGTTATGGAGATCAAGTAATCTCCAAATGAGATCACAGGTGATCTCAAAAAACATTTAACACGCAGGTCACGTCGGACAAGTCCGACCAATAACCACATAGGAGGAAAACATAATGCAAAAGGGAATCATCGGTAAGAAAATCGGTATGACACAGATTTTCGATGAAACAGGAAAAGTAATTCCTGTAACAGTTGTTGAAGCTGGTCCTTGCGTTGTCGTTCAGAAGAAAACAGTTGAAAATGACGGCTATGAGGCTGTTCAGCTGGGCTACGGCGACATCAGAGCGAAGAGAGTAAACAAGCCTCTTCAGGGTCACTTCAAGAAGGCTGACGTTGCAATGAAGAGAACTCTCAAGGAGTTCAGACTTGTTGACACATCAGCTCTCAATGTTGGAGATATCGTAAAGGCTGACACATTTGCTGCCGGCGACATCGTTGATGTTAGCGGTACAAGCAAGGGTCACGGATTCTCCGGTACGATCAAGCGTCACAACAACTCAAGACTTAAGGAAACTCACGGTACAGGTCCTGTACACAGACACGCAGGTTCTATGGGTGCTTGTTCATCACCTTCAAGGATCTTCAAGGGCAAGGGTATGCCTGGTCAGTACGGTAACGTAAAGGTAACTGTACAGAATCTTGAGATCGTCAAGGTAGACGCAGAAAACAATCTTATCGCAATCAAGGGTGCAATTCCTGGACCAAAGAACGGTACAGTTACAATTTGCGATTGCGTTAAGAAGGCTTAGTGGAAGGAGGAATCATAATGTCACAGATTTCAGTATTTGATATGACAGGCAAAAAGGTTGCCGACACTGAGCTTAACGATGCTATTTTCGGTATCGAGCCAAACAAGGCTATCATGCACGCTATGGTTGTAAACTATCTTGCAAACCAGAGACAGGGCACACAGTCAACTCTTACAAGAACAGAAGTAAGAGGCGGTGGTAGAAAGCCATGGAGACAGAAGGGAACAGGTCACGCAAGACAGGGTTCTATCAGAGCTCCACAGTGGGTACACGGTGGTGTTGCTCTCGGTCCTAAGCCAAGAGATTACAGCTATTCACTTAATAAAAAGGAAAGAAGACTCGGTATGAAGTCTGCACTTTCAACAAAGGTCGTTGACGAAAACCTCGTAGTTGTTGACGCTATCAAGCTCGAAAGCTACAAGACAAAGGCAGTTGTTGAGATGCTCAAGGCACTTGGTGCTGAGGGTAAGGCTCTCATCGTTACAGCAGAGTCTGACAAGACTGTTGTCAAGAGTGCAGCCAACATTCCTGGCGTTAAGACAGCTACTGTAAATACTCTCAGTGTTTACGACATTCTGAACTATGATAAGTTTATCGTTTCTTCAGAGGCTGTAAAGAAGATTGAGGAGGTTTACGCATAATGAGAACTGCTCAAGATATTATTTTAAAGCCAGTTATCACTGAAGATTCTATGGATAGACTTCAGGCTAACAGATACACTTTCAAGGTCGCTAAGGACGCTAACAAGATCGAGATCGCTAAGGCTGTTGAAGAGCTTTTCAACGTTAAGGTAGCTAAGGTAAATACGATCAGCGTTAAGGGTAAGCAGAAGAGAATGGGAAGAAGCGTAGGCTACAGACCAGACTGGAAAAAAGCGATCGTTACTCTTGAGGGTGACAAGACAATCGAATTCTTCGAGGGCTTGTTCTAATATCCTCTAAAAGAGGTGCAGCGTAAAGCTGCATTTCTCCGATGAACTTCATGAATACCGAGAAGTCGTCGGAAGGGTCCTGCGAGGCGGCGAGGACCGCTCGTTAATTTCACCGCAGGACGTAAGTATGGAAGGGCACTTGGCGTGAAAACGCTTTGACCTTTTCGCAAAACTCAGATAAGGAGTGAATTTTAAATGGCAATAAAGAGCTACAAGCCTACTACAGCCGGCAGAAGAGGTATGACAGTTACCGATTATTCCGAGCTTTCAAAGGTTGCTCCATGTAAGTCTCTGCTTGAGCCACTCAAGAAGAACTCAGGTAGAAACAGCTACGGTAGAATCACTGTTCGTCACAGAGGCGGCGGAGTAAGAAGAAAATACCGTGTAATTGATTTTAAGAGAAACAAACTCGATATGAACGCAACAGTTCTTACTATCGAGTACGATCCAAACCGTTCAGCATTCATCGCTCTTGTAGAGTATGAGGACGGCGAGAAGAGATACATCATCGCACCTTACGGACTGAAGGTCGGTGACGTGATCAGAGCTGGTGCAGACGCAGATATCAAGCCTGGTAATGCACTTGCAATGATGAATATTCCTGTTGGTACTTTCATCCACAACATCGAGCTTTATCCTGGTAAGGGTGCTCAGCTCGTTCGTTCAGCAGGAAACATGGCTCAGCTCATGGGTAAGGAAGACAACTACGCACTCGTAAGACTTCCTTCAGGCGAGGTGAGAAAGGTCCCTGTAAACTGCATGGCTACAGTAGGTCAGGTAGGAAACATCGACCATGAGAACGTAAATATCGGTAAGGCAGGTAGAAAGCGTCATATGGGCTGGAGACCTACCGTTAGAGGTTCTGTAATGAACCCATGCGATCACCCACACGGTGGTGGTGAGGGTCGTGCTCCAGTTGGTAGACCAACTCCAGTTACACCTTGGGGTAAGCCTACAATGGGATACAAGACCCGTGCTAAGCATCATCGCTCCGATAAGTTTATCGTAAAACGCAGAAACGGTAAGTAATGCTGAAAGGAGGCAGATGATCAATGGGCAGAAGTGTCAAGAAGGGACCATACGTACAGGAGGTCCTTTACAAGAGAGTTAAGGCAATGAACGATGCAGGCGAGAAGAAGGTGCTCAAGACTTGGAGCAGAGCATCTACTATATTCCCTGAATTTGTTGGTCACACATTCGCAGTTCACGACGGACGTAAGCACGTTCCTGTATATGTAACAGAGGACATGGTTGGTCACAAGCTGGGAGAGTTTGCTCCAACAAGAACATTCAAGGGTCATGCAGGTTCAAAGACCTCAAACAACGGTAAGTAGTGCGGAAGGAGGAATACAAATGGAAGCAAAAGCAATTCTGAGAAATGCTCGTATTGCTCCTCGTAAGGTACAGATCGTTCTCGATCTGATCAGAGGAAAAGACTATGATGTTGCAATGGCAACAGTAAAGCATACACCAAAGGCTGCAAGTGAATATCTTGAGAAGCTTCTGAAGTCCGCCGCTCACAACGCTGAGAACAATCATAACATGGATAAGAACAACCTTTACGTTGCAGAGTGCTATGTTTGTCCCGGACCGATAATGAAGAGAATCATGCCAAGAGCACAAGGCAGAGCATATAGAATCCTGAAGAGAACATCACACGTTACGATCGTTCTCAAGGAAAAGGAATAAGCTGAAAGAGGAGGTAAACTATGGGCCAGAAAGTAAATCCACACGGACTTCGTGTCGGTGTGATTAAGAATTGGGATTCCCGCTGGTTTGCAGAAAAGGGTACTTTCGGCGATACACTGGTTGAGGATTACAACGTTCGTAACTTCATTCTTAAAGAGCTGAATACAAGATCAAAGAATCCTGCAGATAAGTGCGTATACGCCGGCGTTCCAAAAGTAGAGATCGAAAGATTTGCCGATAAAGACGGCGGTCAGAAGGTAAGAATCCACATCCACTGTGCAAAGCCTGGTATCGTAATAGGCAGAGGCGGTGCAGAGATCGAAAAGCTCCGTGCAAACGTTGAGAAGATGATAGGCAAGAGCGTTGCTATCAACATCGTTGAGGTAAAGCAGCCTGACATCAACGCACAGCTCGTTGCAGAAAAGATCGCTCATGATCTTGAGGACAGAATTTCATTCAGAAGAGCAATGAAACAGTCAATCGGCAGAGCTATGAAACTCGGTGCAAAGGGTATCAAGGTTAGATGCGGCGGCCGTCTTGGCGGTGCTGAGATCGCAAGAGCAGAAACATACCACGAGGGTACTATTCCGCTCCAGACAATCAGAGCTGACATCGACTACGGTACAGCTGAGGCACACACAACTTACGGTAGGATCGGCGTTAAGGTATGGATATACAGAGGCGAAGTTCTTAAGGGCGAAGTTGCTGCTTCAGACAAGAGAGAGTCAAACGACAGAAGACGCCAGAACAGAAATGGTAAGCGTGACTTCAATAAGGCTAAAAAAGAGGGAGGTAACAAGTAATGCTGCTTCCAAAGAGAGTAAAGTTTAGAAAACAGCACCGTGGCCGTATGACAGGCAAGGCCATGAGAGGAAATACAGTTTCTCACGGTGAGTATGGTCTTCAGGCTCTTCAGCCTGCTTGGATCACATCAAACCAGATCGAGGCTGCCCGTATCGCAATGACAAGATACATCAAGCGTGGCGGTCAGGTTTGGATCAAGATCTTCCCCGACAAGCCCGTTACCGAGAAGCCGGCCGAGACCCGCATGGGTTCCGGTAAGGGCTCCCCCGAGTACT
>OICR01000619.1_pt1 | contig 14847 bp, 11 predicted proteins | sample 1581321 | NCBI WGS metagenome assembly OICR01 (sample SAMEA3882557, study PRJEB24775) | human gut metagenome | biome: human-associated habitat; feature: intestine environment; material: feces | place: Netherlands | collected 2009/2010
CGTTCGGCGGCCCGTTCCTCGGCTTCATGGCCACGACATCCGCCATGACGAGAAAGCTCCCCGGCCGCATCGTCGGCCAGACGAAGGATGTGGACGGCGAGGTTGGCTACGTGCTGACGCTGTCCGCGCGTGAGCAGCACATCCGCCGCGAAAAGGCCAGCTCCAACATCTGCTCCAACCAGGCGCTATGCGCCTTCGCCGCCGGCGTCTACATGGCCGCGATGGGCGAAAAGGGCATGAAGCAGTGCGCGCGCCTCTGCACCTCGAAGGCGCACTATTTCGCTTCTGAGCTCCAAAAGATCGGCTGCACCTTGAAGTACAAGGGTGAATTCTTCCACGAGTTCGTCACCGAGGTCGAATGCCCCAACTGCCGCAGGAAGATCCTCGACGCGCTCGAGGCCGAGGGCATCCTCGGCGGCGCGGAGGTCGAGGGCGGCATCCTCTGGTGCGTGACCGAGCTCGTCTCTAAGGCGCAGCTTGACAAAGCCGTTGCCATCGTGAAGGAGGTGCTGTAAATGAAGCTCATTTTTGAACTTGGCGTCGAAGGCCGCGGCATGACCCTCATGCCGGAGTGTGACGTCCCCGAATATCAGCTCCCCGAAGAGCGCAGCGAGGCGCTGCACCTGCCCCACGTGAGTGAAAACGAGCTCACCCGCCACTACACCGCCCTTTGCAAGCGGAAAGAGTGTGTCGATAGGTCTTTGGCCTGTGGTAAGAAGAATGTCGGGGGAGAGCTTTCTTTTGTACGGTCTGCCCACACGAACAGGCCATTTTGTACACATATTAATCTCAACATTGCCCTTGTCTGTTTTGAGAACGGCAACTGTTTCGTCAATTGTAAAATCGCCCTCGCTGATGCTCTCAACAACACCGCCTGTTTTGTTCGGAACAAGAATCCTGTGAAGAACAGCGTGTGTTTCCTGAACAGTACCGAGTGTGTCGCCTGCCGCAACTGTGTCGCCCTTTTTAACAAGGGGAGTAAAGTGCCACCTCTTTTTGTGATCAAGTGACGGAACATCAACACCTCTTTTGAGGTTTGTACCGGCAACCTTCATAATCTCGTTAAGCGGTCGCTGAATACCGTCATAAATTGAACCGATAAGTCCGGGACCGAGTTCAACGGAAAGCGGAGCGCCTGTGGATTCAACAATCTCACCGGGTCCGAGTCCCGAAGTTTCTTCATATACCTGAATTGATGCCCTGTCACCGTGCATCTCAATTATTTCACCGATAAGTCGCTGACTGCTTACACGCACAACATCGAACATATCGGCATCACGCATACCCTCGGCAATTACCAGAGGACCTGCTACCTTAGTTATAATTCCAGATTTCAAATTCTTACACCTCAATCATTGAAGATAATGTCCGAACCGACTGCCTTTTCAACGAATGACGACAGTCTTTTTATGCCGATTCCCGTATTGCCTTTTACACCGGGGATAGGAATAACGGCAGGAATGAGCCTTTCCTCATATCTTTTTCGCTCTTTTTCAACAAGTCCGAACATTTCCTCGGTAATAAAAATTACCGCATAGTTGTCACCGTCAGCAATCTTTCTGAAAAGATGCGGTGCGTTTTCGTTGTCATCACACGGATAAATGTCCATGCCGATTGCCGCAAAGCCCTTTATGCTTTCGCTGTCGCCGATAACGGCAATATTTTTAGCCATAAACTTCACGCAACCTTTCTTTTACGGTTTCATAATTTGTCTTGGTGCGGATTCCGCTTGCAATAATGTGAATAACTTTTTTCTCTGTTTCACTTGCAATCAGATAGCCCGTAATCGGATCTGCACCGTCACCGCTCCTTTTGCATTTTTCTTTTGCAAGACTCATAAGCCTGTTGTCAACAAATTTTTCAAATGCCGACGGCGAAGTCTTGTACTCTTCAACAGCCTTGTTACAGCCGTATGCCGAGATTTTTGACAGCACATCAAGCGTTGGTTCAAGTCCCTTTACGCTTGCCTCAATAACCCTTGAACGGGGAAAGTCCTGCACATCACAGATTGCAATTTCAAGAAAATCCCTGTCGCAATCGGCTTTTGCACCTCTTATGGCTGTCTTTACATTATTATAAAATACTGTAGCTTTAAAATATTCGGACATAAATTCGCTGTCGGATTTTTCGGATGTTTTCAGAACAAGCTCCATAAAAGCCCTGTCAAGAACCGCATCGCTGAGTCTTGCGTCACCTGTGTGTGCAAGAATCTCATATGCCTTGTCACAAGATGCGGAAAGTTCTTCGCCCAAAAGTGAAAACTTTCTGTTCTCAACCGCCTGTTTAAGCGTTTCTTCAGAGAAAGTACACGGCTTTACCAAAAGCTGTGAATACGGTCTGTTTGAAAGCGTTCCCTTTAAAACAGCTTTAAGGTTGTGAAGGTCGTTAAGATAGAAGAACGGTGTGAATATTGCAAAATCGGGTGCGGTTCTTTTAAGATATTCCCACACATTTTCGCTGTGTGATTTCAAAATATCTTCAATGTCATCACCCTCACCGTAACCCTTGTCCGAGAGGTATCTGCAAAGCTCATTCACATTTTCACAACCGAGCATATGCTCAATGTCGCTGTTTGTAAACAGATTTTTTTCTTTAGCACGGACGGAGCCGATGGAAAATTCATAAGATAATGCCATCATATTCCTCCCTATGCCTTAAAAAGTTCCTGATTTATAAAATCCTCGATAGCGTCACGCTTTTCGGACAATATTGCCGAGAAGTCCATGTTTTCTTCAATGTCACCGCATTTAAGAATAAATCCGCTTTCAATGTCACACGGCGTTTTTGAAAGCTCTGCTTTTACACCGCATTCTTCAAGCCTTGCAAGAAAATCCTTCGGAAGTCGGTTCATATCCTTTTCATTCAAAAGCACAACACCGCTCATTCCGTTTAACTTTTTTGCAAATGTGTAAATCAGTTCAAAGTAATCTTCATCGGGAAGATTTTTCATTTTATTAAGAATTTCACTGTATGTCTTGTCAATTTCTTCACGCCTTCTCTTTAGGAAAGCGTTGCGTGTTTCAAGGTCGCAACGGCTCTTTGAAGCCGCCTGCATCTGCTTGACCTTTGACTGTGCCCTGTCGGCAATTTCGGCAGAAATCTTGTCGGCATCAAGCTTTGCCTGTGCCATAATCTGTGCGCATTTTTCATCGGTTTCAGCACCTATTTGGCTGATTCTTTCGTCACAGTCAAGACTTATGCGATTTAAAATTTTATCACCGCTGCTCAAAGTGATTCCACCTTTCTTTCGTAATTTTCGGTAGTCGGTTATCAGATGTTAAGGGTTGGAACTTTGATAACAACGAGAAGTGAAACGATGAATGAAAGGAGAGCGTAAATCTCAACGAGAGTTACGGAAACCATTGCCTTTGAGAAGTTTGAATCGTCCTTTGCGCTGAGTGCAATACCCGAAACGGCTGCCTTGCCCTGTGCAAAACCTGAAATCATACCGCCGATGCCGATAGCAAGCGATGCTGCAAAGTATGCAAGACCCTGTCCGATTGTCGGAGCTGTGCCGCCGAGAACACCGCCTCTTACAAGAATAAGGAATCCTACGATAAATCCGTAAAGTCCCTGAGTACCCGGGAGAAGTGTGAGAACGAGCATTTTACCGAATTTTGATGAGTCCTCGGAAAGAACTCCCATAGCTGCCTGTGCGGCAGAGCCTACACCTCGAGCAGAACCTACGCCTGCAAGTGCTGTTGCTATTGATGCGCCTAAAAGTGCGAAAAATATTCCATTCATTTTGATTTGTCCTCCTGAATTTTAATATATTTACTGTTGAGCTCGAACGGCTTAAACTGTTTGCCGCCGCCCTCATAGAATTTTCCGAACATTTCAACATACTGAAGTCGCATTGTGTGAACATATGAACCGAGTGCGTTGAGTCCGATGTTGATTGCGTGTCCGATGATGAACACAATAATGAGTAAGATAATTCCAAACCAGCTCTTTCCGAACATGGTCGAAAGCATATTGAACACCTGAGCCATAACTCCCGTTGTAAGACCGAGAGCAAGAAGTCTTGAATAGCTCAGAAGGTCACTGATGTAACCTGTAATGTCATAGAGAGAGGCAAGTCCGCCGATGACTTTGCCGAATCCCTTTTTGTTTCTGCCCTGTGTGAGAACAAGACCGATTGCGCAGAAAATCGCAATGCCTGCTCCGACATAGACGAGTGTCTGACCGAATGCCATACCTGCCGCCAAAACGGCAAATCCGATAAGCATAAGCATCCAAAGTCCCGTGTCAAAGAACGCTCCGCCGTAATCCTTCTGCCTGAGGCAAACATAGAATTTGCAGCCCATACCGACAAGAATGTGTACAAGACCGAATGCTATTGAAATAATCATCAGCATAAGTGCATCCTTTTGCGGGTCAATTGTCGGCCACGGGAAGATTTGCTCCATCGTAATGTTTGCACCCGTAAAGTAGTTGTAAAGGGTTGCGGGGGCATCTCCGAAGAAGCTTGCAAAAACAAGTCCCCAGAAAAATGTTGAAACACCGCAATATTGGAACAGCTTCAAGGTGTTCCGCATTTCCTTGTCAGGCTTGAACAGCTTTATTGCAAGTCCTGTTCCTATTACCATTAACAGTCCGTAGCCTGCGTCCGAGAACATCATTCCAAAGAAAAAGTAGAAGAAGAACGCAAGCAACGGCGTTGGATCAATATCGTCATGCGACGGGGGAGAGTACATATTTACAATGCTCTCTGCCGGTGCTGCAAAGCGACTGTTCTTTAGCTTTACAGGAGCTTTTTCCTCGTCAACATCGCCGAATTCAACATAGCATACAGAAACTCTTTCGCAAAGCCTTTCAAGCTTTTCACAGTCCTCCTCGGGAATATAACCCGAAATAACAAAAACATTCCGTGAATGCTGAAGTTCACCGATTACGCTGTATTTATCGGCTCTGATTCTGAAATAATCCTGTGTATCTTTAATATCTTTTCGTCTGTCTGCAAAGGAAATGATTTCCTTTTTTGCGTTTTCCGTATCATCTTCAAGCTTGTGACTTCTTTCAACAAGCTTTTTTGATTCCGCCAAAGGGGTAAGACTTGAGTTCGTAACAGGTTTTGCAAAACCGATGTCACGCAGAGCATTTTCTGCAAGCTCCTTTTGAGCAATCGGTGCAAAAAGTACAATGCAGGTAAGCCCCTCGTTTGCAAATTGAATTTCAAAATCAAATTCAAGCTTCGGAGAAGCCTCGGCAAGTGCCTCTGAAAGCGATACCTCGTTGTACTCCTTTTGAATTGAGCCTATGAAAACAGCCGTTGTTTTTGTGTCCTTTGCATTAAGCGGAATGTCAAGATTCTTCCACGGCTCAAGCTGTGCAAGAGCGGTTTTTATGCGAATCCGTTCCGCCGCATTATCGGCAATCTGTTTGTTAAGCTCACAAATTCTGTTGCACACATCAATAACTTCGCCTGCATTTGATGCGATAACTCCGATTTCATCGGGATCAATCTCCCGTCGTCCGCAAAATGCGGAAAGCATACTTTTCTTTTCGGGAGAGTTGCTGTCGAGAATTTTCAGAGCGTTTTCGCTGAGAGTAACATTCCGCTCGAAAATCTGAATTTGTGAGGTCATATCAATCTTGCCGAAACCTTTTCTGCAGGTTTCGGTCTTTTCAATCTGAACCAAACCCGAATCCTGCAAATGTTCAAGAAGTCGCTTTCTGTCCTGTCTTAGGGCAATAATCCGAACCGACTTCATTTTAAGTTTTGCCAATTTCTATCACCACGCTTCTTTCATTGCAACCGTTTTAAAGAGAGAGCCTTTGTATAGCCCCGTCAATAACACGCTTGCGGTTTTTGTCTGCAGTCCGAGAGAGAATGTCGCACTCAAGATTTGCCTTTTCAGAGGCTTTCTCAAGCTCTTTTTTGCCCTCTTTCGCAGTCTTTTCAAAAAGCATATCGGCATCCTTCTGTGCCTTTGCCGAAAGCACAACCTGTTTGGCATCTGCCTTTGTCTGTTCAACCCTTTCTGCTGATTCTGCTCGTGCATTTGCCTCACGCTGTCTGCAATCCTCTTCGGCATTGTAAATGGCGTCCAGCATATCTTTTGCCATCGTTATCCTCCTTTGCTAAAAATTGCATAAAAATATTTTTGAAGAATACACTATTTTGTTTATTCTATTCCTAGATTGTAGCACAATTATTTTAAAAAAGCAATCAACATACATTAAAGTTTGCCCAGTTTTTTATTATTTTCTTCCCTGTGACCGCATTTGCGAGTGGTTTTACAGCATTAATTTGCGATAAAAGAAAAAACACCGCATAATACGGTGTTTAAAAGTTTTAAAAATTATTTTTTATATACCGCTGATTGCGGCTTGTCGGCTTATCGGGAACAGTCATTTGAATCAGATTCATTTCGAGTGCAGGATTAAGATAATTTTTTCTGAAAGTTTCCCTTGATTTTAAATTCAGCTTATCTAAAAGTTCCGCAGTATTATAGGAAACATCAAATTCCATAACATCAAGCAACTTTTTTACATAATCATTCATCTGCCGAATATCAGATTTGGTTTGTGAAATAATTTCGGTAAGAATTTCGTCAATCATTTCAAGCATAAATTCTATGAAAATATTTGAGTTACCCTCAATATGGCATTTTGAAATTGACTTGTAATATCTGTCCTGATATTTTTGAATTTGACTTTCAATAGGAATGTATTGAAAAATGGGTTTCCATTTTGTCAGAATTGCAGTCTGCCAAAGCCTTGCCATGCGACCGTTTCCGTCAGAAAACGGATGAATAAAAACAAATTCATAATGAAAAACAGATGACAAAATCAGTGGGTGAACATTATTTTTTTCACTGTTCATCCATTTAAACAAATCATCTGTCAATGACGGCACAAAATGTGCAGGCGGAGCCATAAAAATGCATTTGTCACCGTCAAACACACCTTCTTCACCGTTTCTGAATTTTCCCGATTCATTGACAAGAGCATATGTCATTATGCCGTGGTATTTTTTTAGCTCTGTTACAGAATAAGGATTTATATTGTTAAGGTTGTCATAGGCATCGTATGCGTTTTTTACTTCCTGAATTTCTCTTTGCGGACCTAAAACAATGTGACCGTTGATTACATCACGCACTTCTGAAATCGAAAGCGAGTTAGCCTCAATGGCAAGCGAAGAATAGATGGACTTGATTCTATTGTTTTTTCTTAACTGAGGTTTTGATTCAAAATCATTATAATTGCTGATTTTACCTATCTTCTCAGAAATTGATGATACAAATCCAAGCATTTTATTTGATATTGAAAACGGCGGTGTGTAGTCTGACATATTAACCATTCCTTGCACTTATTCTGTTTTTAATTATACCAAATTCAATTGAATTTATCAATAACTTGCTTATTATCTTGCTTACTATCTTGCTTACTGACTTGCTTATTATCTTACGTGTTGTGGATAAAACAGCGATATTTTAGTCTGTAAAACATAAGAAAGCCGTCCCGAAAAAATTCGGAGCGGCTTTCAAAGCTACGGTTATTCGGCAGGCGTCCCATTCTCCTGCATCTCTCAAGGTTTCACTTTGTCAAGCCATCAGCGTGTGGACGGGGACGAAATCTTCCACCTCGAATAACTTCTGAATTTATTCTAACATTATTTTAATAAAATTGCAAATAAATCAAGGTTGAAATCCGATGCGAAAAGTTGTATTATGTGAGGGTAATAACAAGATGACAATATGCATGGAGGATTGTGTATTTATGAAAGAAATCAAGACAAATGTAATGAGAATTTTAGACAAAGAAAAGGTTGAATATACTCACCACGAATATCCCCACGGCAAGGATGCCGTTGACGGAGTAACGGTTGCAACACTTATGAATCAAAATCCCGATTATGTGTTCAAAACTCTTGTAACAAAGGGCATGGGCAGAGATTATTATGTTTTCGTAGTTCCTGTTGACCATGAGCTTGACCTTAAAAAATGTGCCAAGAGCGTAGGTGAAAAGTCGGTTGAAATGATTCCCGTAAAGGATATTACAAAGGTCACGGGTTATGTGCGTGGAGGCTGTTCACCTCTCGGAATGAAAAAGCAGTTCAAGACAACCTTTCACATTACAGCAGAGTCAATTCCGAAAATCATTGTCAGCGCAGGAAAAATCGGATATCAAATTGACCTGAAGCCTGAGGATTTAATCCGTCTTACAAACGGTCAATGTGCCGATATTATAAAGGACTGACCTGATATTCAAAAAACAACACCCCCGACTGTGCCAAACGGTTTAGTCGGGGGTGTATTTTATTAGTATGCTTTATTCGTCAATAAATTCAAGGTCTTCGTCACTTACTTTTTTGAGTTCCTTTTTATTGAACAAATCGTAAATAACGGGGACGATATAGAGCGTCATAAATGTTGCGTAGAGCAGACCGCCGATGCAGATAATTGCAATAGGCTGCATCATTTCTGCACCTGTTCCTATGCCGAGAGCCATAACAACAAGACCGAGAACTGTTGTGAGTGCCGTTATGAGGATAGGACGCATACGGGTTTTGCCTGCCTCAACAATTGACTCAATTCTTTCTTTGCCCTCAATACGAAGTTTGTTGATGTAGTCAACAAGTACGATACCGTTGTTTACAATGATACCGCAGAGCATTACAAAACCGACAAGCGATACAACGCTGATGTCAAATCCTGTGATTAAAAGTGCGAGGAAGCCGCCCGTGAATGCAAGCGGAATTGTAAACATAATAATGAACGGTGATTTAAGGCTCTGGAACTGTGCAACCATAATGAGGTAGATGAGAATAATGCCGAGCAACAGCATAAGCATAAGCTGTGAAACTGCCTCCATTGTCATTTCGTCTGAACCTGCGTAGTCGATTGAACAGCTTTTCGGTAGCTTGTAATCGTTCATTGCGGATTTTACATTGTTTGAAACAGATGTAAGCGTGTAGCCGTCCTTGACTTCGGCGCTGATTGTAAGATAACGCTTTTGATTTTCACGGCTGATTTTATCCATAGTTTCCGAATTTGAAATATCCGAAACAGAGGAGAGTTTAACTGTCTTTTCGTTACCGCTTGAATCTTTGTATGTAATGTCAAGGTCGCGGAGATTTTTCGGAGTAACGGTTTCGCTGTCGTCCTTTACAACCACAACATTCATATCATTGCCGTCATCATTCGTAAGAGTGGCAGCGTTTTTTTCTGTTGAAATTGCAGCGGCAACCTGCTGATAAACCTGTGCAACGGTAAGACCCTTTTCAGCGGCTTTTGACTTGTCAACAGTAACCTTGATTTCGGGAGAAACAGCACCGATGCCGTTGTCAACCGATGCAACGCCTTTAACCTTTTCAAGTGTCTTGCCGATATCCTCGGCAGTGCTTTTGAGTGTGTCAAGGTCGTCACCGTAGAGCGTAATCTGAACGGAACCGTCACCCATAAGGCTTGACATTGAACTTGAAGTGCCGCCGCTTACGGCAGCCTCACCGTCAAGGCTTTCAAGATCCTTTTCAATCTTCTTTGAAATCTCACCGCTCTGTTTTGTAAAATCATCCTTGAGAACGGCATATGCCATAAGTGAGCCGGCATCATTTGACGATGAACCGCCTGTAAGTCCCATAAGGCTTGACGAGTTGCCCGCCATAACGCCTACGGTTTCAAACTGGTCATATTTTGAAAGCAAATCGTTGAGCTTTTCGCCCTTTTTAACTGTTTCTTCAAAGGTTGCGTTATCGTCAAGCTTCAATGATACTTGAATCTGTGTACTGCTCATATCGGGCATAAAGCTGAAACCTCTCATCAGACAAAGACCTGCACTTGTAAAGAGAAGTGCAACTGCAACGAGAATTGCAGGAACTTTGTGCTTTAATACGAAACGAAGTGAGCGTTCATATGCCTTCTTGATTTTTCCGTCCTTCGGAGCGGAATTAGGTTTCATCTTGCGGAGCATTCTCTGTCCCATGGCCGGAACAAGCGTCAGCGCAACAATAAGGCTTGCAAGAAGTGAATATGTAACCGTGAGTGCAAGGTCAACAAACAGCTGACGGGTGATGCCTTCAACAAATACAATCGGCAGGAACACGCATACTGTGGTGAGAGTTGATGCCGTAATTGCGCCGGCAACCTGTCTTGCACCGTTAAGTGCCGCCTTAATCGGCGAAACGCCCATACTTCTCAGTCGGTAGATATTTTCGATAACAACAACCGAGTTGTCAACAAGCATACCGACGCCTATTGCAAGTCCCGACAGCGAAATCATATTGAGTGTTACGCCGCTGAAATACATAAGAACGATTGCAAACACAACGCTTATCGGAATTGAGCAGGCAACAATGAGCGTCGGTTTGATATCTCTGAGAAATAGGAAAAGTATGATAATTGCAAGAACCGCACCTATAAGAAGGTTCTGTAATACATTGTTGATTACAAGATTAATGTAGTCACCTTCATTGTAAAGGTTTGTAAAGTGAAGTCCGTCAACCTCTTTTGAAAGCGAATCAAGCTTTGAATTGATGTTTTCGCAAACGGTAGAAGACGCTGTGTTGCTTGACTTTGAAAAGCTCAATACAATACCGGGGTTGCCGTTGATTCTTGCAAAGGTTTCGTCGGAATTATCGGCAACAAAAACATCTGCAACATCTTCAAGATGAATAACTCCTATTCCGTCAATTCCTGTGTCAAAAAGCACAAGCGACTTCATCTCTTTTTCATCATTCACCTTGTCGCCGACACGAACCATGAATTTATTGTTATCGTCATCGGTAACATAGCCTGCCGGCATTGAAAAGTTTTGTGCCGTTAGAATTGAAGAAATGGTATCAAGTGTGACCGTGTTGCTCACATCAGCTTTATCTTTTGCCTCTTTCTTTTTATCTGCAAGTTCTTTTTCGGATGTTTCAATCTGTTTTTCTGCACTTGAAAGCTGTGTAAGTGCGCTGTTGAGTTCACTCTGTTTTGAAGTGAGAGTTGACATGGCAGAGGACATTTTGAAGTCCGCACTTGACTGTTGTTGTGAAATGAGGGCAAGAGCGGAATCAACCGAAACCGATTTATCGTCAAGTCCCGAAATTGCGTTATCAAGCTGAGCAATACCCGAGTTGATTTGTGAGATTTTATCCGACATTTCGCTTAATGCAGAGTCGATTTTATCTCCCGAAGTTCCGAGCTTTTTAAGTGAATTTTCAACATTTTGAAGTGCCTCTGCACTTTTGTTAATGAAATTCTGAACTGTCTGCATTGTTTTTGCAATATCGGGAGCTTTGATTCCGTAAGGCTCAAGCGCCTTGTTAAGCTCGTCAATCTGCTGTTGAAGTGCCTTGTATTCCTCGCTGTCGGGGAGGACATCGTCCATTTTCCGAATAATTTCCTGATACTGCTCGTTGAATTTTGAAAGCTGTTCAAGCTTTTGCGTAAGCTGTGACTGCTCGGAAGTCAGCTCATCATAGGTCGTTTTCAGTTCAAGCAAGCCCTGATAGGCGGTTTCAAGCAAGGCCTTTGTTGAGGTAAGGCTTGCCTTTCGGTCAAGCAACTGCATCTTTGCCGACAAAAGCTGTGTTTTACCGCTTTCAGCCTTGTTCTGTGCGTCGGCAAGCTGTTTTGAAACAGCCTCTTGCTGTGAGTTGATTTGCTCAATTGAAGATGAAACAGTACCCTGACCGTCCTTGGCTTTGCCGATATTATCCTGCAATTTCTTTTTAGCTTTGGCAATTTTGTCCTCCGCATCACCGAATTGATTATCGAGCGCAGCGGAAATCTTCTTATTAAGCTTGTCAAGCTTATCCTGTGAAAGTACGACATTTTCCTGTTCCGTAACAATGCCCTTGTCTGAAACAGAGGCAACACCGTCAATGCCTTCAAGTTCATTCAAAAGTTCGTTTGTAACATAGTCCGAAAGCTCTGTCTGCGACTTGCCTTCAAAGTCAACCGCCGTCATTGCAACGGGGAGGATGTTCGGATTGATTTTGATGAGGTACGGTGTTCCGACTCCGTCAGGCCAATTGCCTTTGATTGTGTCAAGGCTTGAACGCATATCAACAGTTGCGCTGTCCATATTTGTGCCGTCCTCAAATTCAATCATCAAAAGTGAATAGTTGTCCGATGAGGTAGAGGTGATTTCCTTAACACCGTCAATTGCTGACATCGACTGTTCAAGTGGCTTTGAAACCGTTGTTTCAACCGCCTCGGGTGTCTGCCCTGCGTAGGTGGTCATGATAACGGCATATGGGAAGTCCATATTCGGTAAAAGGTCGGGCGTCATCTTGAAAAATGACACAATACCCAGAACCAGAACAAGTACAACCGCAACCAATACCGTCATCGGTTTTTTTACGCTGATTTTTGATAACATGGATTACTCCTTCGTTTGTGCTTTTTATCTATGAGTATATTTCATATTAAATGCAATTTCTACCAACTTAGGTTTACATTTTCTGTTGAAATCGGCCGCAACCGGTTGCTCAGATATGCAAACTTAATCTGCAATTGCACCTGTTTTGATAATTTCAAGTTTTCTGTGATACTCTCTGTGAACCTCGTCAAAAGGTTTTCCTATTACAAAAACATTGAACACGGCATTCTTCAGCACCTGAGTGAGAATCTGTGAAAGACACTTCACATCTTCATCTGAAGTATATTTAAGGTTACTTCTGTCAAAATTGTTTGTAACGCTGACAAGCTCTGCAACGCCCTTGAAACGGTTGATAAAATATTCCGAAACAAGACTGTCATTTGCCTTTATATTTTTGATGAGATTCTTCATAATAATACTTTGTTTTGTATCCTTTGAGCATTCGCATAGAATTTCAAAAAGCAAATCATAAGTTACAAATATGTCGCCGTGAGTGCGAGAGATAACCTCTGTGGCTTTTTCAAGCGAAAAGTTGATAAATGAGCGTGTCATAACCTCTACAAGGTCAACCTTATCGTCAAAGTACTGATAAAAACTGCCTCTCGAAATGTTTGCGTTCTTTATAATATTGTTTATGCTGACTCTCTCTCCCGACGAACCGGCAAATTCATTGAATATTGCATCCGTGATTCTCTGACGCTTTTCTTCGGGAAGATTATAAAAGGTGTTTTTAATCATAAAAAATCCTCCAAAATAAATGTGACAGGCAGTCATATGACAACCTGTCACAATTTTAACATCGTTTATTTATTGTGTCAATTAAATGTGTTTTAGATTTTGCACATATACGATCAAAAATCTTTGTGCATATTAACAACAAAATTAAGCTTTGCCTTTGAATTTTTCAAAAAGTCCTTTGCATCCGCTGTAAATATCGTTGTATGCCTGCTCAAAATCACCGCTGTACCACGGATCCGATACATCACGATTCATACCTGCAAAGCTCATCATCTTGCAAACCTTTCCGTCTTTGTCATCGCCGAAAATTCGCATAGTGTTTCTGATATTATTAGAGTCCATACAGATGAAATAATCGTACTTGTCATAGTCGGATTTTTTGAGCTGAACAGCCCTCTTGCCGTCACAACCGATTCCGTGTTTTGCAAGCTCACGCTTAGCCGGCGGATAAACAGGATTCCCAATCCCATTCCATATCTCCTCCGTACTTGTAGCGGAAGATTCAATAACAAACCTGTCCGCAATTCCTGCCTTCTTAACCATGTCCCTGAATATAAACTCCGCCATAGGTGACCGACAAATATTCCCATGGCACACAAACATTATCCTTATCATAACAAAATTCCTCCCGATTTGCCGTAATATGCCGTGATTTGCAAGGGTAATTTGAGTATAACAAGAATGAGTATCACTTTTAAAATTCCCTCAAAACACGCAAATCAAGGCAAAATGTGGCATATTAGATTTTCCAAAAGTAGTCAAATAGTAGTCAGTTAGGGGGGTGCAGACTACTTCCAAAATCAACCGTATAACGATAGCTTTTGAGTAGGGGGTGCAAAGTGGATTTTTACTTGTTATAACTCAATGAGAGAATTATAATTTACCAATTTAAGCTATCGTTATTGGGGTTAAAAGATGATTTTATTATAGCATAAAAAACTTTTAGTCACAACAAAACAGCACTCATATCTTAATGATGTGAGTGCATTTTTAATAATCAGATTTTTAGCAATGCAATTGTTGTGAAAGTATTATCCTCACAACTTACTGTGAAATCGCCTGAATATGATTCTGTAATATTTTTTAGGATTTCAATACCAAGTCCTTTATGATTTGGCTTTGTGGATTGTAAATTATCAATGTTATCGGTAATATTATGGTCGCAGTAATTGATGCATTTTACTACAAAGTTATTATCTTTAATTTGCGATGAAAGAATAATAAATACTTTACCTTTATCATTAGAACTAACACAAGACTCTATTGCGTTATCAATTATATTGGTAAACAATCTACAGAGATCTGTGTTTTTGACATTGATGTTATTCGGAACATTCAAGTTGCTTGAAAACTCAATATGATTTGCTTTTATGGTGTCATATTTGTTAATCATAATAATATTGACTAATTCATTGTCACAGAATTTTCTGATTTTGTTGTTCTCAAGAGTTTCGGTCAAATCTTGGATAATTGCGTTTGCTCGTTCACTATTATTATCATTGTTATCATTAACCATAGCTTTTACAACTGTAATCATATTACTGATATCGTGATTCATTTTTCTTGTTTCGGCAATACTTACTTTCATTTTGTTGTAGTATTCAAGTCCTAGTTCGTTCTTTAAATTAGAAAGTTCGAGTGCTTCTTTTAAATCGTGATTTTCAGAATTTACAAGCAAAACTTTGTAAAGTGCGATGTCACATATAACCATACATATGATTGTTGCAATGACAAAAATCCAAAGTATGATATTTGCACTTGTCAGTTCAAAGTTGTTATTGTTATATACGGAAA
>OICR01000623.1_pt1 | contig 14794 bp, 10 predicted proteins | sample 1581321 | NCBI WGS metagenome assembly OICR01 (sample SAMEA3882557, study PRJEB24775) | human gut metagenome | biome: human-associated habitat; feature: intestine environment; material: feces | place: Netherlands | collected 2009/2010
CGTCCGCGTCATCCTCTGCCCTCCCCGCGCTCGCACAGCAAATGCAGCGCCTCCAGATAGCCCGGCAGCCCGTGCCCGCGGATGGTCGCGATGCAGGCCGCGCGGATGTAGGACACATGGCGGAAATCCTCGCGTCTGTCCGGGTCGGAAACGTGGACCTCCACCGTCGGGATGCCGACCGCCTTCACCGCGTCAAGCAGCGCGACGCTCGTGTGCGTATAGGCGGCGGGGTTGATTATTATCGCGTCCGCCTTCTCGTAATACGCCTGCTGAATAATATCAACGAGCGTGCCCTCGTGGTTCGACTGGAAGAATTCGGGCTCAATGCCGTTTTCTTCGCAGCGCGCGCGGATATATTCGACAAGGTCGTCATAGGTCTGCCTGCCGTAGATATCCGGCTCTCTTATTCCGAGCATATTCATGTTGGGACCGTGGATAACATAAACCTTCATTTTAAAGCCGCTTCCTTTCGGATTTGAATTGATTTATTTTGCGTTCGGTGATAAAATAGTTCACAGAAGATAAATATCAGTGGCCCGATGGTCACTGCGGGAGGAAAACATATGATATATACTATTGAAAATGAGTTCCTTCGCGTCAGCGCGGAGGACAGCGGAGCGGAGCTTCACTCTATCACGCTCAGAAAAAACGGAAAGGAGTTTCTCTGGCAGGGCGACCCGTCCGTCTGGTACGGCAGAGCCCCGGTGCTGTTTCCTGTAGTCGGTCAGCTCTTGGACGGAAAATACAGCTATAACGGGCGTGAATACGAGCTGGCAAAGCACGGCTTTGCGCGCCGCTCGGTGTTCACATTCAAGGAGCAGAGCGGCGACTCCATGACCTTCTCTCTTGCGTCAAGCGACGCGACAAGAAAGAGCTATCCGTTTGAGTTCGAGTTGCTTATAACCTATTCGATAAGCGGCCGGGCGCTCACCTGCACGAGCACCGTCATAAACAAAACCGACGGCGAGATGTACTTCTCCGTCGGCGCTCATCCGGCCTTCAACTGCAAAATCGGCGACGCATTGGAGTTCGAAAAGCCCGAGACTGCCCGCGTGATGAAGATAGACTCAAGCTCGCTCATCATGGACGGGACTTTCCCCGCGGAGCTTGAAAACGGACGCACTTTGAGGCTCACCGAGCATCTTTTCGACGAGGACGTACTCATCTTCGAGGGGCTCAATTCGGAGAGCGTGCGCCTCATATGCGGCGACAGGACGCTGAAATTTACCTTCGGCAAAGCCCCGTATCTCGGTCTGTGGGCGAAGCCCAACGCGCCTTACGTCTGCATAGAGCCGTGGTACGGCATAAATGACAGCCACGAGAAAAAGGGCTCAATAGCCGAAAAGCGCGGCATCGAGAGGCTCGAAAAGGGCGAGACCTTTTCGTTCGACTGGACTGCCGAGCTTGAGGGCTGAAAAGCAAAAAGTATACGGGACTGCCGTTTTCGGCGGCAGTCTCTTTTTTTATGCCTTGAAGCGGTAGCCCGCTCCCCAGACTGTCTCTATATACTGCGGATTTGAGCTGTCCGCCTCGATTTTATCGCGGATTCGGTTGATGTGGACGGTGACAGTGGAGGTCTCGCCTATCGCGTCGAGTCCCCATATCTTATCGAAGATATCATCCTTGCTGTAAACCACATTCGGGTTCGAGGCGAGGAAAGCGAGCAGGTCGAATTCCTTGTTCGTGAGTGTGACCTCTTTCTCGTTGACAAAGACACGGCGGGCGTGGGTATCTATCGAGAGCTTGCCGACGTTGATAACATAGTTGACCGGCTCCTCTCCCTTTGAGGTCAGGCGCTCGTAGCGGGCGATGTGCGCCGTGACGCGCGCAACAAGCTCCGAGGGGCTGAAGGGCTTTGTGATATAGTCGTCCGCGCCGAGGCCGAGACCTCTTATCTTGTCTATCTCGTCCTTCTTTGCGGAGACCATGAGCACGGGGCACTCCTTGTGCTTGCGTATCTGGCGGCAGACCTCGAAGCCGTCAATACCCGGGAGCATGACATCGAGGATAACGAGGTCATAGTCCGAGCCGATGGCCTTGTCGAGTCCGTTTTTTCCGTCGAATTCTATCTCGACGGTGTAGCCGTTCGCTTCGAGATAGTCTCTCTCGAGCTCGGCTATGTTTTTTTCGTCCTCGACTACAAGAATTTTTTTGCTCATTTTTATCCTTCTCTCCTTTTTTATTTCGCCTTGGGCATATCTATTATCACCTTGAGTCCGCCGAGCCCGCTCTCATCCGCGCGGATGGAAGCGCCGTGGCGGTCTGTTATCTGTTTTGTTATCGAAAGTCCGAGACCGCTTCCCTTTTTCGGGCCCGTTCTCGCTTTATCGCCTCTGTAAAAAGTCTCGAAAATCTTCTCGCGCTCGTCCTCGGGGACTCCGCGGCCGTTGTCCTCGACGCATATTTCAACGCGCCCCTTTTCGCCGTCTGCGACCGAGAGCATTATCTTTGCCGTCCCGTCCTCCGCGCCGTATTTGCGGCTGTTATCGATAAGATTGTTGAGCACGCGCCTGAACTGCGCGGGGTCTATGTTTATATCAGTATCCCCGTCGCACTCGAAGTTATAAATAAACTCTATGCCCGCCTCGCCGAGGGTGTCCGAAGCATAGCACGCAAACTCGTCGAAGAAGTCCTTCGCGCCTATCCTCTCGAAATAGAACGGAATCTTGTCGAGGCTGAGCTTAGAGAGCATGGAGAGCTCGGAGACAAGGGTGTCCATGCCCTGCGCGGTATCGTAAATAACGCTGACATAGCGCATTTTTTTCTCATCCGTATCGGCTATGCCGTCGAGTATGCCGGAGGCGTAGCCCTTTATGGTAGTAAGCGGAGTGCCGAGGTCATGCGAGATTCCGGCGACGAGCTGCATCCTGTTATCCTCGTATTTCTGCTGCTGCTCGACCGACTCCTTGAGCCGCTGGCGCATCTCCTCGAAGTCCGCGCAGACCTGCCCTATCTCGTTTTTCGAGCGGTATGGCACTTTATAGTCAAGGTTTCCGTCGCGCAGCTCGTGGGTCGCCGTCTGGAGTATCGACAGCGGCTCCATAATACTCTTGAGCATTAAAAGAACAAGCAGCCCGTTTGTTATGATTATCGCAACGACCGCGACGACCGCCGCTATTGTAAAAATGTTGTTTCCTCTTATCGGCTTTCCCGTGCTGCCGTTGTACATTCCGGAGCTGACTATCGCGCTTAATTTTTTGTTGACCACGATTATCTTCACAACGCCCTCGCCCTCTATGGAAAAGACGTCGGTGACGACTGTTCCGCTGTCGTCGGAGGTTACAAACGGGCTGTTTATGTCGCTCAGACTCTTGCCGCAGATATCTATAACCGCACCGACCATCTCGTAGACGTCCGCTTCGACGGTCTTGTATATTATCTCGTCGCCGGCAAGGATCATGATCTCCGAGCCGTCCTTCTGTATCTTAGCGCAGGCATCGAGAACGGCGTCGCTTATTCTGCTTTCCATGCCACCCTCGGACTTTGTTATTCCGGCTCTGAGCGGCGCGATATGCTTTTTGTCCATTGCGCCGAGCTTGTTGCCGTCGCTCTCGTCCGGACTTTTCATCTTGTCCTCGAGCAACGAGACGTTGAACTGCGTTTTGTACAGCAAATAAGAGCCGAACGACGGGTCAAATGACATTTTCGAGGTCGAAAAATATGTTATCGACGACGTAGTAATCATAATAACCGCAACGATGATGATCATCGGAATAATAATCATCAGCATATTCGACACAACAAGTTTATTTCTTATCGACGTATTTTTGAACACGGATATTCTCCTTTTTTGAAAAGGTTTTCCACCGCCGCAAACGCGGAATATCGGTGCGTCTGCGGTCAAAAATAAGCTCGGTGATGATATTGAAAAACGGGTTTCGTTATATCTTTGTCTTTCTCCTCGGTGCGGTGATATATAACCTCATCGAGGTGATTTTTCGCGGCTACACGCACTGGTCGATGTCCCTGGCGGGCGGCTCGGTGCTGCTGATTTTCTATATTCTGAGCGACTGGCTCGCGGCACTGCACCCTGTTATCGGCGGCCTGACGGGTGCGCTCGTTATAACCTGCGTCGAGCTTACCGTCGGAGTGATATTCAATATCCTGCTCGAAAAAAACGTCTGGGACTATTCGCATATACCGCTGAATTTTCTCGGACAAATCTGCCTGCCGTTTTCGGGGGCGTGGTTTATGCTCTATTTTCCTGCGGAATATCTCTGCCTCGCGCTCAAAAGAAAACTGGAGCCGAAATCAGTTTGAGGCTATGTAATCGGCTATTCCGTCCACCGTCGCCTTGGCGAGCTTCTCCTGGACGGAATCCGACCAGAGGAGCTTGCACTCGCTGATGTTGCTGACAAAGCCGTATTCTATGAGTACTGCAGGGCACTCCTCTATCCTCGTAACGCGGAAGGGATACATATTCGTGCCGCGGTCTATCTTTTTGAGCGTGGCGGAGCTTGCCGACGAATATATGCTGTTCTTATATGTCGAGACTATACGCTTATGCACTGCGGACGCCAGCGGGAACGAATATGCCTGATAGTAATATGCGCTCGTTCCCATCGGGCTCGCGCTCTCGCTCGAGTCGCAGTGGACGGCGATAAACATATCGGGATTCTTCTTTCTGCCCATGGCTGCGCGGTTGTCGAGGGAGACATATGTATCGTTCGACCTTGTCATAATGACCGTTGCGCCGCGCGCTTCAAGCTTCGCCTTTATCTTTTTGGCGAGGAGCAGGTTTATCTGCTTCTCGTATTTTTTCGAGCTGCCGGGGTTATAGGCGCATATCGCACCGGAGTCGTTGCCGCCGTGACCCGCGTCTATCATAATGACGCTTCCTTTGAGCGAAGCGGAGGGCTTCGCCTTGACCTTGAGGGTGAGGCAGCCGTCGGAGGTATAGCCTATAGAATAGCCGTAGAATTTGCCGGGATTTCTGAGCGTCAGGCGCAGAGTCAGAGTCTTTGCCTTAGTGTCCGGTTTCCACGAGGCGGCGGAGACTATCTTGCTGCCCGAAACGCTGACCTTTCCCTCGACATTTCCGGAATGGCTGAAGGTGAGGTCGAGATATTTTCCGTTGAACGCGGTCACGGCATAGAGCGAGCCGCCGGACGCCTGAGACGACGGAAGATACGATTGATTCTTTACGGCGACATTAAACGGCACCTTCCAGGTGAGCCCGAACTTAATCGTTGTCGCGTCGGAATTTGAAGAGCTTGCGACAACGGAGACCTTGTTCTGCGGAAGATTATAGCCCTTTGATATAAGCTTAGTCTTGCTCACAAGCACGTTCTTGCCGCTTGCAAGGCGGTAATATCTGCTTCCGCCGTAGGTATATTCGCTAGAAATATAGTCGAACGTGCCCGCCGGGAGCGGAGAGCTGAACGGCACGCAGTCATCGACAACATTCGCAGGCATAGTCTCGCACAGCGAAATTATCTCGCACATCTTCGACCTGCCCGAAACGCCCGCGTAGGCGTAGGGGGTGAGCATCTTCGACGGGTCAAAATCGACGCTGCCGCCCGTGCTCGGAGACTCCGTTGTGTCGGAGGGCTTGGACGGATCCGACGGAGAGTCGGGATTCGAGGGAGATGTAGTATCCGAGGGCTTTTCGGTTGACGGATGCTCTGTCGAGTCCGGCTGAGCAGGCTCCGGCTCGGGAGTCGGGATAACCGCGCTGACGCTGACGCTCGCGCCGCTCGCAGTGGCGGAGAGTCCGTTGAAGCTTGCGTATACTTTGATGCGTCCGAGGGACTGAACCTTTGAGGTACTCTTGGGAATTGATATCTTTCCGCTGTAGACGGCGAAATCCGAGGTTTCGTCAAGCTTCGTGCCGTTTTCGTCCTGAACAAAATTCGACTGCTGCTTGAGCTTCACCTTTGTGCCGCCGAGGCTCGCCGTAACATCGGCGCCCTTGAGCGCGGTTGCGGTGACGGTGATGCTGCTCCCGCCCGGAACCTCCATGGATTGGGTCGGGGTTATCGAATCAAGTATTTTTATTTCATATGTGACGGTATATTTATATGTTTTGTCCTTGTGCTCAAAGCTGAACTCGTTCTTTCCGACCTTGAGCTCCGTCTCAAAGGAGAAGTCGCCGTTGGTCTCGCGCTTGACATCCTTTCCGTTGAGCTTCAAGGGGCTGAGCGGGCTGCTCGAGCCCGTAAAGGTTATTTTGGACTCGTTGGTAGTTCTTGTGCTGCCGCTGAAGTTTCTCAGCTCAAAATCCTTTTCAAGCTCCTCGCGGGTCTGCTCCGCCATATATTTGAGAATCGCCGAGGCAAACGAGCTGTCCGACAAAAAGAGCTCATAGTCATACATAACGGCGCCCATGCAGGAGTCGAGCGACTCGCAGGAATCGAGCTGTTCGGTTATCATCATCGCCCCGTCCGTACCGCCGGACGCGAAGAGGTCGGCGCGCAGAGACGCCGCGAAATTAAGCCCGCGTGCGCGCGCAATGTCGTTGACCCGCTCGAGCGCCGAGACATATTTTTCTCCCGCCGAGGCCTTGTCCGCGGGGAAGCTTATAAGAAAATCCGCAAATCTTGAGTCGAGCACCGAGGCGCAGTCCGCCGCATCGGTGTCATCGGCAAAGAGCGCCGCGCTGACCTTTTTGTTTTCGGAGTGGAGAACGCCTACGGCATTCTTTCTCTGCTCGGCGGTCATATCGCCCGAAAAAGCCACGCAGTCAAAACCGCTTCCGAGGGAGGTGAGCTCATCCTTGCCGAACTCCGTGCCGCCGTAGACAAAGCAGATATAGAACTCCTGCTCCTTCGCCTTTTCGGCGAACACGGAGAGCACGTCAAGCTTGCCGTCCGTGCAGGCAAAGCCGCGCTCCTCGGGCACTTCAACAAACACCGCGTCGAAGCCCTTACTTTTTATATTCTCCGCCGCTTTGGCTATTAAATCGGAATTTGACTTTTTGTCGGCCGAGGCAGAGAGCCCGAGCTTGTCCGTTTTGACAAAGACCGCCGACACCTTTGCGGGGCGGGACGAGACAAACTGAACGTTGCCGTCTGTAGTGCCTGTCGTCTCGGTTGTATCGGGTTTTCTTCCGCCTATAAGCGCCAGCATTTTATCCGTTCCGACTATGCCGGCGGCAACCGCCATGCTGACAAGCAGCAGGACAGCCACAGACATAATTATTATGGCATTTTTCTTTCCCTTCGTCATTTTTCTTCGCCCTCCGTCAGAAAAGTTTTTTGCCTAAAATGGTCACAATATCCCCAATTTATAACAATACTCTGTATATTATAACATATTTTCGAGATTTTTCATTTCTTTTTTTGCGTTTTCGTTGATTTTTCCGAACATATATGAATAAGAAAAGAGTGCGAACCCGCAATAGGCGTTGAGCGAACGGACAAACGAGAGCTGACGGGCTATGATATCCGTGTTTTCCGTCCACTCACAACTCCCCGTTTTGGCGTTTTTGTCCCGTGTTCCGCACTTGTAGGCGGCGAGTCCCCAGATTATCCCTACACGCCCGTCGGAAATTTCGGCCCAGCGCTCGGCGGTGCTTTTAAACGGCAGGATTTGATTCTCGAAGCCGAAATATATCTGCGGGATAATATAATCCGCATAGCCGGGAGTCGAGAGCCACAGCTCGACATCGGCAAAGAGCGCATTTTCGTTGCCGTCGATATTCCCCGCGGGGCTTATCGAAAAAATCTTATTGCTTCCGTAGCTCTTGACGAGCGCACAGAGTCCCGCCGCAAACGCGCTGACGCTGTCGCGCCGCCACTCGCTAAGTCCCTTTTCCCCGCCGTCGGAGACATATTTTTCGTATTCCGCTCGGTCTATGCTCCCGTCGCGCGTGGGATAGAAATAGTCGTCGATGTGTATGCCGTCAACGTCGTAGCCGTCGAGTATCTCGCGCACTCCGTCATATATCAGGGCATGGACGTCGGTGGACGCGGGGTCAAAATATATTCCGTTTTTAAGCCCGATAACAGCAGTCGTGCCGAGAAGCTTTCGGGCGGGGCTGCCCTGCGGCAGGGAGTCGGTATCCTCGGAGGACGAGACGCGAAACGGGTTTATCCATGCGTGGAATTTCAGCCCCGCTCCGTGGGCGCACTCGACAAGTATTTTCAGCGGGTCAAAGCCCGGGTCGCTCCCCCTGCAGGAATATTTTGACCACGGGAAAAGCTTCGACGGGTATATCGCGTCAGCAAAGGCGCGGACATGGACAAAGACGGTGTTCAGCTTCATATCGGCGATATTGCGAAACATCTCGTTCGCCGCCCCGCGGAATTTTTCCTCCCCTTGAGCAGCGTCCGGCAGCTCGTAGCAGCTTATCCAAACGGCGCGCAGCTCGTCGGGTCCCGGCGTGTATTCCGCAGTTTCCGTCAGGCTTTTATCCGTCGTGTCCGACGGCTTTTGCGGCGGGACGGTGCATGAGCAGAGCAGGCAGAGCAGAAGCAGGCAGGCAGAAATTCGTTTCATTTTCATTCTCCTTTGTTTGGCGTCTGCTACATATCTATGCGTGTCCCCCGCAAAAAAATCGGGAGCCGGCACATTTGGCGCGTCGGCTCCCGAAAAAACATATTTTATTTTACGTTCCCGTCAAGGACATCGCGCAGGCTCACGCCGTCGAGATACTCGTTGATAACGCGCTCGAGTCCCTGCCAGACCGGGAGGGTCAGACAATCCGTGCAGCGCGGGCATTCGTTGGGGCTGCTGTCAAGGCACGCCACGGGCGAAATGCTGCCCTCGGTGAGCCTGAGCACCTCGCCTACCGGGATATCCTCCGGCTCGCGGGCAAGGCGGTAGCCGCCCTGAAAGCCGCGCGAGGCCTTTAAAACACCCTCGGCCGTGAGCGCGGGCACTATCTGCTCGAGATATTTTTTCGAGATGCTCTGCCGCTGTGCTATATCCTTGAGAGCGACGAAACCGTCGCCCTGATTTTCGTTAAGGTCGATAAGCAGACGCATTGCATAGCGTCCCTTTGTGGAGATCTTCATTCAATCACCTCTTTGGGCGAGTATACCATAAATTCCGCTTTTTTTCAAGAAATCAGTCAATAACGACCTCTCTGTGCAGCTCGGACGAGTCATATATCGCCTGCATTATCTTGGAGGTGGCTATGGCCAAATCTATGTCGGCGCGGTTATGCTCGCGGGTTATGACGCAGTCGACAAAGGAGTTTATCTCCTCCTCGTAGAAATCCTTCGACCTGAACTTCGGCTCGCTGCGCAGGAGCATCCCGTTCTTGACGGAATAGAGGACAAATCCGCCGCAATACTGGTGTCTTATGCCGGCCTTGTCGCCGATGAAGTCTATATAAGTCTCGCTCTCGCCGATATTCTCCGCCCATGCGCCGTTGAAGCTTATTGTAGGGCCGTCTGTTCTGATAATGCCGGTGACGGAATCGTCAACGTCGTAAACGCCGTCCATGTCTGCGGTGTTCTCCGCCCACATTCCCGTGTAGACATAGTCCTTTATGTTCTTGCCGAGCTTGCAGAATGCCTCGCCCGACGCGGTCAGGGGCTTAGGCTCGCCGCAGCAGTAGAGTATGAGGTCAAGATAGTGAACTCCCCAGTCTATGAGCGTGCCGCCGCCGGACGCCGACTTGCGCGTAAAGTCTCCGCCGATACCGGGTATAGAGCGGTTTGCGCGGAAGCTCGCATAGACGTGGTAGACCTCGCCGAGCTCGCCCGCGTCTATCAAATCCTTTATATGATTGACCGCAGTGCCGAAGCGGTTGCACACGCCGATGCTTAAAATCCTGCCCGTCTCATGTGCGACCTTCTGCATCTCGAGCGCCTCGGAGAGCACGCGCGCGGCGGGCTTCTCGCTGAGGACATCCTTACCGGCGCGCATGAAGTCTATCGCTATGACCGAATGCAGGTCGTTGTGGGTGCAGACCGAAACAGAATCGAGCTCGGGGTCGTCGAGTATCTCATGATAGTCATAGACGGCCTTTCCGCAGCCGTATTTCTCCACGGCGGCATCCGCCCTCTCGGGGATAATATCGCAGAAATACTTTATCTCCGCCTTTTCGTTCTTCATATAGGCGGGGATATGCGCGGAATTGGCTATCGCTCCGCAGCCGATTATTGCTACCTTGATTTTTTTTGACATTTCATTTCCTCCGTTTCCGGGTTAGTATTCTCCGTGTATATAATAACAAGATAGGATTAAAAAGTAAACTCCAACATAAAAAATATATGTTTTTTTAGGCTAAATCGGACATTTTTCATGCATTTGTTTCTTGTTTTTTGCAAAGGCAGGTTATATAATAAAATTGCGTAATTGTTTTAACTAATGTTTTTGGAGATGGTGAAGTGAGTAAAATATCCGATTTTCTCAACTCAAAAATCGTTAAGAGCGATGTCGGCGAAGAAACCGTACTGACCTGGAAAGAAACGCTCTCCTATGCCCTCGGGCGCGGCGCTCAGGGCATGAACACGAGCATGACAAGCTCGAAGTACATAAACTTCTTCCTGACCGACGTGCTGTTCAAGAAGCTCGAAAATCCCATGGGAGTCGCGTCAAAAATCAGGCTTTTCTGCGGCATCTTCGACGCGATAAACGACCCGATGATGGGCGTTATCGTTGACAAGACGAGGACGAAGGACGGTCAGATGCGCCCGTATATCAGATGGGCTCCGCTGTTCGTTTCGCTCGTCATGGTGCTGTTCTTCATCGGCAGCGCGGACGCTAACCCGATTTTCAACATCGTTTATACGACCTTCCTTTTCGTCATGCTCGATGTCACCTACACGGCGTTTGACATCCCGATGGGTGCTTTGGCATTTTCGATAACCCCGAGCGGAATCGAGCGAACTAAGCTGTTCGGAGTCAGCTCCATCGTCCGCTCCGTAGTCGGCGCGCTGCCACAGGTCTTTGTTGCTGGCGCGGCTCTGCTCCCCTATTTCAAGGATCACACCCCGCAGGCTTATCTGACCTCCGCGATAATCTCCGCGGTGTTCATAGTCATTCTCACGCGCCTGACCTACCGCAACACCCACGAGCGTGCGCAGCATCAGTCGGACACGCCGAGCGTCAAGGAATGCTTTGCGCTCCTGTTCAAAAACCGCCCCCTGCTCATGCTCTTCTTTGCGAATATCTTCTTCCTTATCTGCAAAATCCCCGAGCAGATCTCGTTCTACTTCGTAGCCGACCTCATCTTCAACAGAAAATACAACGTCTTTATCGACGTTATCAAGTTCCCCGGCTTCCTGCTTGCGGGCATTTTGGTGCCCAAGATAGTCGAAAAGCTCGGCAAGCGCGCGGACTCGCGCAGGTTCTTCCAAATCTGCTGCTTATCCGCTATAGTTCTTCATCTGCTCTTTGCTCTGACCACCTACGGCGGACTGATAAACAAGCCCGAGGGTCAGTCCGCGTCGATATTCACTGCCATACTCGTCATCCTCTTTACGGGTCTTACGACTATTCCGCTTGAGTTCAAGAACCTCATGCAAAAGGAGATGGAGGCCGAGACCGTCGACTACATCGAGTGGAAAACAGGCCGCCGCGTCGAGGGAATCATGCTCTCGATAATGAGCTTCACGGGAAAAATAGAGAACACCTTCGCCTCGTCTATAGGCATTGCGATTCTCGGCATAGTCGGCTATGTCAGCCACACCGAGGGCTCGCTTATTCAGAACCACAACACGAATCTTGCGCTGTTTGCGATGACGACGATCGTCCCCGCAATAGGCTATCTGCTCATGCTCATCCCGATACATTTCTATAATATCACCGGCGACGGACACAGAAAGATGATGGCCGATATCGCCGAGCGCCGCGCCTCGATAGCCGCAGAGACGGCCGCCGAGCTTCAGAGCGCAGGAGAGACAAAATGAATCCACGCTTCGTTTTCATAGCCGACACTCACCACTTCTCGCGCACTCTTTCCGACGGCGGCGAGGCCTATGCCTACCGCAGCGGCTCGGATCAGAAGTGCCTTGAGGAGACGGGCGAGATAATCGACGCGGCATTTGAAAAGATACTCGAAAATCCGCCCGACGCCGTAATGATAGCGGGCGACCTTTCAGACGACGGCGAGCGAGTCTGCCACGAGGAATTCCGCGAAAAGCTCCGCGAGCTTCAAAAGCACGTTCCCGTATATGTCATAACCGCGACGCACGACTGGTGCTGCGACGAAAACCCGCGCAGGTTTACGAACGCCGAGGTCACAAACGACGTGGAGACCGTTTCGCACGAGGAGCTCAGCGACTTCTACCGCGAGTTCGGGCTCGACCGCGCGATAAGCTCATTCAAGACTCACCTCGGCATATATTCATATGTCGCGCAACTTGCGCCCGGCGTTCGACTGCTCGCCCTCAACGATGACCAGAATGGCAAGGGGCGCGCGGGCTACACTCCCGACCACATGGCGTGGATAGAGGAGCAGATAAGCAAAGCGAAAGAGGACGGTCAGCTGATAATAGGCATGGAGCACCACCTGCTCATAGCGCACATCCACCCGTTCATAACGAGCGGCCACTGCGTCGGCGACCGCGAGGAAGTCGCCTCAAAGCTTGCGGACGCGGGGCTTCGGTATATGTTCGTCGGTCACTCGCACATTCAGCGGATAGATACCTTTGTATCCCCCGCGGGCAATCCGATAACCGAGGTCAACGTAGGCTCGCTGTGCGGCTATCCCGCGCCGATAGTCAACGTAACAGTGACGGATGACAGCCGCCTGCCTATAGTCACGGAGCACCTCGAGAGCTTCGAGGGCGCGGAGGACGCGCAGGAATTTTTGAGAGCGCACGCCACGCAGCTCATTGACCTGCCGCTCAAGGGCGCACTCGAGAGCCGAAAGGAGTTCGGCAAGAGGCTCGACGCGCTCGGCGTAAACGGCAAAAAGATATCGGCTCTGCGCCCTGTTGTAAAGCCCGTTGCAAAGCTGCTGCTGAAATCCGATGTGATGAGCTTTTATAAAAAAGTGAACCGCCTGACCTTCGGCAAGGTGCTCAGAAAAGAGGACGCCGAGGAGCTTGCGGATATGATGGTCATAGACATAGTTCACGGCATCCTGCTCTCGTTCCTCGACGGCGGCATGAACCGCGTTGACAGAGACAGCGCACATTACCGCTTAGTTGCGGGAACTATCTCGATCCCATCTCGGATAATGAAAAAGAACTCGCTGTTCAGAAAGCTCAACGAGTGCGCCGATGCGATACTCACGGGCAGTGAGCCGAGTCCCGAGGACGCAATAATATAGAATAAAACATAAAAGCACAGGGCTTCCGTCTGATTCGGAAGCCCTGTTTAATTTATATTGTCGGTATCAGTGGAAATCCCACGAGTCTATGTCCGCATAGATATCATTGATATGATTTTTGTTGCCGTATTTGAGCGTTCTTGTGTATATCGCTATTCCCGAGCGATAGCACAGGGGCACAAACGGCATATCGGCATTGAACGCTTCGATAAAGGTATTCAGATCGGATGAGCCCGAAAGGAACGCCGAGTATGCGGTGCTCGCAGCGCCCGAGGTGTTGATGCCGTAGGCGACGCTGCCGCCGCTCTTGAGAAGCGGCGAAAGGCTCATATTATCGGTGAGCTTGACTTCGCCTATATACATATCGAATTTGCCGGAGGCTACCGCCGCGCGGTAATCCTTTTCGCCGAGCTCGCTGACCGTGACGGAAATTTTGAGCTTTTCGAGCATCTCCTTTATGCTCTGCGCCGCTGCCGCCTTGAAGCCGTTATCCTTGTTGACAACTATCCTGAGCGCGAGCTGTTTTTTGTTGGCGTCCGCGCGCGTTGCGTCGTTTTTCGAGGTATAGCCCGCCTCGTCGAGCAGCTTTCCCGCCGCTTCGAGGTCGGTTTTTACGGTATAATCCTTGTCGGCGATCGCGCTCCAATCGGGATTAAAGGGCGTATACGCCGCTTTCGCGTGGCCCTGGAACGATTCGTCGGCGAGCTTCGCCCTGTCTACGGCTAAGGCTATCGCCTGCCGCACCTTCTCGGAAGAGAGCGCGGAGCTGTTCTTATTGAACGTGAGATAGACAAGGTTATTCATCTGTATATCCGCCACCGATGCGGAATATCGGGTATATGCGCCGCTGCGCAGGTCGTCGAAAGCGAAGCTGATGTTGCCGATGGCGAGAGTATATTTGAGCATACTCAGATCCTTGACGTCGTAGAGCGTGATGCTCGTCTTTTTCGGCGAGAAGTCGCCGCGGGCGTTGCTCGCCTTGAGATAGCCTACGCCGTTTTCGGATTTATATGTGTATCTGCCTCTGCCCGCCGCGCCGTCGTCGGTCGAACCGCGCTTTGTGACGGCAAAGGTCAGGCAGTTCACGGCATACGGGTCATCGTCGCCGAGCGAGAAAACAACGCTGTTTCCGCTGACCTTGGCGCTGATGAAATTCGCAAGCCGCGTTTTATATGCGGGCGACTTTTTTGCGCTCTCAAACGAGGCCACAACATCCGAGGGCGAAACGCTCGAGCCGTCCGAGAACTTCGCGGAGGCGAGGGATACGGTGAGGGTGCGCCCGCTCCGGCTGTAATTCGACGCGAGAAGCGGCTTTGGATTATAATTTTTATCGAGCGCGAACAGCCCGTCGTATATGAGCGTCATAAGCTGCTGATTGAGCATACTCGTAGCTGTAAAGGGATTCAACTTGTCAGCCTTTGAATAGGGCAGCTTGAGGGTCTGTATCGCTTCAACGGCATCGGACGGCATTTCCGTAGTCCCGTCCTCGCCCTCCTTTTTGCCTGAACATCCGCTGAATACAAAGGAAAGCGCAAGTATCAGCACAAGTATTGCCGCCGCTGAACGGATAAATTTTTTCTTCATACCTGTCTCCTCTCGGGGAATCTGTAAAGCCATATAACT
>OICR01000626.1_pt1 | contig 14754 bp, 8 predicted proteins | sample 1581321 | NCBI WGS metagenome assembly OICR01 (sample SAMEA3882557, study PRJEB24775) | human gut metagenome | biome: human-associated habitat; feature: intestine environment; material: feces | place: Netherlands | collected 2009/2010
AATTGTTCGATTTTTTCAAAAAGTTATTCTTTGATTATTGCGGCGCAGGATTTGCACAGTGGATTTAATAAACTGGAGATAACTTACCCTGTATAAGCCTCATCCGCTGTATTCTTGAAATTCTGCTTTTCCAACCACAGCTTTTCTTCTTCGTTTTCCGGAATATCGATTCGCTCGATCTTAAAGATAACGGGGCGTGTACCGTCGTTGCAGCAGGCGATCATCATTCTGTCGTCATTTGTCCACTTGCGCATAATGGAGCCGCCCTGCAACGCCGCATAGACATATCGGCTGATGGCATCCCATGCCTCGCCGCAGAATTTGCCGTTCATCAGATGGTAAAAGTCATCCTGCTCCGGCGTTCTTTTCAGAAGAAATGTATCTCCCGCCTTGAAGCAGGGACACGGGCCGGATTTCGGATCAGCCAAATACTTTTCCTGTAAATCCGGAAATACCTTCGTCTCCAATACCGTTATTCTGCATTCGTAGTTCATAAAACCTCCTGTGTCTTTAACGTGTTGAGTTCATCAAATCCCGATTTATTTTATTATAGTAAACCTGCCCGCAAAACACAATCGCAGCCGCCCGAATCTCTCCGGACGGCTGCATCTTCGTTTGTTATTTCAGCTTTCGATAATAGGCGCAAAACATGGGCGCTGTGGTGCAGACTGCGATGGTATCCGCGATCGGTTCTGCCAGGTACACGCCCGTGACTGCGTCCGGCCAGAGGTGCGGCAGCAGGAAAGTTAGCGGAATGAGCAGGACAATTTTCCGCCAGATGGTGAGAAAGATCGGTTTGTCAATCTCGGCTCGTCCCACTGCTGACGATCTGTGCGACGGTTTGGCGGAACTCGTCCAAGCCGGAAAAACCACCATACTGTTCCCGGATGCGAACGAGCTCTTGGCATTGCGGAAACGTCAGACCGTCCAGCGCAAAGAAATCTACGTCTGTTGCGGCATTTACATTGATTTTCAGCCGGGTCGAATGCTCCGAATCCCATGGAACAGGCCGAACCTGCTTCGATCCAGATGCTCTTGTAAATTGCATCGTCCAGTCGGCGCTTCCCGCTTTGAAGCTCCGCAAGCCAGATTTCTTTTTGCGAAGCAGCCTGCTTGCAAAGCCTAACGATTTTCTCCATATCACCCTGACGGCCAACACGGTAGATTTCTCCAAACATCTGCTGTGCAGCAGGATCTACGGTAACAAAGTTCGTCACTCTTGCAAAAATGTCCATCAGAATATCCCGATCGGCTTCAAAGGCCTCCAGATATTTTTGGACAAAATCCGTAAACAGGGTTTCGCGGCGCCAATCCAGCTGTATCATCGCCCAGAGAATTTTCACATACAGGTTCGCTGCGGGGGAAAGGCGATCTGCGTCACAGCCAAACCGATGGTACACCTGTGCAGGCGCGGGACTGTGCTTCAGGTCTGCACTGCGGTACATCTGATAGAAGAAGGAAGCAATCAACCCCTCGCTGGACACGGCTTGCAGCCCGTTTTTCAAATGCTCCGGCAGAAAGGCAGAGGAGGTAATGTGCGCCATGTGCAGTTGCTGATAGGATGCAAAGTCCTCCGCTTCCGGCACCGCCGTCAGGTACAGGAAGCGGTTGTTCTTCACACCATGCACCCGCAATGCGCTGTCCCTGCTGCACAGCCATGCGCCAAGATCGTACCCATTGTCAAAGAAGCCTTCCTTGCGCGTGCCGAGAAGCTCCTGACTGACGATTTCCAAATGCTCCGCGAAGCCTTCCAGGAACGCGAGGAAGGGATCGGTGATGGCTGTGCTGGTGTGGAAGCGGTTGGATTGGGAAAGCGCGGGCTGGTAGCCCATCCGGTGCAGCCAAAGATGGGAAAGCTCGTGTGCAAAGATTTCCTCGATCTCTGAGCGCCGCAAATCCTCCCAGTTTGTTTCAAGTGCCAAAAAGCAAAGCTCCGGGTATTCCTGCACCTCCTGCCCATTCTCCAACCGGAGCCCAACCGCCTCGCGGGGATCTGTCCAGTCCGTGACAATCACAAGCGGGGCCTCACAGCCAAGGGCGTGATCCAGCATTTGATGAAGGGCTAAAGAGAAGGAAATTGCTTCGCATTCCATAATTTTTTGAATGGCGATGTACTTTTCGGAGTCATTCGGCAGCACCCGGGCACAGTACAACGGTTTCCCGTCCGAGGTATAGCTGGCTTCTGTCGAAAGTGCTTCAGCATAAACGATCATTCTTCTCACCCCTCTAATCTCCAATTTATTTTATTATAGCAAAATCGCACCCAAAACACAATGCAGCTGCCCGGAGCGTGCCGGACAGCTGCGTCGATTTTCGATCAATCTGAATTTATAAAACAAAATGATTCTTCATAAGTGCATACAATATTTTTCTGTCATCGTCAAGTAATACGCTCTCTTTTTTCAAAGTATAGTGATGCGCAAATTCTGTATCTATGTATGCGTGATTGTTGATTACAACGGTATTTTTATATCGTGGCCGCACATGGATATGTAAATGCGGGTTTGGTACTGCTTCTTTGTAAAAGTCATTTAACAGACAACTCCAATTGCATAATTCGGCGCCTAGTACCTCTTTATAGATATATTCCAGCCTGTCTATGATGGTTTTCAATTCGATCCACTCGGAACCATCTAGTTCTGAAAGACTGCTACAATGCCGATTCAATACCAAAATACATCTGCCGATATAATCCTGTCTGTCCGCCAGATAGACAGACCAATATAATGACTGATATAGCAACCACTCAGTTTCTTTATAATCACACCATTCGTAGCCACGCATCACATATCTCCATAAATTCAGATTTGCTTCATTATAGCAAAATCACGAACAAAAGACAATGCCGCCGCCCGCAGCCATGGACATATACGCCGGTCTGGGCGCTGATCGGAGGATATTTCTGAAATTGTGTATCCAATAAACCGGAAGTTGTCAATCCGTTTTGGCTGCATGTCTGATGTATCCGATCCATTCATCCAAATCATCCATTTGTAAATTTTGAAGGGCTCTTTTGTATCGATCAAACGCTTCGGGATGCGCTTTCTCCATCCATTTCAATGCTTTTTTAGGCCCAAGATACGGCTGCTGCATGATATCGCAGAAAATATCCAGGCTGTCGATCAGCAGCCAATGCCAACGGAACAGGCCCTCACAATCGCAGCGTTTTGCGCGCGCAGACATCTTAACACACCAGTCAATATCTGCTTGAAGCTCCGCACCTGTTTTGCCTGGCCGGTTTTTCAAATAGGCCCGAACGGTCTCCTGCAGTGCTTTTCCAATACCGCTACTGTCCGTTACAATGCGCCCGTCAAAAATCTGCACAAAGTCCTCGCACGAATAGCTGCTTTCAAAATATTTTGCGGGATATACAAATACGTCTAACGGAATACCATCCACAAAAGAGGTATCATGGAATCGTCCATGATCCGCCGTAATAACCAATGCGTCAAAATCGCTGTTCAGACCGTTCGTTCCATCCGCATACGAACCATAAAGGATAATCGAGAGCGGGGCGTATGTTTCCTGAATATATCTGAGAATATGTTCCAATATCATCACCTTGCCAACTTTTGATTTATTTTATTATAGCAAACCAACGTCCAAAACACAATCACAGCCGCCCGACACCGGGCGGCTGTGGATATCTCCGTAATCGGACTTAAACTACAAATTCGACAAATTGAAAGTTAGTAGATTTCTTGTTTTTTGATATACATTTCTTCTACTGCACCTAATACAGATTGCTTTTTAGAAGTCAAAGTATCTTCACTCTCAATTTATGTTATCGCTGAAGATAATCTTCGGAGTTTGTAATCCACCATATTTTAAGTCCCATATTGTTGAGGACCTCCTTTAGCCATGTAAGATTGCAGACCCATCTGAACAGAAGCGGCTGTCGTATATAGTCTTCACGCATTGCTTCTCTTTGTGGCGATGCAATCCTTTCAAAGCGAAGGACCTCACACCTATTCTCACTAAGCCATATGTATGGGGAGTTGGTACTCGATTTACAGTTGAAAAACTCTTGCCATATTGCTGACGGAACAAATTGACAATTTCCGTGGTGCAGCCTACGGATGCCTCCCAAGCGATTAAACAAACTTACACCTCCAAAATATAACCTCTCGCTCAGCGCCGCATCGGTTGTATCTTCATAAGCAAGTAATCCATAGTTTCCCACGCTCCAATTGTCAATGTTCAACCGATGAGGACTCAGAATAGAGCTAACGTTGGAATGTATATAATACCTTTTTCCTTCTTTATGTTTCCACGGATACCACAGACACGCAGCGAGTATTATTTCGTCTTCAGAAACACCGCCCAGTGCTATAGCCGCCATCTGCTCATCAGACAATTCATTGGTTCTTTCTTGTCCATATTCATCAGAGATACTTTGGAACCAATCATCTTCAAACACCATACGCGGCATTTCTGTCAACAGAAATGGATCTTCTGCTGGCAGCAATCTAGATTTTCTGCTTAAAAGAGGAATTGATTCCCATGCCCCACTCTTTTCTTCTGTGTATAGGACAGCATCAAGTTCACGTTTAATAACTGGGATTATAAAATCACCCAATTCTGCGTAATGATGTTTTGAGTACTCCTCAATTTCACCGTTCACAAAGATATATGCACGTATTCTGTTAACGCTTTCTATCGCATTATCATAGCATTCCAGCAGCGAAAGAAACCATTCGCAATAATCAGCTTGTATGGGGGTGCTATCATACGGAATGGAATATCCTTCAACATCGGCGCAATAGGTTAATGCGTTTGTTTCAACACCTGGTATACGAAGATTCAAAAGTATGCTGTGCATTAAATACTTGTGAGATAGCTCATTGCAAGCGGTATATGCGGCGAGTAGCATATCACATATGTCTTTTGAACATCTCCCTTCTGCAGCCCATCTAGCTATTATAAGAAGCAAAAATTCTTCTTGAATAGCCGAGAGACTGCCCCAAATTGCTGGGATAGCCTCCATTATTTCTGTGAAACGAGTTCCCAATAAATAGAGGGCCAATGCTGCAGATTCAATTTTTCTTGCGTTTTTTGTTTCAATCTGTTCCAGCAAGATATACATAGCCATCTCAGGCAACGATTGAGGCTGTGGAAATCTATTTGTTGAATTCACACTGTCGGGCATAATTTCAATGTGCCTATTTCCATTGATCCAAAGCATTTGGGTTTGAATTTCGGCGTTAAAAAGGGACTCCATTTTCTCAATGCTTTCAGTAAATGCTAGTTTAAAAAGCAACTGCAAATTGTGTGAGGATATCTGATAATTATAGTCAGATAATTGAAACTCAATACACTTTGCAAATTTCCAGAAAGCATCATTTCCCAAAGCAGAAAGAAGATTGCGTATTACCGTATCATATCTCCCGTATGTCCATTCTTTGCTTTGTAAATAATTACACAAAGATGATAAAATGGATGCTAGGTTTTTCTTGATGTCTCTCTCATCGGACAATACTCTTTTCAACGCAGCGTTGTAGTATGCTATTGAATTGGGCAATTCCCCAACCGCAGGCAAAAAATCCAACATCTCATTAATTGAGAGTTCTAAATATTCCGCCTTAATATTGGCTTCTTTGATCTGAAGAGTTTTATTGTCTTCTAAGGAAGTATCCCGTTGATTGGCCTGTTGAGTAACAATGCTTATCCACTGCGGCGTTACTTCTTTCGCAATTGAAACAAAATCGACGTCTATTTTTTTTGATTGCGCAATACATGCATCAAAAATGCGCCTTACTCCATTGCGTCCTTCTTGTGTATACCAAGATTGAATCCCGCAATTAAGCAACCACATCACTTCTAAGTCCGAGGCAGTAGTTGCATTACTGATGAATTCAAAAAGCAAATGATATATTTGGTCTACGTTTAGCCGAAAATCCTCATCCCATGTACGTAATTCCCAGTAATCACTCAGTCCACAATTGATGGCGGCCTTAGATAGTTCGTTTATTATATCAAAAGAGGCTTGATTGTTTGAGCGACTGGCTATTTCGGACTGACGATATAAATGAGAACCGAGGGATTTCCATTTGCCGGGCATACTTTTACAAATAATGCTGAAGCAGTCTGCGGGCCCATACATGGCATACTCCTTATGTCCTGAGTACCCCACAACATCCCATTTGAGCTGATTGGAGAAATTTAGAATCATTTGGGGGTCAACAAGTTTTCCGTATGGTGAAAACTTCGTGTGCATCTCCGTTCTATCTTCGACCAAGCTTATATTACAACCGTTTTTCCCATAAAGCTCCTTGATGTATTCCGCAATCATATCCAGCCGTTGATGCCGTTTAAGATAGTCTAAGATAGTGGTTTTATAATACATACCTAAGTTATCAATCTTAAACAAGCTTGTATGTAGCGCATCTATAAACCATTCTTCGTTGCAGAAGCTTTCACCTACTGGGCTATGGAGCAACGTATATAATAAAAACCTGCGAGCTCTCGAATAATCAAATTTTCTGGTGAGCCTTGCGCTTAAGAGCCATGTTACATGAGCAATCAACTTTTCAGAGGCAGGTGTAGTGTTCCAGTAATATTTCCCCAAAAGGCTTGAAGCCTGCATAAAAAGCCAGAATTGCTCCTTCCGACCATCTTCTCCTTTGATGTCAGAATATTGTTCTAACGCCTGAGTAATTAAATCGGAATCATCAATGTCTCTATTTGTGTAACCTGATAAAAATGCCCGAAGTACCGCTTTAAAACAAGCTTCATCGTAAATATGTTCGATTGCCTGTAACGGCATCAGAAGGTTCTGGTCAGGCATGAAAGCCGGATCACAGGTAGCTTTTATTGCCTGTGCTAATAGTATCCATATATCATTTTCCGCATCAGCAGGCACTTGGGTCAGAAAATGTTCGAATTGCTTTGCTACGTCTCCATAATACAGCATTTCAAGTTTTTCGGCAAAGACACTAATAGGTACAAATCCTTCAGTCAGAGCAGCTACTGCAAGAGCATATTTCCTATGCGATATACAATGATTAAAATATTGTTCTCCATATATAAAAATGGCGCTCATCTCAAGGCGAGAGGAGATTTTTTTCATTTGTGGAACGGGCTGGTTCAGCTCTGCAGTAACACTCCCCCAATGCTGTAAGAAAAATCCCACTTCAGTTGTTCCCAACTCCCAAGCTTTTTCTTCGGAAACAACGTCTGCACAGAGAGGCAAAAAAACTAGAGGCGTTATTCGTCCAAACCACTTCTGATACAACGTTATAGCACGAGCCTGATGATTTGAAAGATGTGAGGCATATAGTTTACGACATAGTGACAATACTTTTTCAAATTCATCAAGATTTTGTTTTTCGATTGGTAACGTCCGAATTTCGGAAATATCCGCAAAGCTAATTTCAGGATAGTCATTGCAATTATATTCTCTACTATAGTACTCAAAGTAGCAATAATGTTGATATAGTGTCTTTATAGATAAATACGTATTGCATAGCCCATCCATGTCCTGATTATCACATGCTGCTTTATATGAGAGGTGCGCGAACTCATCTAACCGTTGCTTAGAAACGCCCTCCGCCAAAGCGTTAATAACAAATCCAGGTGTAAAGTATTGTGGAATTAGATATGCTTTGTTTGCACATTCCAGCAAAGGAATAGCGGTAATATATGTTAGAATTCCTTCTGCATTTTGGAATAAATCCTGAGCTAATTTCAATGCGATATCCTCGTATCGAGGTTGATATTCACTAATAACCCCCATGAGGAACACGCGGAAGTCATTGTGAAATAGTGCATATTCACCGGGGGTATTAGTTGGAATAACCAGAGGATATAATCTGTCAAATACCATTCTCCAATCGCTCTCATCCATCTTATATGTTGCTAGTGCACGTGCCAAGATTCTAACATTAACGCGTCCATTCATAAGAAGGATTGGGCATGCAATTATACTTTCAGGGAATGTAATCGCATTTACTATCCTTGAAAGTTCGATTTTCATATGCGTCCAAATGTGATTATAATATTGTTGGATATCCGCTGAGATTCTACTGCTGCGAATCTGATCAACTGCATCGGATAGTGTCTGGCGTGTTTTAAGTTCTTCGACAGCGAATACGACTGACAAATTGTTACCTTCTGTCTTCTCAAAAATCATGTTGGCTAAGTCAACAGCATGATTAGAGAAATGACTGGCTTGAGCTAAAATTAACTGTTCAATGTCACCTGCACGCAACTTAGGCATAGTGACTTGTTCGACATTTTCGCTTGTAGACAACCACATAGGGTACTGTTCACGATACAATGCAGTTGGCTGCCCGACAATCACAAAACATACACCGTCAGGAATCTCTGATGGCAATGGTAGTGTTGATAAGAAGCTAAGCGATGCGTTTGCGCGCGCGGCATGGTCAATTCCATCAATGCAAACAAATATTCTCATATTATGCTGTGCCGCTTCTCTGGCGAGGATGCCTAATAACCTTAAAACATGATTTCTCATATCTTGCACAGATACAAGGGCATTACAGAGTGGAACATTGCACTGTGCCAGTCTCCCGCGGAATCGTTTTCTGAGTTGAATAAGCAAAGTGCCCCACAATTTTTCCGGCGTACACATTCCAGAATCCGCATTATAAAAACGCTGTTCTGGAGAGATTGGTTTGAAGGTATGGTAGCGGAGTAAAAACCGTGCAGTTGTTGACTGCAAATAGCTTACAATACTTGTCTTTCCCGAGCCTGGATTTCCTGAAATGAAGACTACTTTCTTCTGCGTCGTTTGTAGTACTTTATCGAGTCTTTTGCAAAAAGTCTGTCTGCTTTCAAAAAACGGATACGGCGCAGCAAGGCGATGTTGAGCCGCATCGATATCTTCCTCGAAGCCAAGAACAGAGTACACGTCTTCTTTAGTAATGCGCGCATCACTTCTTGTCGATGTAGTCCAACCTCTAAGGCCAACAAGGAGTTTGCCAAACAATTCTATGGCGATTCCACTATTACACCCAAAAACATGGGATAATGCGGCAATCAGGGATTGCTCTAATTCGTTAAGACTAAGTTGATTGCATTCAATTGATAATACCTTGATAAAAGAAATAAGATCGTCTACATCTGCATTTGCAATTGCACCACATAGCTCATTCCACTGATGAGCCAAATCAGAGTTTCGTTCGTTCAAGGCTGCTAAGTTTTGATCTGTCAAAATCTCCTGCTGAATAAGTGAAACAAACAGATCAACAGGATATGCACTATATTTTTTTCCATTATATGAACGGGTTGAACGTCGATTATGTATTATCCGGTTTGAGTAAAGAATCGGTTTGATTGAATGCATTCCTATCGACTGTGCCTTTTTCCAGCCCGAAAAGAGCGCCTCAAATAAACTCTTTTTGTTTTCTTTGGTTTCCAACATTTTCCCAAAAGTTAAGCTGTTGGGGGCAGAGGTCGAGATTTCGTGTTTTACTTGATAGCACAGTTGTTTCACCCCGTCGTTATACTCTACAACTACATCATCAATGGTACTATATTCGCAATGCTGAAAAATAACGCAAGAAATCCCTGAATCAGAGTTGAGCATTTCAATTACATATTTTAGTCCAACAAACCATTCATACCAGTAAGGATCTCCGATTCCCGGTGTTGGCATAACAATACCCCCTGCATGGTCAAGTGAGCGATATATTCGCTATGTCCATTCTTTTTGTTTTCAAATCCAAACTCTATTTTGAAATACTGTAGATAGGAAATGGAAAGAAAAATCATATCTTGTCGAATTATATTTTTACTATATCATTTTCTGCAATGTAAATCCAGTGCCGCAAAATAAGGAATACACTTAGAAAAGTTGTTCAAAAATCAAAACAACGTTTCATTTCAGCACAACCTACATCCCGCTATGTTGTGCTGTCATTGTATCTAACGTTCGATATTTGAGGTAGACATCATTTTGTTTTTTTGCTCAGTTTCCTTTATTTCCTCACAGCAGATGAGCATCGCATTTGTTTATTTCTATAACCTTCTGCCGTTTCAACTCCGCCAACTCCGCTTTCATCTCCGCGATTAGCACCTTCAGCTTCTCCTCACATTCCTCGCGCGTATGCGCATACACATTCCGCGCGTGCTTTTTGCCGTCGATCCACGTCGGGGAGTATCGCCCCTCAAAGAGGTGGTCGTTGATCTGGCTGATGCAGCCCGTGCCGGGCTTGCGGACTTTGCCCATATAGGGCTGGAAATCGACGATGGCAGGCGTATTCGCCTGCGGCGCAGGCTCGTCCGGAAGTTCTGCCTTTCCGATGCCGCAGTCGATCTTCCGCGCGGCGGCGTGCTGCATCTCAGAGGTCGAGTGCGTGTAAATGTCCAGCGTCGTGGCCGCCGACACATGTCCCAGCATGGCGGAGAGCGTCTTCACGTCCATCCCATTTTGCAGCGCCAACGTTGCGAATGTGTGCCTGAGGTCGTGAAAACGCACCTGTTTGCAGTTTGCGTGCTCCAAGATCAGCTGCAATCGGTCGTAGACCGAACCGGGGTTGAGCGGCAGATCCTCCAGCACCGGCGACGGGAACATCCAGCGGGAGTGGACGCTTTCGCGGTATTCCCGCAGCACCTGCACGACGGCGGGCGGCAGCACCAGCTTGCGGATGGAGCTTTTCGTCTTCGGCACGCTCATCACGATCTTGCCGCGAACCAGACTGACCTGTTTGCTGATCGTGAGGACGCCCGTTTCAAAATCGAGGTCGTCCCATTGCAGCGCCAGCAGTTCCCCGCGCCGCAGGCCTGTCGCCAGATCCAGCAGAAACAGTTCATAGTAACCCTCGGCTTGCGCCTGAATGAGAAACCGCTGCAATTCGTCCCGCGCCAGCACCTGCATCTCGCGTGCCTTTTTGGGCGGCAGCTTGCAGTCCTCGGCGGGATTGGTGCGGATAAGTCCATCCTGCACAGCCCGCTGCAGCGCCGAGCGGCAGGTCGCGTGGCACATCCGCACCATACGGTCGGACAACCCTTCGCCGTAGTATTCTGTGCGTGTCTTGCGTCCGCTCTTTTTCAGCCGCGCGTAAAACTGCTGGAGGTCGTTCTGCGTCAGCCTGTTCAGCGGAATCTCGCCCAGCTCCGGCTTGATGTGCAGGCGGATGCGGTCTTCGTAGCCGGACTGCGTCGAGGTGCGGATATTCGGCTTGCAATGCGTTTCATACCAGTAATCCAACCAGTCTGCAAAGCGCATCTCCGGCCGCAGCTTGTCCGACGGAATGCCGCCGAGCTGCGCTTTGAGCGCCGCCAGCTTTTCGGTGCACTCGCGCTTGCTCTTGCCAAAAACGGCCTTTGTTTTCGGGTAGCCGTGATCGTCGTAGCCGACAACGTACCGCCCCTCCCAGCGTCCGTCCGCGCGCTGACGGATCAATCCGTCGCCTGCTTTTCGCTTCTTTGCCAAGGCTTCAGCTCCTTTCCGAATAAGTTCTCCATGAAGCCGCCGACGATGCCGCCCGCGGCTTCGCGCATATCCGGCGTGACGTGCGTGTAGGTGTCGAGCGTGAAGCTGGCGTTCGTGTGACCCAGAATCCCGGCCAGCGTTTTCGCGTCCACGCCGCTGGTGAGGGCGTGTGTCGCGAATGTATGACGAAGATCATGAAAGCGAATGCTCGGCAGTCCCGCTTCCTCCAGCAGCGTCTTGAGCCGCCGGTATGCCGTTCCCGGATTCATCGGCAGCTCCGGGCTGGCCGGCTGCGGGAAAATCCATTGGCTGATGGAGCCTTTCTTCCGCGCCCGCAGCAGCGCCGCGACGCTCTCCGGCAGGATGATCGTGCGGTTGCCCTGGCTCGTTTTCGTATCGCCGAGGGCGTAGATGCCCTGCCCCTTGCTGTGCAGCGTCCGGGAGATTCCAAGCGTCCCGGCCTTTGCATCGAAGTCGCGCCACATGAGCGCGCAGATCTCGCCGCGCCGCAGGCCGGTCATAAGCTCCGTGTAGAAGAAATCCCGCCAGACATCATCCTTCTGAACTGCTTGCAGGAACGTGTCCAGCTCCTGCTCATTCAGCACCTGCATCGGCTTGTAGTTTTGCTTTGGTGCAGTTGCGTTCTCAGTCGGATTTTTCGGAATGATGTGCGCCTGCACCGCAGCCTTCATCGCGCCGTGCAGCATCGTGTGGATGTGCCGCACGGTCGAATCGGAGAGACGCTTGCTGCCCTCGGCGTCCTCGCGCACGCGCCCGCCGGATTTCAGCCGCCGGTACATCCGCTGCACGTCCTGCGTCGTGATGAGCGAAACCTGTTTGCCGCCAAGCTGCGGCTTGATGTAGTTTTCGATATAATTCCGGTAGCCTTCCAGCGTCCCCGGACGAATCGTGCCGTCCTTGTATTCCGCAAGCCAGCGATCCAGCCACTCGCCCAGCGTCATGCGGCTGTCCTCGGTCAGCTCTACGTCCTGATAGCATTCGATACTCTGGTGCAGTTTTTCTGTCAGCGCTTTCTGTGTCTTTGCGTAGACGTGCCGGAAGATCGGGTCGCCGTTTACCTTGTGTCCTACGACAATGCGCCCCTCCCAACGCCCATCGTCGCGTTTTCTGACCATCCCGTCTCCGGATGGCCGCCGTTTTCCCATATGCAGAGCTCCTTTCTTTCGTGGTATTCTTTCTCTAACAACTACCACGCAGGAGATACAATAGCAACCTCCCGCGCAGAGAGTTATCAGAAAGTTATCATTTCGGTTTTCTTTGTCTATGGTGGTGCAGATTTTGAACCGTGCTACCAGCCCATCGACATGGTATTATTCGTCTGCTCCTGCTCGTGATCGTCAGCCTTGTGTCCGGCAGCCATACGCATCCGACGCAGCTTGGCAAGCCGCTTGCGGTCGATCTGAACGCCGGTGTTTTGCGGCGCAGGTGCGCTGCTCTGAAAGATCTTTCCCATGTGATAGAGCAGCCGTGTCGCCGAGAGCAGCACGTTCGGCGACTCCGGGCGCTCGATGCGGTCCACGAAAAATCCTGCATAGTCGTGTCCCTGCGCCTGTGCTTTTTGAAACCAGTCGTAGGCAGCAGCCTTGTCCTGCGGCACGCCGTCGCCGCCGAGACAAAGCTTTCCCAATAGGTACTGCGCATAGGGATTGCCACACTCGGCAGCCATGCGCACATATTCCGCTGCGCGTTCCGGATTTTTCGGTGTGTTCTTTCCGCTGAGATATTCCTTGCCAAGCTGATAAGCGGCGTAGTCGTTTCCGCTCCCCGCTGCCCGTTCCAGCCAATAGAAGCCCTGTGCGGGATTTTGTAAATCCGGATCATCCGAGAGAAACAGCTTTCCCAGCGCATACTGTGCTGCCACATGATCTTGCCGCGCAGCCAATCCCAGATAGTGCTGGGCTTTTTCCGTGTCCGGAATCAGCAGCCCGCCATCACGGTATAAAATTCCCGTCAGATATTGCGCGTACCGGTCGCCGCCGTCCGCCAGCGTCTCCAACTGCTTTGCGGCTTCATCGCGATCCTCCAGCGGCAGGGTTTCGTCCGTCGCCATTGCGTGCCACGCATTTGCTGGGTACGGAACATTGCAGGTGGCATTCTGCTCCGCATCCTGCTCTGCGCCTGCGTCCTCGAATGTGATCTTGTTCTGCCGCACCTGTTCCGCCACCTGAAGGACCGCATTTTTGATCTGGCGGAATTCTTTCTGCTGGGAGAGTGGCGGACGCTGCCGCTCCTTTTCTGCATAGAAATCGTTCAGCCTGCATTGCAGCTTCCACCAGCGCCCGTAGCATTCATCCACGCTCGGCAGTAACTCCATCTGATCGACAATGGCATCGGCTTTCTGCTTGAGGTCTTTCGGCAGATATCCGTAGGACTTCTTTCCCTTGATGCTGCCAAGTTCCAACGCCAGCTCCCGGATCATTTGCTCCGCTTCCGGATGCTCACAGGCGGAGTTCTGCATCTTCTGTGCAAGCGCCAGCATAGCAGACCGTGTTTCCCTTACCAGCTCGTCGCGGGATTGGCTTTTGTCCTCGTAGATGTGCAGCAGCTCCTGCCGAAAGATCTGGTTGGTCAGGACGGATTTGATTTTCCGGATACCTTCCCGGTTCAGGTATGCCTGCCCTGGCGTTTTCGACCACGCCATCATGTGGACGTGCGGGTGACCGCCCTCATCGTGGAACGCCGCATACCAGCGAAAGTCCTCCGGCGGGATGTGCATCGCCTCTGCAATATCGTTTCGGTGCGCCCGCAGCAGCGCCCGCCATGCGTCCGCATGATCGAACCCCAACCGCTCCGCGTCCTCGCGCCGGAGCGAAATGATGTGCGTCCAGATGTTTCCGGTGTAGTCGTTCACCTCTGCCATTGCCGCATTCAGATCGACTGCATCTTCATCTCCGAACAGCCCATGTTCGCCCATCCGCTCCGCGCGAGGTCGGGTTGCGATGTACTTGGCGTAGCCGTCGATCTCCTGCACCTTGCTCCAGTTTTCCTCCATCGCCAGCGTGAGAAACTGCGAGGCGTTGAACTTTGTCGGATGCGACGTGTAATCGCCGTATTCCAGAAGCGTTTTCGTATCCGGAAAATCCTTCGTCAGCTTTTCGATGAGCTGTGTCTGCCGTTTTGTCGGCGGGCGGTCGTCCGGCAGAATTTCTACCCGTTCGCGCGTCGCGATGTAGCGCAGATACCCGCCAGCCGGTTTTGCACTGCCGCCCTTGAAATACGGACTTTTGACGATCAATCTGGCCATTCGTCAAACGGCTCCTGTGTGCGGAGCTTCTGCTCCAGCCGGAGCTGACCGTTGGTGCGCTTCACGTCATTGACACTTTTCGCCCGCTGCT
>OICR01000632.1_pt1 | contig 14701 bp, 10 predicted proteins | sample 1581321 | NCBI WGS metagenome assembly OICR01 (sample SAMEA3882557, study PRJEB24775) | human gut metagenome | biome: human-associated habitat; feature: intestine environment; material: feces | place: Netherlands | collected 2009/2010
GCCTGCCGTTCGGCAGATTTTTCCGCGTTGTCAGGCTGTATTTTGTCGTACAGAGCCGCAGCGCACGCCGCCGCCCCCACCACATGATAAGGCCAGTCAACAGCCACGGCGTTATGCCGTCCAGCCAGATAATATGCCAAACAGTCAGCGGTGTGCCGCCGATGCGGCGCAGCGCCAGACCGATGGCGGTACCGATGCAGTAGAATGTCACAAGATGTCCGGCAAACACGATGCCCAGCCCGAGCGGGTCGCGGCTGATATACGCCAGCACGCCCATCAGCACAAGCGGCAGTCCGTAATACAGCACCGGCCACCGGGCCACCAACTGTAAGGGCGGCAGCTGCAAAAAGTTCAGGTACAGCAAAGCATCCAGCGCCACCTGCCCGAGGCGCGGAAGAACGAATTGGAAGAAAGGATGATACATGGTTGATGCCTTTGTTCGGTAAGAGTGCCTTCCCCCTTGGGGGAAGGTGTCTGCGGCCCCGCCCGCAGACGGATGAGGGGAAGGCTTTTTAACAAAAACAGCCCCGCACCTCGCGGCACGGGGGCTGAAATTTAATTTTTACTGTTCCTTCGCCTTGATGGCCGCGTCAATCGCGCGGGCGGCTTCCTTGCCGGCGCCCATGGCCAGGATGACGGTGGCAGCGCCGGTGACGGCATCGCCGCCGGCGAAGACGCCGTCCATATTGTCGATCTGGCCGCTGGCCTCGGCGACGAACGCGCCGCGCTTGATGGCGATCTTCGTCTGCTCAAAGCCGTGGGTCTCCACGCCCTGACCGATGGCGACAACGACAACGTCCGCCGCGATGCGCTTTTCGCTGCGCTTGGCCTTTTCGGGCGCGGGGCGGCCCTTTTTATCCATCTCGCCGATGATCTGCGGCTGTGTCCACAGCGCGACGGCGTGGCCGTTCGTGTCGGTCTCGATGCGGACAGGGGCCATCAGGGTCAGCATTTCCGCGCCCTCGGCCATGGCGCCGGTGACCTCGTCCGGCAGCGCCGTCATATCCTCGAGACGGCGGCGATAGGCGACCGTCACGCTCGCGGCGCCGGCACGCACGCTCGTGCGCGCGCAGTCCATGGCGACGTTGCCGCCACCGACAACCACCACGTCATAATAAGCTTCAGTTCCGCCGCACGAGTGCAGCAGAACCGAAGCGATCATAAACATCAACAGACCAATTGGATAAGGCTGTCCGCGCATCAGATGCAGGCCTCCTTCCCCTTTGAGATGTCCTCCAGCATGGAGCCTATCTGATAAAGACCTCTCGGAACATGGAAGCATCCTTTCCACTTTCCGCCCTTGAGCGGTAGCAGGACTTCCCCACGGCGGTTCAGGTAGCCGAACCACTCGGGATACTCCTTGTCCTTGAAACGGGTCCAAAGGTAGTCATCCAGCCTGAGGAACCACTCCAGACACTTCTCGTTGCCCGTGAGGCGGTAGCCTTTCAGCATCGCGATCGCGGACTCTATGTGTACCCACCAGAGTTTCTGGTCCCATTCAAGTTCCTGGGTCGGATAGCCCTTGCGGTCCATGAAATAGAAGATCCCGCCATATTCCTTGTCCCAGCCATAGTCGATCACGCGAAGGGAGATCTCCACAGCCTTGTCGATCAAGGCCTTGTCCTTGCGGCGGATTCCGAGGTTCATAAGGAACCACATCGCTTCCAGATCATGTCCAGGGTTCACCTTGCGGCCCTCGAAACAGTCGATGAGGGAATTGTCAACGGCGGAGACGTTCTCCACCATCACTCCAAGATCCGGCTGGTAGAACACATCCAGAACCTCGTGCAGACATTCGTCGATCAGGCGGTCCATCATCTCGGGGTCGTTGATGATCCTCTCGACCTCCAAAGCCATGTTGCAGATGATCATCGGCAGGGCGAAATCCTTCAGCGGCCTTGTTCCCGGTACAGCCTTCGACCAGATTCCCTTTGGATTGGAACGGCGTTCCAGGATCCGGCGGAAAGTCTCCTTGGCGTAACGGGCATATTCCTCATCGCCTGTCGCCTCGGCCAACTGGGCGAATCCCATACAGGCGAATGTGTTGGAGAATATGTTGTAGGGCTGGATGACCGGCTTTCCCTCCCTTGTCAGGGAGAAGTAGAAGTCATAGTCGGGAGTGTGGCCGTATTTCATGAGAAAACGGGCACCCTGCTCGGCACACTTCAGCCATTCCTCGTTCTTCGCGAGTTTGTTGTACAGCATCGCGAACATCCAGACCTCACGTCCCTGAAGCCAGATGAACTTGTCCTTGTCGTAGACACTTCCGTCACGGTTCAGGCAAGTGTAGTAACCTCCGAATTTCGTGTCCTGGGAATGTTCCAGCCAGAAAGGCAGGACATTCCCGAGGAGTTCCTCCTTATAGCGCGACGCCATCGCGCCGAAATCAACATTTTTTATATTCATAGTTAACATTATTGTGCGGTGAACCTTATGCAGGTGATGCAGTCATAGTTGCCGTCCGTGACAAACATGTCCATGGACTTACCGTCGGCCGAGGTCTGGAGAAGGACATCCCCGCATGCTCCGGCATCCGTGAAGGTGCCTTCACCGACAACGGTCGCTCTTTCAGCATAGTAAGCCTCTTTCACGGAACCAAGATTCGTAATGTCAAGCAGATAGACCTCAGGGCAGGATCCATATGAGAAGTGGGCTCCACGTTCGACGGCGCAGAAACGGATCCCGTTAAGAGTGGCCACGGAGATGCAGTTGTAGTTCTCGTTGCCGTCACTGGTGGTGTGGAACACGGACTGCCACTCGCTCTTCGCCACTTCCTTGCACCAGTTCAGGTCGTAGTTGCCGTTGGCGTCGGCGGAGTAGCCAATGAACAGTAGTCCGTCATTCAAGTCATCAGAAACCGGCGCGACACACGCTCCGTAAGGATTCCAGACCGTGATGGCGGCTGGAGCGATCGATCCGAAGACCGCATCACCGACCTTTCCGTCAGTAATCTGCCATCCTACCCAGTACTGGCTCACATCGACGAAAGCGGTGACGACTGCCTTCCGGGTCACGTCTCCACGCACCCTGATGTTGCCCATCGAAGAGCTCCAGATAGCGTTGTGGGCATATTCCAGAAGCATTTCAGGAGCGGATTCCAATGACTTGAACGTGTAGATCCGGAGCGTGCCGCCAAATGGCGTCAACGCGGCGGCAAGGACGTTGCCGGCATCATCATTCACAAGCGAGTGGACGGAAAGGCCTTCAGGGACAGCTATTTCCTTCAGATATTCACCGGTCTGGCGGTTCAGGGCGTAGAGTTTGTTCCCGCCATTGCCGACAAGCAGGATGTCATCCTTCACGGCAAGCCTGAGAGGTCCGCCGGCCACGGCGATCGCGCCAAGGTCAGCCGAATACCTCTTCTGCCAAAGCACACTGACATCAGCCGTTCCCTTCTGCTTAAGTTCGACAGCCGCGGAGTAATCCTCCAGCTCAGTGGTCACATTGATGACGCCGGCCCTGGAGCCGAAATCAGGATTGGCCTCAACCTTATAAGTAAAGGAACCATCCTTCCCGGAGACTCTTGTGATCCATTCAGAATCAGGATCCTCGACCTCATAAGGGAAGTTGGCCTCGACCTTAAGGGTCACCTCGCCACCGTTCTTCTCGGCAACCAGGCTCTCAGGAGAGACATTGAAGAATCTTTCGTTAGGGGCCTGGTTGACAACGATGTCCTCCGACCCTTCGCTGCTGGTGAAGGTTATCACTCCCTGACGGGCCTCGAACTTGTTGTAGATCTCGTTTGATGCAACGGCAAAAGTCACCGTGTTCTCAACAAGACCCTTGGTCGTGACAGCGGAGATCCATTCCTTGGCATCATCGGCGATCTTGTAGTCGAAGTCGATGTTGGACACGACCTTGATGTCGATGGAGCCTCCCTCCTTAGGAATGTCGAATGATCCCGGCGTGACGGTTATGGAGTTCAGCTGTTTCTGAGTCACTTTGATAGTCTTGGAATCCAGTCCGCAGCGCAGGTCGAACGAATATTCCCTTCCGTCGTGGCCGGGGTTCCTCAGGGCAGTCACTGTCACCTGATTCTTGCCGGCTCCGCCGCTGGTCGGAGTCACCGAACTCCAGGTATAGTGGTTCGTGTTAGGAACCGCCACCCTCCATTCATTGTCAGCAGTGAACTCAACCGTGTAGGTGCCTCCGGCAGACGTGAACACCGGATTCATGGCTTCCCCGGAAATGGTGATGGTCCCGGAGTCGTTCGAATCATCTTTGCAGGCGGCTAAGGACAGAGCCATCGCCGCTGCCAGCATTATTATGGATATTCTTTTCATTTTTAGCGTTTTTGTTATTTTTTCACAGTTTTCAGATAGTCATCGAATCCCTTTTTGAAGGCATCCCAGTAGTCGTACATCTTGATGTGACAGAGGTCGAACACAAAAAAGCCATCGCCCTCGTTGATGCAGGCCTTGATCGAATCCGGGATCTTGGAAGCCTGACCGCCGTTCGTCCACCCTGGGGAGTTGCCGATGTCCGGCCCGCCGCAGAACTTGACATCCCCCTTCAAGAGAGACCTGCCCTGCTTGCAGAACCCCTGCATCGTCCACTCACCGCTGCCCCAGATGCTGTCGGCGCCGGCATAGGCTCCGAGAAACATGAAGTCGCAGTGGTCGGCATAGCCACAGTTCTTGTAGTTCGCCGATGCCCAGAAATAGCCGTCCGCCTTTGGATCGTACTTAGGGCTTGCCCAATTCACGCCGGATGTGTAGTAAGTCGAGTACCAGGCCCCGACATACACGCCGAAGCGGATGTCCTTGTTGATCCGGTGGACAGCGTCGGAAGCCTCGGCGACGAAGTCGTGGATGACGCTCGCGCGGAACTCCAGCCACTTCTTCACAGTCTCGCCAGCCTTCGATCCAAGCGCCGTCGTGCCGGGAGCCATCACATCACCAGGCCATGAAGAGCAGGTGATGCCTGAATATTCCTCGAACTTTCTCTTCGAGACATCCGAGAAATCGCTCTGCAGGCCATAGTCATCGTAACGGCAGCGGTCCAGGATGATGCCGTCAAGATCGTATGCAGCCAGATCCTTGATGATCTGAAGCACATAGTTCCGCACCTGCTCGTTGGCAGGATTGAGGAATCTGGCTCCGTAGTCTTCGGAGCCGGTCAGATCCATGACGCTGACAAGGCCGTCTTTCGCGTTGATGACCGAAGCCCAGGACTTTCTTCCCGACTCGCGGAAAAGCATTCCGTCGCTTCCAAGGCCATAAGGGCAAAGGTAGCCGCCCACGAAGGTGTTGATGCTGGCGTTCACCTTGAGACCCACCTTGCGGGCCTCGTCGATGAAGGTCTGGAGGTAGTCGTATGTGCCGGTTCTGGAAACCCACACATAACTGCTTCCCTTCCAGACATCTACCTTCTTCAGCGGACTGGCGACAGAGGACTTGAACAGCACGTCGCCGCTTGTCGGCCTTACATCGACAATGATGTCCGTGAAACCAACGTCCTTGATGCGCTTCAAATCCGCGGCTATCCTGTCCTTGTCGTTCTCGTAGTCACAGAAATTGGCCGCCGCGTCAATCCACACGTACCTCGGCTTGCCTGTCTCTTCCGCAGGTTTCTCGGGCTCCGGTTTCGGTTTGTCCCAGTCGGGGTTCCAAGGGTTATCCTTGGAACCTCCGCAGGACATGATTGTCATGGCGGCAAGAACGATCAGGGAATATATCCTCAAAGGGTTCATCTGACTATTTCTTTATGCAATCCACAGAATAGCCTCCGAGGACTCCTGAATTCTGGTCGTAGTAGTACAGATACATCTTGAATCCGTCCTTGGTCGGAGCCAGAACGACATCTCCGGCGGCAAAGCCGGCGTCAGCCTTCTGGAACCAGTCAACGGAAGACTTGCCGAGGACTATCGACGTGGTCTCGTCCAGATTGCCGGACAGCGCCGCCGGATCCGAGATGTCGTACAGGTAGAGGGCAGGGCCGCATCCCCAGTGAGGGAAGTGGCTGACCACGAAGAGCGACATGTAGGTGGCGTGATTGAACTGCTTGCTGTCCAGGTTATTGACATTCAAGGCCCACGATGATCCATTGTTGAACGGTAGCGACGACTTCAGCGTGCCGTCGGCCATGACATAGTGCAGGACGTTAGGATCGTAGTAAGAAAGGAACATCCCGGCGTTCCGCGTAGGAGCCACGGCCACAGCGTCGGTGTTGTTCACCGGAGCGCCGCCCCATGCGAGGCCGGATCCCGCGAGATCGAGCACCGAGACATCGGCGACAGATCCGCCGGCAACAGTGACCCTTGTCACCTTGCTTGAGGATGTCACACCCGCGATGCCCTCATGGGTTATGTCAATCACAGCGTCACCGTCAATGTCGCCGATGACCTTTATTGAATACCCCATAGGAAGATCCGTGCTGTTGGTGAACGAATGGAACAGTTCCGGAGCGGTCTTAACAGAGGTAGCCTTCCAAATCTTGAACTCGCCGCCGCCGTCAACGTGGTTGCAGAGGATAAGGTTCTCCGCCTCGTCATTGGTGACAGCCGCCGGAGCGACACCGCCGGCATTGATCTCGCCTTCCTTGACACCGGTGACGCCGTTCAGGAAGACAGGAGCGGAACCGTTGCCGTAGCAGAAGACAAGCTTGCCGCCCGTCACCGCAAGGCTCGGGAATATGTCAGCCGTGTTGTAGGCCGGGAGTCCGGCCATGCTTACAGGCTCGAAGTTGAACAACGCCTCAAGCGATGACTTGTCAAAGCCCTTGTCGATCTTGTCAGGAACAGTCTTGATGACGGTATATTCAGAGAAGGTCTGACCATCGTGGGCGGTCACCCTGAACCTGACGCCCTTGTTGTAGTCCTGCGGAGTCGAAGGATCCGGGGAGATGGTGGCATGCGCCGAAACCTGTGCGGATGCGGTGCAGGCGCTCAGATCCTCGGCGGACACCAGGGTGACGGTCTTCTTGTTCTTGTCCACGATGCCGGAGACGGCGGGGTCATCCAAGGAGAAGACAAGAATGTCGCAAGCCTTGGACTTAACCCTCTCTCCGGTGATGCAGATGTTCCTGCTCTCACCCTTGGCGTTGGTGAACCTGAACATGTTGTCCTTGGTCAGATCCAGGAGGGTCAGCGCCGGCTCGATGGTACAGTTCGGCTGCAAGGCAGCCTGCACCCTGACCTTGGTCATGTAAGGTGATGTCTCGTTGTCCGATGTCTCAGGGAAAAACCAAGGGACAGGGATGACGAACCGATCGGCGTTCTCGTCCGTGATGTTCAGCTTGCACATCGACTGATCCATGAAGGGGCCGAATGTGAAGAACGCCTCGAAACTGGTAAGGTTTTGACGCTCCGCGGTCGACTCGACATATTCAGGGCTATGGCACGAAGCCGCCACGAGAAGAGTCAGAACCGCTGTCAGTATGTGGATCTTTTTCATATAAGTCGTGATTATTTCCATTCCGGGAATTGTTCTACTGCATTGTTGCTTGACAGCTCGCTGTCTTGGAGAGGGAATCTGTTCATCTTCTCAGGATAGTTGCGGTCCTTGTCATCGACAGAGACATAGGTGTAGATGAAGCCACTTCCTGCGCTCTCGATCTTCAAGCCATGCACCTGATAGCCGGAGAGTCCGTCAGGATAGTTGTTCGGAGCCACTCCCCATCTGCGGAGATCCCAATAGGAGAAGCCTTCGAACGCCAGCTCGACCTTGCGCTCCTGACGGATGGCATTCCACAGGTTGTCCCCCGCCTTGTCAGCGTACGGGAGCCCGACACGGGCGCGGATTTCCTTGACGGCGGCATTGGCTCCCGCGGCGTCATTGAGACGATAGCAGGCCTCGGCCCTGTTCAGAAGCACCTCGGCGTACCTGATGATGACAAGCGGCTGGGTGCTCTCGCTTCTGGCGATCACGTCATGCGTCTCGTCCACACCTTTGCGGAGGTAATAGCCCGTGGTCGTCTTACCCTTAGGCTCCTTGACCACGTTCCATTGGCACCAGCCGTCGTCTCCGCCCACAAACGGCTCGATCGTGCGCCCTTTCCACTTCGCACCGTTGTAGAGTACGGATGCCTGGAAACGAGGCTCAAGCAGCTCATACGGAGGATTCTGATCGGTTCCCTCGGCGGTGTGCCAAGGCGACCAGTCCGGAAGACCGGAGCCGTCGGCATATTCATAGGACTCCACAATCTCCTGTGTCGGCGTACCGTAGCCGCCACCGGAAGCATCCTTGGTGGTGTAGTCGCCTCCCGGAGAGTAGTAGTAGTCGAAGCTGTGGGTCACATTGTCGGAATAGTTGAAGACATATTCAAGTATGACCTCGGAATTGTTGCCGTTGAAGACATCAGCATAGTTTGAGATCAGAGAATAACCCAACTCCTTCACTTTGTCCGCGGCCGCGACGACCTTGTCATAACGTTTGGCGTACAGCATCGCTCTTGTCATGAAGGCATAGGCCGTACCTTTGTTCAGCCTTCCGTTCGCTTTTTCTTTCTCAGGCAGGTTCGCGGCGGCGAACTCAAGGTCGGATTCGATGAAGTTCCATCCTTCCTCCTCTGTCGAGAGAGCCTTGTTGGCCGTGATGGCGCTCAGATCCTCGTCATAGATGATGACATCCTTGTACCTCTTGACAAGGTCGAAGTAGAACCATGCGCGCATGAACCTCAGCTCGGCCGAGAGTCTCGTCTTGTCCTCACCGGACATCTCACCGTACTTCTCCAGATAGTTCAGACCCTGGTTGGTCTTTCTGATCGCGCTGTACATCGTGTCCCAGTAGCCAAGGTACGCGGACACGTAGTTGGCTGTCAACACAGATCCCCCGTAGGCGATCTCGCTCGGTATGTAGCACAGAGCGTTGAAGTTGTAGGAGCCGTACTTCAACTGGTCGGTGAGGGCGTCGGTCATGCCGGCCACACACTGTCCGGAGTTGGCGTCGGCCATGTCCAGGATGTAGCTATAGATGTAGTTCACTCCATATTCCGCATTCGCGGTGGTTTTCCAGAGCATCTTGTCCGAGACGCTGTCGGTCGGAGTCATGTCGAGGAACGAGTTGCAGGAGGACACCCCCATCGCCACGGCGATTCCCGACACTGTCAAAATCAGATTCTTAATGTATTTCATATCAAGCTGTCCTTTTAGAATGATAATGTCACACCACCCATCAAGAGGCGCTGCTGAGGATAATAACCGTTGTTCACGCCCGGAGACTCAGGGTCGATTCCCTTAGGAAGACCATCGATGGTGAATATGTTCTGTCCCTCGACGAACAGCCTGAGGGAAGACACGCCAAGATGGCTCATCCATTTCTTCGGCAGGGTGTAGCCAAGCTGCGCTGACTTCAGACGGACATATTTTCCGTCCCTCCACCAGAATGAGCAGCTTACACCGTTGTCACCACCGTGTCCCGGAGAGCCGAGGGTTAGACGCGGGAAGGTACCGTCAGGATTGTCCACGCTCCATGCGTTCTCCACAAGATAGAGAGGAGAGTTTCCTCCCTCCTTGAAAGTCTGGGTCCAGATCGTGTTGTCATCATAGCCGTTGTAGTACGTTCCGGTAAGGGAAACGTCGAACAAGGCGCCGCCGGTGAACTGGGCATTGAAATCAAAGCCGTTCCACTCGAAATTGAGGTTCAGGCCGAATGTCAGCTCAGGCCTGTTGGAACGTCCGAAATAGCCCCAGTCGTCGTAGTCGATCTTGCCGTCGCCGTTGATGTCCACGAACTTGATGTCGCCCACGTTAGGGCGTGATCCCCACCAGGCGGAATTGTCAATCTCCTCCTCGGAGCGGAACAGCCCGTCGGTCTTCCAACCCGTGATGGAGCCATAGGTCTTGCCGACAATCTTCCTGTTGTCGCTGACCTCAGGATTGTCCTTGTACTTGATCCATCTGGTCTTTGAATATGTCAGGCTGGCGCTCACCCCGTAGAAGAACGGCTTGCCGCCGAGAGAGAACTGATTCTTGTGAGTGACCATGAGGTCAACACCCTTGGCGTCAATCGCAGGATAATTGATGTAGGTCGGATAGTACCCACCCATGGAAGCCGGGAATCCGGAGCCCTGGCCGGTCAGGATGTCATAGGTGTAGTTGTAGAATCCGTCCACCTCCATGCCCAGAAGCCCGTCCCACAGGGTCGCGTCGAATCCGACGTTGTAGGAAAGGTAACGCTCCCATGACAAGTTGAGCGACGGCACGACATCCGGCTTATAGGCAGGATTGAAGGCAGCGCTTCCGTCAACCATCCTGTAGCCCACCTTCTGGCCATAGCGCGAGTAGGTGCTGAGGAAGGCATATTCAGGAACACCATCGTTTCCAAGCATTCCGACGGAGGCCCTGATCTTCAAGTCATTGAGAAAATCAGCAGATTTCATGAAATTCTCATTGGAGATTCTCCACGCGACGGATGCTGAAGGGAAGAAGCCCCAGCGGTACTTGTCCATTCCGCTGAAAAGGTACGAGCCGTCCTCGCGTCCCGAAAGTTCGATGAGGTACCTGTCCGCGAAGTTGTACTTGAGTCGGAAGACTCCGCCGACGCTTCTGGACGCTCCGCTGCTTCCGGAGACAGGGTTCTTGGTCGGGTTGCCCTGGCTGATTTCCGGGAGCGAGGCGAAAGGAAGATCCTTGACGTAGGCCGCGGACTGTTGCTCTTGGTGTCACGGATCTCCATGAGCGCCAAGGCCTCCACGCTGTGCTTGCCGAAGGTGTTGGAATATTCAAGACTGGCCTGTCCCACCATCTGCTGCCAATAGGACGTTCCCTCTCCGAGGTTTATGCCGTTGTCCACTCCCCTTGGGTCATTCTTCTTCGAATATGCTCCGTCCACGAAAGCCATCGTGCTGTAAGGGGTGTTCAGATTCTTGTTGTAGGAGTTGCTCCAGTCATAGACACCGGCAACCTTGGCAACCAGTCCGTCCACGCCTGGAATGTCATAGGCCAGCGTGGCGTTGACCGAAAGATCCATCGAGCGGGTCTTCTTGTAGCCTGACTCATAGATGGCGGCGAGAGGACTCTGAGGAAGTCCGGTGTTCTTCTTGATCGTCGAAGTGTACATGCCCTCGTACCTCTCCGGGAGATACGGATGCATCACGATAGTCTGGTTGGCCACCGACAGCCATCCCAGCTCGCTGTATCCGCCGTCCGTGCCTCCCGAGGCATAGCCCGGAGTGTCCCTGTGAGCCAGCGTACCCGACAGACCCAGCTTGAAATGCAGCCTGGAGGTGATGTCCGAGTCAATGTTGGATCTCAGGTTGTAGCGCTTGTAGGTGAAGTTGTCGATGTTACCGTCCTGCCCGTAGTAGCCGAAAGAGGTGTAGTAGCGGGCCTTGTCGCTTCCTCCGGTCACGGTCACGTTGTGCTTCTGCGTGAATCCGGTGCCGAACACCTTGTCGATGTAGTTCACGTTGTCCCAACCGTCGGTAGGGTCGCCGTTGGTCATCGCGGCGACATTCTCCGAAGTAAAGTACGGATTGTACTGGGAGCGGTCGGTGATGGCTCCGCTGGCCAGCTGGTCCATCATGTCCGCCATATTATAATAGTAGGCGAACTGCGGGCCGTTCATGAACTCCGGGAAATTGGCGTTCATCGACACACCGAACGAGGCGTCATAGGTGATGGAGGTCTTCTCCTTCGCTCCCCTCTTGGTCGTGATGATCATCACGCCGCCCGCGCCTTTCAATCCGTACACAGCGGCAGACGCTCCGTCCTTGAGGACAGAGATGCTCTCGATGTCATTAGGATTGATGTCGTTGATGTCACTCACCGGAAATCCGTCCACAACGTAGGCGATTCCGTAGATCGAGCCGCGCAGACGCAGGGAAGCCTGATCCTGACCAGGTTCTCCGGACTCCTGCACAGAGGAGATGCCCGGAAGACGCCCGGCAAGAATCTGAGAGACGTTCGAGGCCGGAGCCTTCAGGACCTCGTCCCCCTTGATTGCCGAGACCGCTCCCGTCAGGGATGATTTCTTGGATGTACCGTAACCCACGACAACCACCTCGTCAAGATAGGCAGTGTCCTCTTTCAGGGTCACGTTCAAAACCTGCACGGTTCCGTCACATAGTTTCCGGAACGATGTCATGCCCAGACACTGGAACTCCAGCGTCTGTCCTTTTGCGACGGAAATCACATAGCTTCCGTCCGATCCGGTCATCGTGCCGTTCGTGGTTCCGGCCACAATGACAGAGACACCGGGCAGCGGTTGCCCGTTCTGGTCTGTCACCCTACCCTTGACGGAAGGCTGCGCCGACACGTTTCCCGAGAACAGGAAAAACGACAGAACCGACGCAAGCACCACCTTTAGGAAAGGGAATGAATAATTCGATGTTTCTTTCATAAAAGAATGCGTTGTTATTAATAATAGTGTCATCTATCCACAAAGGTTAGCCTAACATTTTTACAAAGTTATAATATTTCATCAAATATTTAACAAATAAATTAATAAATATTAAAATAATTTAAGAAATAAATTCTTACCTTTGCGAAGACAATATTTACTAAGTTATCTTTTAAGGATTACTAAGGATTACTTAAGGATCACCTATCACATAAAGAAAGCACCATGACAGACAGAAGAACTTTTCTGAAGAAGGCCGGAATCGCCGCCGCGACCGCTGTGGCGGCTCCAATTGCCGCCAACGCTATGGGAATGGCCTCGAAGAACGGTAAAGACCTCAGGCTCAAGGCCGACGAGAGCATCAACAGCAGGCTGATCGTCCCTCACGGGAATGCCCTCCCCATCACCGGCACATTCCTGGACGAGATCTCGCATGACATTCCGCACCAGAACTGGGGCGAGAAAGAATGGGATCTTGACTTCCGTTACATGAAGGCGATGGGCATCGACACCGTGATCGACATCCGCTGCGGTTACCGCAAGTTCATCACCTATCCGTCACCTTACCTTCTTAAGAAGGGGTGCTACATGCCTTCGACCGACATGATCGACATGTTCTGCCGCCTTGCCCAGAAATACGGCATGAAGTTCTGGCTCGGACTGTACGACTCCGGAAAATACTGGGACACAGGCGACATGTCATACGAGGTCGAGGCGAACAAGTACGTGATCGACGAGATCTGGCAGCGCTACGGCAGCAAGTACGACAGCTTCGGCGGCTGGTACATCAGCGGCGAGATCAGCCGTGCCACCAAGGGCGCGATAGAGTCCTTCCGCACGATGGGGCGCCAGTGCAAGGAGGTCTCGGGCGGACTGCCGACCTTCATCTCCCCGTGGATCGACGGCAAGAAGGCGGTGATGGCCAGCGGGAGCAAACTGACCAAGGAGCAGGCTGTTTCCGTCGAGCAGCACGAACGCGAGTGGGACGAGATATTCGACGGGATTCACGATGTGGTGGATGCCTGTGCGTTTCAGGACGGGCATATCGACTACGACGAGCTGGACGCGTTCTTCGCGGTCAACAAACGCCTGGCCGACAAGTACGGCATGCAGTGCTGGATCAACGCCGAGTCGACCGCGACATGCCCATCAAGTTCCTGCCCATCAAGTTCGACAAGCTGCGCATGAAGCTCGAAGCCGCCATGCGTGCGGGCTACGACAAGGCCATCACGTTCGAATTTTCGCATTTCATGAGCCCCCAGTCTGCATACCTGCAGGCCGGGCATCTCTTCGACCGTTACAAGGAATACTTTAACCTCCGTTAGCCGATGAAATCACAGACGAATACGGGATATGTGGCATTCCTGTCACTGGTAGCCGCCATAGGCGGGATTTTGTTCGGGTACGACACGGCGGTCATTTCGGGTACGATATCCGGTGTGGCTTCGCAGTTCTCGCTGGACGCCATGCAGCAGGGATGGTTCGTCGGGTGTGCGCTCGTCGGTTCGATCGGCGGCGTGGCCGTGGCCGGTGTGCTGAGCGACCGTTTCGGGCGCAAGCTGACGATGTTGCTGTCGGCCGTGCTGTTCACCGTTTCGGCCGTCGGCTGTGCCGTCAGTGCCGACTTCATCCAGCTGGTCGTTTACCGCATCGTGGGTGGTGTGGGCATCGGCGTGGTGTCGATCGTTTCGCCGATGTATATTTCCGAGGTCGCCGTGGCACGCTGGCGCGGGACACTCGTGTCGCTTTACCAGCTGGCCATCACGGTCGGGTTCCTGGCGGCCTACCTCGTGAACTTCCAGATACTCAAATCGGCCGAAACGGCCGTCTACGCCTCCCCGTGGATGCAGAAGATATGGGTTACGGAGTTGTGGCGCGGCATGTTCGGTGCCGAAACGCTGCCTGCGTTGCTCTTCTTCACCGTTATATTCTTCATTCCCGAAAGCCCCCGCTGGCTAGTGCTGCGCGGCCGCGACGTGCGTGCGCATGCCGTGTTGCAGCGTATCTACCGTTCGTCGGAAGCCGCCGACGAGGAGATCGTTGCCGTACACGGCACGGCCTCCGCTTCGTCGAAGTCCGAATGGCGCGTGCTGTTCGAACCGGGTATCCGCAAGGCGGTCGTCATAGGCGTTTTCATCGCCATCCTGGGGCAGTTCATGGGCGTGAACGCCGTGCTGTACTACGGCCCGACGATCTTCGAAAATGCAGGGCTGTCGAGCGGCGATTCGCTCTTCTCGCAGGTGCTCGTGGGTGTGGTCAACATGCTGACCTCGGTGCTGGCGCTTGCTATCATCGACCGCGTGGGACGCAAACAACTGGTCTACTGGGGTGTGTCGGGCATGATCGTTTCGCTGCTCTGCATCGGGTTCTATTTTATGTGCGGCGCGGCGCTGGGATTGCCCAGCGTATTCCTGCTGGTG
>OICR01000635.1_pt1 | contig 14654 bp, 16 predicted proteins | sample 1581321 | NCBI WGS metagenome assembly OICR01 (sample SAMEA3882557, study PRJEB24775) | human gut metagenome | biome: human-associated habitat; feature: intestine environment; material: feces | place: Netherlands | collected 2009/2010
CCGAGACTCCGGAAGCTGGTCGAGTGGTTCGTAGCGCACCCGCTGGCCTCGTTCATGGTCGGCGTGTGCTTCGGCATTTTCCTGATCGATCTGTGCTTCTCTGTCCATCTGGGTGCGGTCGTGCAGAAAAAGGCTGCGCAGATCGACAAGAGCGTCTATGACGCCATCGACGTGCAGAAGCTGTGGCATAAGATGCAATCGCGCGGCGGCTTCTTCCGTTTCGTGTCCATCAAACCCCTGACTGAGCGCATCGACGCCTTCGATGAATTCCTGCACCGCCGCCCAGGCGGCGCAAATACGGCGGACAAGCCGTAAGGTTGTCCGCCGTTCGGAAGAAAAACGCAAAAAAAGTTGAAAAAAGGCTTACACTTTCTGCTCGGAATCTGGTATACTGGTATCTGTAAGAAGTTACGTTTATCCGGGAAAGAAGGAGGAAGCCTATGTTTTCAATCGGGGAATATGTTGTTTATGGCGTAGAAGGTGTATGCCGGGTCGAGGAAGCAGGAAAGCTGAAGGTCGCGGGCCTGGACAAAAACCGCGCGTATTACCGCCTGCGCCCGTATTATCACGACGGCACAATCTACACGCCGGTCGATGGGAAGGCTGTGATGCGGCCTGTTCTGACGCGCGAAGAACTGGAACGGCTTCTTCCGCGTCTGCCGGAACTGGAGCCGCTCGGAGATGTGCCGCCGGACAGCCGCGCAGCAGGCGAATATTACCGCGCTATTTTATCCGGGCACGACTGCGTTGCGCTTCTGCGCCTGTGCAAGACACTCCACGCCAAGCAGAACAGCCCGTCTGCCAGCCGACGCGGCGTCAACTCGACCGAACTGCGCAGCTGGCGCATGGCCGAGGAGATGCTCTACGGGGAGTTCGGCTTTGCGCTTGGACTTCCACCTGCGCAGGTGCGGGACTATCTGCGCGAAAAGCTGGGCGGATAAGGCTCAGCGCAGCGCGCGGAGCGCTTCGATATACGCAGGCCCCGTGCCGCAGCAGCCGCCGAGAAGGTTTGCGCCGTCCGCCTTGAGCGCGTGCATGTGCCGCGCGAAGTCCTCGGGATTCATATGATAGACAGCCTCGCCGGTCTCCGTGATCGTGGGCAGCCCTGCGTTGGGCTTGGCCGCGATGGGAGTGTCCGGCGCGGCTTTTTTCATCATGCGCACGACCGTGCCCATCTGGTCAGGACCAGACGAGCAGTTGAGGCCCACGGCGTCCGCGCCGAGACCGGGCAGAACCTCCGCCGCTTCCTCGGCGGAGCCGTCAAAGTAGCATTTGCCGTCGGAATAGACGGAGAGCGTGCATAAAATGGGTACATCGCACAGGCTCCGGATGGCCTCGACCGCGGCCATGCACTCCGTCACGCCCATCATCGTCTCCACGGCGAACAGATCGATGCCTGCGTGCAGAAGCGCTTCGGCCTGTTCGCGGTAAATATCCAGAAGGGCGGCATACGCGCTGTCGTCGCCGGATAGGACGGGCTGGCCCGTCGTGGTCATGTCGCCTGCAAGAAGCGCTTCGGTTCCGACCGCTTCGCGGCTAAGCTGCACAAGGTCGCGGTTCAGAGCAGAAACCTCGTCCTGTAGGCCGTGATGGCCCAGAAGCACGCGGTTGGCCCCGAATGTGGGCGCATAGATCACCTCGCTGCTCGCGCTGAGATACGCACGTTGTAAGTCAAGCAGAGGCTGCGGGTGCGAAAGAATCCAGCTTTCAGAGCAGACGCCCGCCGGCATGCCGGCGGTGCGGAGCATGCTGCCCGTCGCACCGTCGAGCAGGCGGACAGAGCGGCACCATGCGGAAAATTCAGTTCTCGTCATCGTGTTAAACTGCCCCCAATACCTTGCCGATGGGATCGCGGAAGATCAGATTGGCATAGCCGTCATACGGTGTTTCGTCTCGGTTGATAAGTACGAGTTTGTTTCCTCGATAATAGCGAATGAGTCCCGCCGCCGGATAGACCGTCAGCGATGTGCCGCCGACGATGAGCACATCCGCGTCCGCGATTGCACGCACTGCGCCCTCGATCACCTTCTGGTCGAGGCTTTCTTCATATAAGACAACGTCCGGCTTGATCCGACCGCCGCAGGTGCAGCGCGGAATGCCGTCTGAATCCCGGATATACTCCGGCGGATAGAATTTGCCGCATTTTTCACAGTAGTTGCGGTAGATGGAGCCGTGCAGTTCAAAGACGGCTTTGCTGCCCGCTTTCTGGTGCAGGCCGTCGATGTTCTGCGTGACAATGGCGCGGAGTTTGCCCGCCTGTTCGAGCGCGGCAAGCTTTTTATGCGCCTCGTTCGGCTGATAGTCGAGCGGGAGCATTTTTTCACGGTAGAAGCGGAAAAAATACTCCGGATTTTGATAGAAAAACGTGTGGCTCAGAATCGTCTCCGGCGGGTACTCAAATTTCTGATGGTACAGGCCGTCCGTGCTGCGGAAATCCGGAATGCCGGACTCCGTTGACACGCCGGCTCCGCCAAAGAATACAATGTTATCACTTTCGGTAATCCAGGTTTTTAGGGTTTCGATCTCGGAATGCATCGTCCTCCGCCTCCAATTCCGCGATAAATTTACGCTCGGCCCGCGTTTTATACGGGAAGCGCAGCTTGTAAAACAAATCCGGCCTGCGGTGCAGCGTCCGCAAAATTGCCTGCTTTTTCTGCCACCGCGCAACCTTCGCATGGTCGCCGGAGCGCAAAACCTCCGGCACGCTCAGCCCGTGCCATTCGTCGGGCCGGGAATACTGCGGATATTCCAGAAGGCCGTTCCAATGGCTCTCGTCGGTAAAGCAGATATCGTCGCCGAGTACGCCGGGAATGAGGCGCGAGACGGCATCAACAATGGCCATGGCAGGAATTTCGCCGCCCGTGAGCACAAAATCGCCCATTGAAATTTCCTCATCGACGCATTCGTCCAGAAACCGCTGATCGATGCCCTCATAATGGCCGCAGACGAGGATGAGGTTGTCGTAGCCTGATTGCAGCTGCCGTGCCTTGGCCTGATCAAAAGCCGGGCCGCAGGGGGAAAGAAAAATCGTATGCACCGGCGCACCGATCTCATCGCAGACTGCACACCAGCAGCGCCACAGGGGGTCGCACTGCATGATGGCACCCCGGCCGCCGCCGTATGGGTAATCGTCAACCTGATTCTGACGGTTTGCGGTATAGTCCCGGATCTGGTGGGTGTGGATCTCAATCAGGCCCTTTTTCTGCGCCCGGCCGAGAATGCTGGCGTTCAGCATGGGAGAAACGGCCTCCGGGAACAGCGTCATGATATCAAATCGCATGGCGTTACATCCCTTCGATGAGGCGGACTCTGATATAGCCCTCATCCAGATTGCGTTCGAGCACGAAATCCGGCACGGAGGGGATCAGGTGCTCCTGTCCATCCTCGGACTTTACGACGTAAACATCGTTCGCGGGCGTGGGCATGACCTCGGCCAGCGTTCCGAGCAGCGTTTCGCCGTCGTAGACCGGCAGACCTAGAAGATCGGCGATAAACAGACTGCCCTCTGGCAGCTTCGCGTCCGCACGCGCGATGGAGACGATTTTGTCCCGCAGTGCGCTTGCAGCTTCTACGGTGTCGATACCTTCCAGCTTCAGAAGCACGCAGGTCTTCTGCACGCGCGACTGCTCGACCTGATAGGGTCTGCCGTCCAGATAAAGCGTATGGAATTGCAGCAGGAACTCCGGGCCATCGGCCCATGGGAGAAGCTTGACCTCGCCATGCACGCCATGCGTGCTGACGATTTTTCCGGTTTGCAGATAGGGGTGTTTCATAGTAAACCTCCGTGAATGGGGTGGATGTTTTTGGGAGACGGCCTCCGACGGCCCTGTCTTTTCTCTCGCAAGAGAAAAGACAGGGGAGAAAAGAGCGCTTGGACGCGTTTGGCGCCTGCTGCGGGTACGATTCAGGTAAGCACCAATTTTTTCAGTCGTTACGAACACACATAGTTACCCTACGGGCGCTATGGTACGCGCCGCCTGTTACGGTGCTCCAAATTTGATAGCGGTTGCCTTTGAATGACTGCGGTAAAATCGCTTTGTAGTTGAAATTTACGGGGCAGTACGGATTCGCCGAGACGTTGTAGGGGCCGATGTGGGCATCGGCCCCTACAACGCTTGTATGCACGGCGGCAGATTTTAACCTAGTATACCGCCTTTTCCCTCGCCGGGCAAGAGGGAACATTCCTGAACGGCGGCTTTAACAGGGGCTGGTTGCAAAAAGGCAGGCAGCGTGGTACAATATTTTTTACAAATTTAGAGCGGATGCAGAGAAAAGGAGTTGAGATTATGCGGATCGTGATCGTGGGCGACGGAAAGATCGGCAGCGCGCTGGCGGAGCAGCTTTCGCGCGAAGGGCATGAGATCACCATTGTTGACCGCAGTGAGACACCGCTGCAGCGGACGGTCGAGGATCTGGATATTCTGAGCATTGAAGGAAACGGCGCGACGTATGCCACGCAGATGGAGGCGGGCGTCGATGAGGCGGAACTGGTTATCGCTGTGACGGCGCAGGATGAACTGAATCTGCTGTGCTGCCTGATCGCCAAGAAGATCGGCGCGAAGCACACCATCGCCCGCGTTCGGAACCCGGAATACGCGGAGGAGTTGTCTCTGATTTCAGACGATCTGGGCCTGAGCCTGTCCGTCAATCCGGAGCTGATCTGTGCGACGGAAATGGCGCGCACGCTGCGCATTCCGTCGGCGATCAAGACCGACACCTTCTTCGGCGGCAAGGTCGAACTTCTGAAATTCCAGCTGCCGGCGGATTCGCCGCTGGCGGGCCGGACGCTGATGGAACTGCCCAGCATCACAAAGGCAAAGGTCCTGATCTGCGCGGTCGAACGCGGGGAGCAGGAGATTCATATTCCTTCCGGCTCGTTCCGGCTGCAGGCGGGCGACCGCATTTCCTTCGTCGCATCCTATGCGGGCGCGCAGCAGTTCTTCCGGCAGATGAAGCTGGCGGCAGGGCGTGTGCGCAGCGCAATGCTTATCGGCGGCGGACGTATTGCATATTATCTGGCAAAGCAGCTGGTCGAGGCGGGACTTGACGTGAAGATCATCGAGAGCGACCCGGCACGCTGTGAGGAACTTTCTGTGCTGCTGCCAAAGGCGGAGATCCTGCGCGGAGACGGCACAAATGAGGCGTTTCTGCGCAAATGCGGCATCGAGACGACCGGAGCGGTCGCCGCGCTGACCGGCATCGATGAGGAAAACGTGCTCATCGGCATGTATATCCGAAAGACATGGCCGAAGGTCAAGGTCATCACCAAGGTCAACCGCACATCGTTCCAGTCCATCATCGACAGCATGGATTTGGGAAGCGTGTTTAACCCGCGAAACTCCGCGTCAAACCTTATCTGTCGTTATGTCCGGGCCATGCAGAACTCCGAGAGCAGTTCGCAGATCGAAACACTCTACAAGCTTGTCGGCGGTAAAGCTGAGGCGCTGGAGTTCCGCGTATCCGAAACCTCAAAGCTGTGCGGCGTTCCGCTTCAGGAACTGAAGCTGCGGGAAAATCTGCTGATCGGCTGCATCGGCCGGGGCGGGCAGATCATCATCCCCAGCGGCCAGGACACCATCGAGCCCGGCGACAGCGTGATCGTCGTGACGTGCAGCGCAGGGCTCGGCCGGCTTGAGGATATCCTTGCAAGGGGGCCGGGACATGAATAAGCGGGTCATTGTATATGTGCTGGGCGCGGTGCTTCTGATCGAGGCCGCGCTCATGCTGCTGCCGCTGCTGGTGGCGGTCATTTATCGGGAAAAGAACGGCTGGTATTTTTTGTGGGTGCTGCTGGGCGCGGCTGTGCTGGGCGCGCTGGCGCTCGGTCTGGGCGGCAGGAAGCGCAGCGCCATGTACGCGAAGGAGGGCCTGATCGCCGTCGCGCTGAGCTGGATCGTGCTGTCGCTCGTGGGGGCGCTGCCGTTCACGCTCTCGGGGCAGATCCCGTTTTATCTCGACGCGGTGTTCGAGATGATCTCCGGCTTTACGACGACCGGTTCGAGCATTCTGCCGGCGGTTGAGCCGCTTGACCGCTGCATGCTCTTCTGGCGAAGCCTGTCGCACTGGATCGGCGGCATGGGCATTCTCGTGTTCATGCTGGCCATCGTTCGCATGGACGGCGGACAGGCCATCCATCTGCTGCGTGCCGAGAGCCCTGGACCGACAGTTTCCAAGATGGTCCCGCGCATGGTCGATTCGTCCAAAATTCTTTACGGCATTTATTTCGGCCTGACAGTTGTGCAGATTCTCTTATATCTGGCGGGCGGCGAACCGCTGTTCGATTCGCTCTGCAATGCGTTCGGCACGGCGGGCACGGGCGGTTTTGCCATAAAAAACGACTCTTTCGCCTCCTACAGCGCGTATACGCAGACAGTTACAACGATCTTTATGGCGCTGTTCGGCGTGAATTTCTCGATCTATTTCTTCCTGCTGCGCAGAAAATTTGATCTGGCGTGGAAGAACACGGAGCTGCGCTGGTATGTGTCGATCATCGTGATTTCGACGCTTCTCATTACGTTCAACATCAAAAGCCTCTATCACGGCGATTTCGGCTACAGTCTGCACCACGCGGCGTTTACCGTTTCGTCGGTCATCACCACGACCGGCTACGGCACGGAGAATTTTGACCTGTGGCCGGAGTTTTCGCGCGTCATTCTGGCGCTTCTCATGATCGTCGGCGCAAGCGCGGGCTCGACCGGCGGCGGGCTGAAGGTCTCACGCGTCGTTATTCTCATGCGGGCGGCCAAGGCGGAACTGCGCAAGATTCTGCATCCGCACACCGTCAAGGTCATTACCGTTGACGGCAAGCCTGTCTCCGGCGAGACGGTGCGTGCGGTGAGTACCTATTTTATATTGTATGTGCTGATCGCCGCAGCCTCTGTGCTGCTCGTCTCGCTCGACGGCTATGACGGCTCGACGACGCTGACGGCCGTGCTCGCCACGTTCAACAACATCGGCCCCGGCCTCGGGCTGTGCGGCCCGGCGGGGAACTTCGCGTTTTTCTCGCCGCTGGCGAAGGTCGTGCTGTGCATCGATATGCTGCTGGGACGGCTGGAACTCTATCCGATGCTGGTCCTGCTGATGCCCAGCACATGGCGGAAAAAATGATCGCCGGGATTCGGCAAAAGGGCCAAAACCGGGCACGAAAGTTCTGCTGTTTTGAACAAAAAATATTGAAAATCCCCCTTGACACCAAGGGGGATTTGTTATATGATATATGAGCGCGCGAAAAGGGTACGCAACGCACCCACGCGTGTCATTGCGATGATGCAGGAGATTGCGCCACGGGCGGTAACTTCTGCGGAGTATGTCCGGTCATCGGGCGGCTGAGGATCACAGTACAGCGTATATCGCTGCGGTGATAAATGGCCGACAACGTCGGCCTTTTTTCATGGCGCAGAATGATACGCACGGCTTAGCGTATTGCGAGACTCGACCGTACCCAGAGATCAAAGAAACCACTGAGTACGTTTTATTCAAGGAGGAAAAACACAACATGGCAAATCAGGAAATGATCAGAATCCGCCTCAAGGCTTACGATCATCAGCTCATCGACGCCAGCGCCGAGAAGATCGTTGAAACCGCCAAGCGCAACGGCGCTTCCGTTTCCGGCCCCATCCCGCTGCCGACCAAGAAAGAAGTCGTTACCATTCTCCGCGCTGTTCATAAGTACAAGGATTCCCGTGAGCAGTTCGAGCGCAGAACCCACAAGAGACTGATCGATATTCTCAACCCCAACCAGAAGACTGTGGAAGCTCTCATGAGCCTCGACCTTCCCGCTGGCGTTGAAATTGAGATAAAGCTGTAATCCAAACGTCAATTACAGCAGCCCGCCACGGTTCGCCACTATAGAGGACGGACGGGTCATGTTGACCGACCAATGCGTCCCAATGCGCAAGTCGCTCAACCAATAACCTTAACTTAGGAGGAAACACACATGCAAATGCAGAAAGCGATCATCGGCAAAAAAGTGGGCATGACCCAGATTTTCGATGAGAGCGGCAAGGTCATTCCGGTCACCGTTATCGAGGCAGGCCCCTGCGTCGTGACCCAGAAGAAGACCACCGAAAAAGACGGCTACAACGCCGTACAGCTTGGCTTTGAGGACGTCAAGGAATCCAAGCTGACCAAGCCGGAACTCGGCCATCTGAAGAAGGCAGAGGTTGCCCTCAAGAAGCACCTCAAGGAGTTCCGCGTGGAAAAGGCCGCCGAGATGAATGTCGGCGACGAGATTAAGGCAAGCGTTTTCGCAGTCGGCGACAAGGTTGATGTCACCGGTATCAGCAAGGGCCACGGCTACGAAGGCCCGGTCAAGCGTTGCGGCGGCCATCGCACCCCGATGACCCACGGCGGCGGCCCGGTTCACCGTCAGGCCGGTTCTATGGGCCCCACCTCTTCCCCCAGCCGTATTTTCAAGGGCCATCATGGCGCAGGCCAGATGGGCGTTGAGCAGGTCACGGTTGAGAACCTCGACATCGTCAAGGTTGACGACGAACTCAACATGATCGTCGTTCGCGGTGCGATTCCCGGCCCGAAGGGCGGCGTTGTCTACATCAAGAACACCGTCAAGAACTTCAAGGCAAAGGGCGCTGCTGCCAACGCGAGCATCAACCCGCAGAAGGCTTCCGCGCGTACCAACCCGCAGAAGGCTTCGGCAAGAAACCGCTGAGAGAGGAGAGTAAATCATGCAGACTAAAGTTTTTGATATGGCTGGTAAGCAGGTCGGCGAGATCGAGCTCTCTGATGCCATTTTCGGGATCGAGCCCAATGAGGCTGTCGTTCACGACGTCGTAAAGAATCATCTGGCCAACTGCCGTCAGGGCACGCAGAGTTCCCTGACCCGCGCAGAGGTCTCCGGCGGCGGCATCAAGCCGTGGCGCCAGAAGGGCACCGGCCGCGCCCGTCAGGGCTCCATCCGCGCTCCGCAGTGGACCCACGGCGGCATCGTGTTCGCACCCAAGCCCCGCGATTACAGCTACACGCTCAACAAGAAGGTCAAGAGACTGGCTCTCAAGTCCGTCCTGAGCGCGAAGGCACAGGAAGAAAACATCGTCGTCATCGACGAGATCAAGCTGGACGCCATCAAGACCAAGCCCATGGCTTCGTTCCTGAAGGCTGTCGGCGCCGATACCAAGGCTCTGGTCGTCACCGCTGAAAACAACGAAGTCGTTGTCAAGAGCGCGGCCAACATCCCGGGTGTTCTGGTGACCTTCGCCAACCTGATCAACGTTTACGACATTCTGAACGCAAAGAAGCTCGTCGTTGACAAAGCTGCTCTTGCAAAGATTGAGGAGGTGTTCGCATAATGAAGACCGCTTACGATATCATCATCAAGCCCGTCATCACCGAACAGTCCATGGAAGCCACCGAAGACAAGAAATATGTCTTGATGAATGCTCCGACAGAGCGTTTGAAAGAAATTATCGAAGTGCTGCCGGGTATGAAGAGTCCTACTGTGATGCCATTGGCACAAGAAGGATGGAGTTCGGTACATACAGTGCTTGACGAGAAACGTTTTTGGGAGATCATCGGAAAACTGAAGGCATTGGGCGCGGAAGGTATTTTGGTATTGCCCATTGAGAAAATGATATTATAGCCGGTCCATACGTCAGGCGAGATTTGTAAACTTATAAAAGAATACATGTATGAAGAAAATAATATATCCTGAAAAGAAAGACTGGGTGGAAATTCTCCGTCGTCCGGCATTGAATACAGACACGCTGCGCAATACGGTTAAAGAAGTGCTGGATAAAGTGAAGACGGAAGGAGATAAAGCGGTGAGGGAATATGAAGAACGTTTTGATAAGGTGAAACTGGACTTACTGGGGGTTACTGAAACGGAAATTGCTGAAGCGGAAAAGGAGGTACCTATTGAATTGAAGGCAGCTATTATGCTGGCACAGAAAAATATTCATACTTTTCATAATTCTCAGCGATTTGAAGGGAAAAAGGTGCAGACTGTATCTGGTGTAACTTGTTGGCAGAAGGCTGTTGCTATTGAAAAGGTGGGCTTGTATATTCCCGGAGGCACGGCGCCTTTATTTTCTACCGTATTGATGTTGGCTACTCCGGCACAGATTGCAGGTTGCAAGGAAATCGTACTTTGTACTCCTCCTGATAAAGAAGGAAAGGTTCATCCTGCTATCTTGTATGCGGCAAAATTGGCCGGAGTAAATAAAATATTCAAAGCAGGAGGGGTGCAGGCCATCGCTGCTATGGCATACGGAACGGAAAGTGTGCCTAAGGTTTATAAAATTTTCGGTCCGGGTAACCAATATGTAACGGCTGCCAAGCAGCAGGTTTCTTTGCGGGATGTTGCGATAGATATGCCTGCCGGCCCTTCTGAAGTCGAAGTGCTGGCCGACGAGACGGCTAATCCTGTATTTGTGGCAGCCGATTTGCTTTCACAGGCGGAACATGGAGTTGATAGTCAGGCCATGCTGATAACTACTTCTGAGAAATTAATGAAGGAGGTGGAGTATGAGGTACAACGCCAGTTGGCTTTGCTTCCCAGATGGGAAATAGCCGAAAAGTCGTTGGCAAGCAGCAAATTGATTTTGGTGAGGGATATGGATGAGGCAATTGCTCTGACGAATGAATATGCTCCCGAGCATTTGATTATCGAGACCAGGGATTATATGGAACAGGCAGAGCGTATTGTCAATGCCGGATCTGTATTTCTAGGTTCACTTACTCCGGAGAGTGCCGGTGATTATGCATCCGGAACCAATCATACTTTACCTACCAATGGTTATGCCAAAGCGTATAGTGGGGTGAGTCTGGATAGTTTTATCCGTAAAATCACTTTTCAGGAGATTAATGGCGAGGGTATTCAGAATATCGGTCCTGCTATTGAGGTGATGGCGGCTAATGAACAACTGGGTGCGCATAAGAATGCAGTAACCGTAAGATTAAAAACAGTATAAAGATGAAAGATTTGAAAGAATTGACGCGCCCGAATATTTGGGCTTTGAAACCCTATTCATCGGCACGTGACGAATATAATGGAGCGGAGGCATCTGTTTTTCTGGATGCCAATGAGAACCCGTACAATACACCTAATAACCGTTATCCTGATCCTATGCAGCGGGAACTGAAGAATATGATAGCTCCTATTAAAAAGGTAGACCCCGATACGATCTTTCTGGGAAACGGCAGTGATGAGGCTATTGACTTGGTGTATCGCGCGTTCTGTATTCCGGGGGTGGATAATGTAGTGGCTATTGACCCTACTTATGGTATGTATCAGGTGTGTGCCGATGTCAACGATGTAGAATATCGTAAGGTGTTGTTGGATGAAAACTATCAGTTCAGTGCCGATAAACTATTGGCGGCAACAGACGATCACACCAAACTGGTTTTTCTTTGCTCGCCCAATAATCCTACCGGTAATAACCTGGATCGTAGGGAAATGGAAAAATTGCTGGATACTTTTCAGGGATTGGTGATTATAGACGAGGCCTATTCCGATTTTTCTGATGCGCCGTCTTTCCTTGCCGATTTAGATAAATATCCTAATTTGATTGTCTTTCAGACTTTTTCTAAGGCATGGGGATGTGCTGCCATTCGTTTGGGCATGGCCTTTGCGTCTAAAGAAATCATCTCTATTTTCAGTAAGATTAAATATCCGTATAATGTGAATCTGCTGACACAGAAAGAGGCTGTTATGATGTTGCACCGGCATTATGAGGTAGAACGTTGGGTAAAGTCGTTATTGGAAGAACGGACGCGTTTGGTCAATGAATTTGTAGAACTGCCTTGTTGTGAGAAAATCTATCCTACGGATGCCAATTTCTTTCTAGCTAAAGTGACAGATGCCAAGAAAATATATAATTATTTGGTAGGTAAAGGTATCATAGTGCGTAACCGTACCAATATTTCTTTATGTCGTGATTGTTTGCGTGTGACTATTGGTACACGTCCGGAGAATGATATGTTGTTGGAAGCATTGAAGAATTATGAATGTTGAAGTATGAAGAAAGCGTTGTTTATAGATCGTGACGGTACGTTGGTTATAGAGCCACCGATTGACTACCAATTGGATTCTTTCCATAAATTGGAGTTTTATCCTAAGGTTTTTCGTAATTTGGGATTTATCCGCAGTAAGCTCGACTTTGAATTTGTGATGGTTACCAATCAAGATGGCCTCGGTACTTCTTCTTTTCCTGAGGATACCTTTTGGCCGGTGCACAACCTAGTGTTGAAGACATTGGAGGGGGAAGGTATCACTTTTGATGATATCTTGATAGACCGCAGTTTTCCGGAAGACCATGTGCCTACCCGCAAGCCTGGAACAGGAATGATGGGAAAATATCTTACCGGTGATTATGATTTGGCTAACAGTTTTGTTATTGGTGATCGTGCTACAGATGTGGAACTGGCTAGAAATATGGGCTGTAAGGCTATTTTGTTGCAAGAAAATATGGATATTCTGAAAGAAAAAGAACTGGCCTGGGATGGCATCTATCGTGTTTTAGCATAAAGTGGATATTGTTTGTTGCGTATAACAAACCAGAAATTTTTGGAAATTTTCGCATTTTTATTGTGAAATAAATGGTAAAGTGTTACAATATAACAAGCAGATTTCCGGAAAGCGTGTTACTGTGAACAAAGAAGCAGTAACAAAGTGCCACGCTTGCTAAAAAATATGTGGAGGTGCTATTTATGAACAGGGAGGATGTAGAGAAACTGTCAACCGCTGCGAAAGGTAAGATTAATTTACTGAACAGCAATTTCGGAAAATACTTTATGCGGGCGATCATGGCCGGATTTTTTATTGATGTGGCGATGATCTATAGTAATGTAGTAGGAAATGTATTTTCCAAAACATTCCCGGAATGGGGGAAATTCCTCGGAGCCCTGGTGTTCTCTATTGCGGTTCTTCTGATCGTAATGGTAGGAGGAGAGCTGTTTACCGGTAACAATCTGGTAATGGCATTTGGTGCGTATGACAAGAGCGTATCATGGAAAGACGTGGGCAAGGTCTGGGGAATCAGTTACATCGGCAACTTTGTGGGATGCCTGATCCTGGCTCTGATCTTTGTTGGTGCCGGAGCGTCCGGTACAGCAGATTACTTTGCGGGATTTATAAACGGAAAACTCAGTATTCCGGCAGGACAGATGTTTTTCCGTGCGGTGCTCTGTAATTTCTTTGTCTGTCTTGCAGTTCTCTGCGGCATTAAGCTGAAGAGTGAGTCAGGCAAATTCCTGATGATCACGATCTGTATTTCAGGTTTCGTTGTCAGCGGATTTGAGCACTGTATTGCAAATATGGGTATCTTTACAGTTGCATTCTGTATGGTGCCTGGATTGTCTGTCGGCGCTATGCTTAAGAGCATGGTGATCGTAACATTGGGAAATATAGTTGGCGGAGGCGTGCTTCTGGCATGGCCGCTTAGAAAGATGAGTGCAGATAAATAGTATGGCAAAGGCTTTATACATAGCGGAGAAGCCCAGCGTGGCACAGGAATTTGCGAAGGCTTTGAAGATCAACGGTCAGAGAAAAGACGGATATCTGGAATCAGCAGATTCCGTGGTGACCTGGTGTGTAGGACACCTGGTTACCATGAGCTATCCCGAAAAATATGATATCAAGTATAAAAGGTGGAGTTTTGATACCCTGCCTTTTTTGCCGCGCGAATTTAAATATGAAGTGATCCCCGGAGTCAAAAAGCAGTTTGAGATCGTAAAAGGATTGCTGAACCGGCCGGATGTGGAGACCATTTATGTGTGTACCGACTCCGGACGTGAGGGTGAATATATTTACCGTCTGGTAGCCCAGATGGCAGGAGTGAAGGGAAAAGTCCAGAAACGAGTGTGGATCGATTCCCAGACAGAAGAAGAAATTTTAAGAGGGATCCGGGAAGCAAAAGATATCTCGGAGTATGATAATCTGGCAGCGTCTGCCTATCTCCGCGCAAAGGAAGACTATCTTATGGGAATCAATTTTTCCAGGGTGCTGACCTTGCGTTACGGAAGCAGTGTGACCAATTATCTCCATTCCAAATATCAGGCCATTGCGGTAGGCCGTGTAATGACCTGTGTCCTTGGTATGGTAGTGCGTAGAGAGCGGGAGATCCGTGTCTTTGTGAAGACACCGTTTTACCGAGTCTTAAGCAGCATTGCCCTTGCAGGCGAAAGTTTTGACGGAGAGTGGAGGGCTGTGGAAGGCAGCCGTTATTTCCAGTCCCCGTATCTTTATAAAGAAAATGGTTTCAAGAAAAAAGAACATGCCCAGATGCTGATCGATCAGCTGATGGTGAACCAGCCCCTTTCCTGTACCGTGGAGAAAGTGGAGCGAAAAAAAGAAAACAAGAATCCGCCCCTTCTTTTTAACCTGGCGGAGCTTCAGAACGTCTGCTCCAAGCTCTTTAAGATCAGTCCGGATGAAACACTCCGGATCGTGCAGGAGCTTTATGAGAAGAAACTGGTGACGTATCCGAGAACGGATGCCAGAGTGTTGTCTACAGCAGTTGCCAAGGAGATATATAAGAATATTTCCGGCCTTCGAAATTATCAGCAGGCAGGAGCTGCGGCAGCAGAGGTTCTGGGAATGGAATCCTGGAAAAACATTGCGAAGACCAGGTATGTGAATGACAAGCAGATCACAGACCATTATGCGATCATTCCGACCGGACAGGGCATGGGTGCGTTAA
>OICR01000639.1_pt1 | contig 14574 bp, 11 predicted proteins | sample 1581321 | NCBI WGS metagenome assembly OICR01 (sample SAMEA3882557, study PRJEB24775) | human gut metagenome | biome: human-associated habitat; feature: intestine environment; material: feces | place: Netherlands | collected 2009/2010
TATGTACCATACTGCTCCAGCAGGCTGCCCAGTCTTTTGACACCTTCTCTGGCGCTTTTAATATAAGGAAGAACAATATAAACAAGGTCCTCCTCGCCGATTCCGCCCGGAACCTCTTCTTTTCCGTCTTCCGCCGGCTGATAAACAACAAGCGGATCAGCACCCAGCACACGCGGATTCGATGTGATTGTCTCGGTCGCAGTCATACCGACCTGCGCTGCATTCACGCCGCTTGCCGCCCAGACACCCTCGCCTTTTTCTGCGTTTGGCACTGCAGTGTACCGCATCGGATTGTCCGGAAGCTCAATGGTCAGATGAGAAATCTCGGTTTTATAGGTTCTCGGCTGCTCCTCCGGGTGAATCACTACAAATTTTTTCGATGTATAATGGCCTGCACCGGAATCGTCGTTTCGCGCGATCATGGTGGAACCGTCATACGATGCTTTCTTTCCAACTAAAATGGTTGTACAAGGCATAGCTATAGCCCTCCTTTTGCTGTCTTATGCTTCCGATTATGACACCTTCAGCTACGATTTGCAAGCACCATGTTATCTGTCGTTTTCTTCCTTTTTTACAAAATAAACCGTATCAATTCCTTCTCCACGGTCATCCTTCAGCCGCCGGACAAGACTATATCCCAGCTTGTCCAGGATATGCTCCTGGGCCCCGTTCGTGGACCAGGTACGGAGAGTAATCCGGCTTCCCGGAAATTTTGCCGCGATGTCCTTTTCTGCTTCTGCATACATTACCTCCGAAATTCCCTGTCCGCGGTAATCCGGCCAGACGCAGAGGGTGGTCAGATAGCAGGAATCCGGATATGCTTCCAGATTTTCACAGTTAAAATGATCCTTCCAGGTCATAAAGGCCCGCACGACTCCCTCTTCCTTCCACAGCACCACATGCTGACTGCAGATATTTTCCAGATATTCTGCAATTCCATCCGTCTTTTCTTCTGTCTCGGCCCAGTTCGTCTGGGATGTACTGTTGCGGTGGGAAAGCGGCGGAACGAAATCCTGATCGCACAGCTCCAGCAGCTGCCGGATTTCTTCTTTCTCTTTTCGATCCTCTATCCCGTCCCTTACAACGACTCTGCTCTCGCAGCACATCCACGGAAGCCGGCATACGAGTGCTACGGCTGCACACATGCCATCTTCTACGCTGGCGGCATCGAGCCATTCTTCTCTGGTATGCGCTCCTCCGCCCCGGCAGAAACCGACACAGATGGCAGGAATATGCCGCGACAATGGGATATTACAGTCTGTGGATGCCTCAGAGCATACCGGCTCTTCCCCGTCGGCTGCCTTTAGCGTTTTCTGTGCACACCGCGTCATACGTGCCATCTGGACAGGATCGGTTTCTCTTGCGCACGGCCGCTTTCCGACGAGCTCACAGGAATACTGTACCTCCTCACTCTGGCGTGCTGCTATGGTCTGCTCCAGATATGTTTCGCAGGCTTCCAGACTCCGGTAATCCTCCGAACGGAATTCAAACAGCATGGAGGCATCCTGCGCAATCGTATTGACGGAGGTTCCTCCCTCTATTTTTCCTACATTGTATGTTGTATGAGATGCTGCATCTGTCTGAAAACGGTAAAGCTCTCCGATCAGACCCGCAAGCTCTGCAATGGCATTTTTTCTTCCGAAATTCAGGAAAGAATGACCGCCCTTTGTTTTTGCCGAAATCCGATACCGGACAGACCCGATGCAGATGGGATACATTTTATCCCGATACAGATCAAAGGCTGCCATTCCGCACAGATTTTTTTCATAATGGCCGACAAGCGCGCGAACTCCGCACAGATTGCCAAGCCCTTCTTCTCCCAGATCCGCTGCAAAAATCAGACCGCATGGAAGCTCCGGCTCTGTCTCATGAACGTATTTTGCCGCCATCAGAAGCATCACGACATTCACGGTATCGTCTGTGATGCCGGGACAACGCCAAATCATTCCGTCTTCCTTAATCTCCAGCGGTTCCTCCAGCGAAAACACAGTGTCCAGATGCGCCGTATACAGAACCTTCTTTTCCTGTTCCGGCCGATACTCCCAGATTACATTTCCAAGCTCATCCGTATGAACCGACTCCATGCCCTGCTGTTTCATCCATTCCATGCAATATGCGATTCTCTGATCCTCTTTTCCCGTTTCCGTCGGGGTCAGTGTCAGCTCCCGCAGCGTCTGCAGCGCAAGTTCTTTGTTGTTCCGGCAAAAGTTTCGGTATTCCTCTTCTATTTCCCATTTTTTACGCATGAAGTACAATCCTTCCTTCTTTGTATTCCCATTCTGTTCCATATCTCCTGCTCACGCGGGTGAGATATTCTGCAATTTTTTCTGCTGTTTTTTCGTCTGCCACGTACGGAATATTTTTTTCTGCGTTTTCCCTGTCCATACCAAGCTCGACCGGCAGAAGCTCCAGATGTGTGCATTTCCCCTGACAGATCTCGAAATACGGCAGCACACTCCGATAGACCTCCGGAATTTCGTAGAGGGAATGTGAGGACTGCTCCTGCCGCCTGGCGATTCCGATGGATGCTGCCGTGTGAATATTCAGACCATATTTTTCCATGTAGTCCGCAGGCAGAAGGCGTACATACTGATTTTCAAAAATAAAATTTCCGAGGCAATAGAAAATCGGACAGTCATGATACAGTTCGATTCCCTTCAGCTGATGCGTTCCGCCCCCGATCACCGCGCTGGCGCCCGCATCGATACAGGCGTGTGCAAATTCCTCCAGAAAATAATCCGCTTCCTCGTCATTGTCCTTACGGATTTCATGTGAATGTACCATAACCAGGACTGCCTCACATGTCATCTTCGCTTCCCGGATTGCATCGACGGTGCGTTTCACATCGATCGGATTCGGGCTGGAGCTTCTTCCCTCTGTTCCGTCCTTGCTGATTTCAAACATTTTCCCGCCAAATTCCATGACACCCTCGGGAAGCGGAGCTATAAATCCCTCCTGCCGGTGCAGATCCCGCAGTCCGTTGATTCCGGTCACCTCTGCAATCTTTGCAAGATCCTGCGCATGTTTTTCCGTAATGGTATATTTTTCCGAAAAGCGCAACGGATTTAAGCCCGGCCTGCCAGGCTGCCGTTCCGTCTGGCTTCCCGCCCTGGCTGCATTTTCAAAGGTAGAACAGATATCAATCACCGCAATCTGTCCCGCTGTTGTGTCCAGAATGGCAGGACGCGATGCTTCGTAAAGATTTTTGCCTGCTCCGGCATATGCCACATCCTTTTTTTTCAGTTCGCTGATCGTAGATGCAAGTCCTTCGTAGGAATAATCGATCGTATGATTATTCGAAATTCCAAGAAAATTAAAACCGTAACGCAGGGTATCTTCCAGACACTTCGCATCTGCCGTCAGCCATGTTCCGCCGGAATATGCCGATGCGTAACAGCTGCCGTCCGATATCGTCGAACCTCTCCCTGCATCAGAAATTCGCGAATCGGCAAAACATCCTGATATCCCGGCAGAAGCCGTTTCATAATCAGAATATCACCCGCCGCCGATACTCTTATTGTTCTGTTCATTCTTTTTTGCCTCCCGAACGATTCCTGCTCTCTGCTTTTGGAATCGCATCTTTATCCATTCTTATTTTTTCGTAACGGTTCAAAAGTCCCATCCCGGTTTTTCTTTCCTTTTACATGGTTCCAAATCGTTACCTTTTCTCTCTGTATCTGCTGCTTCTTTCTACCAGATCCGCAAAAAGGCGGTTCATCTCCGGCGCTGAGTGGATCAGCCCTTCCGGATGCCACTGTACGGCCACAATCTGTCCGTTGCGGCTTTCTATCGCCTCGATGGTTCCATCCGGCGCCGTTGCTGAAACCACGATGTCCTCTCCCGGCGTACGCACTGCCTGATGATGCATGGAGTTTACCGCATGGGTTCCCGCCCCGAGAATTTCTGCCAGATGGGTTCCCTCTTTAATTTCCACATGGTGATGCAGATAAGACCGTTCCAGGGACTGCAGATGCAGAATTGTAGTTTCCTTCTGTGTATAGATATCCTGGTACAGATCACCGCCGCACAGGACATTTAAAAACTGAATTCCCTTGCAGATGCCAAGCATGGGCATTCCCATCTCTTTTGCTGCCCGTCCAAGTGCGAACCATGCCTCGTCGATCTCCGGGCGGATGGTCTGGATCTGCGGTTTTGGCTCTTCTCCATAATACCACGGATTTAAGTCCTCTCCGCCGGGAACCAGAATTCCGTCGCACACAGCAAGTATGCCTTCCGGATCCGCTTTCATGGCAACTGCCGGAATTGCCATCGGAATTCCGCCGTTGTTCAGAACTGATTCGATATAATCGCTGTTGACATACATTCTCTCCGCACTTGAAAAAAGTCCCGGCTGTGTTTTATACGTATTTCCCAAGATTCCAATGATCGGTTTTCTCACTTGTAAACTCTCCTTTTTTTACCAGATATGCCGAAAACGGCTTCACCTTTCCTGTGAACCCGCTTCCGGCATGCTTTTTCTTTCGTTATCGAATATTTTACAGTACATCCTGATGGCAGATATGACGGATCTTTTCCTCATCTAAAGCACGAATGACATTGGCTGCCATTGCGCTTGCTGCCTCCAGGTCTTCTTTTGCGCAGAAATTGTAATGGCTGTGCGCATAGCGGGATGGAACACCAAGCACCAGACACGGAACTGCTTTTCCTGTCACGCTGATTTTTGCTGCGTTTGTGCTTCCGCCTCTTCTTACGCTCTCCTGGTATTTAATTCCGCATTTTTCTGCTACTTCCTCGGCCAGTGAAATAAACTGCGTATTGGAAATATAGCTGTTGTCCAGAATACGAATCTGAACTCCCTTCTTCATGCAGCCCTGTGCCTGTCCTGCGCTGATGAAAAAGTCATCAGAAGGAGATCCCTCAAATACAATGGCAAGGTCCGGTTTTACAATCTGGCTCGTCACCACAGCACCGCGGGTTCCGACCTCCTCCTGCGCTGCAAAGGCGCCGACAACATTAACCGCAAGAGAAGCCTGCTCCTTTTCCAGCTGTTTCATCGTATCCACGATGCATGCGCAGCCGGCCCGGTTGTCAAATGCTTTTCCGAAGCAGATCTCATGCTCTGCATCGTATTCAAAGGTTACATCCGGCATCATCGGATCACCGATATGGATTCCGAAAACATTTTCAACCTCCTCGCGGCTGGTTGCTCCGACATCCACATACATTTTTTCAATTTCCAGAGTCTGACTGTTGCGTTCCGCTGTTGTCATGAAATGAACCGGTTTTGCGCAGATAATACCATGTACCATCTTTCCGGATCTGGTGCGGATCCATACCGCATGTGCCGGAAGGCTGGTCAGATGAAAGCCGCCAAGCATGATAATGCCAAGGCATCCGTTGTCCTGGATATTCTGTACCATGAAACCGCATGCGTCCAGATGGGCATCCAGCTGGATGACCGGACGGGAATCCTTCTCTGTTCCCGGCATCCGCACATACAGGTTATTCATTGCGTCATTTTCTACATCAAATTCTTTGCAGTAATCTGCTATGGTACGGATGACATCCTCCTCAAATCCACTTGGTCCAAATGCATCGGAAAGCTTGCCAAACATTTCTATATCCATTGTTTTATCCTCTTTTCTTTGGTTTTCTATCAGATTTATATTCTTAATATACAACAAAGCAGTGTGCTGTGACAATATCCATCCAGCGATCTGTCTCCAGCTTATTTGTGAAGGTATCTACCTTCTGCATTCCCGGATAAAACGACATCGTGTACGCTTTTTTCCAGTCTTTATAGGTTACCTCATATGTAAAGTGCTCCGGAAGAGCCACCTGGCACTCTTTTTTCTGTCCGGCAACTGCCTTTTTTACCCCTTCCCGGATTTCGGATATCACTTTTCCTTTCGCCTTGCACCACGTTGCCGCACCGACACCATGCTTCGTTTCCACTGTCGTAATGCCCGGAATCAGTTCTTTGGCCTGACGGCAGATCTCTTCATCTCCGGAAAGAAACAGCACCGGTACGTGATGTGATGCTGCTGTATAGCTGTTCAGCATGCACTCACTCATCACTTTTCCATTCAGATGAATATACAGGCTGTTTCCTGTCGATGTGTGGCTGATCGAAAAATTGGGATCTCCTGCCGGTGCATGGTATCCAAGATACAGTACACCGTCATAGCTGTCGTCGATACCATACATCATATTATACGGATGACCACTCTTTCCCCGGATCAGGGTGACATACTCCGGCATTTTCAGCGGGTCAATGTTGGATGCATCTCCGTGACCGTCCTTTACGACAATCTCATCCGCACCCGCTTCATGTGCTGCTTCGCATGCCGCAACGACCTCTTCGGTCATCTCCTCTGCAAATCTCTGGTATACGCTTTCCTTCTTATGTGTTTCATCGGTCAGTGCCACTCCGGCACAGCCCTCGATATCTGCACTGATAAAAAGCTTCATTTCTGCTGTTTCCTTCTTTCTTTATCATAAAGATGACAATATACGTAATGTCCGTCATCCACTTCATACCGCTCCGGCGCCTGTGTTTTGCAGCATTCCATGCATTTTGGACATCTGGTATGGAATTTGCAGCCTGTCGGCGGCTTGTGGGCGGATGGGATGCTTCCCTCAAGCAGAATTCTTTCTCTTTTTGCCGTCGGATCCGGAACCGGAACTGCGGAAAGCAGTGCCTGCGTATACGGATGCATCGGATTGCTGTAAATTTTCTCTTTTTCTCCGACCTCCACGAAATTGCCGAGATACATAACGCCGATGCGGTTGGAAATGTGCTTGACAACGCTCAGGTCGTGGGCGATGAACAGGTAGGTCAGCCCCATCTCCTGCTGCAGATCCTCAAACATATTGACGACCTGCGCCTGAATGGAGACGTCGAGCGCGGAGACCGGCTCATCGCAGACGATGAACTCGGGATCGACCGCAAGAGCTCTCGCTATACCGACTCTCTGGCGCTGACCGCCGGAGAACTCATGCGGGTAGCGGTTTGCGTGCTCGCTGTTGAGTCCGACGCGCTCAAGAAGGGAGATTATCTTCTCTCTTCTCTCCGCCTTGTTGGCGGCGAGATGGTGGATATCGATGGGCTCGCCTACGATATCGCCTATCGTCATGCGCGGGTCAAGGCTCGCATAGGGGTCCTGGAAAACCATCTGCATCTTGCGTCTGAAGGGCAGCATATTGACCGCCACTTTGTTTTCCTTATCAAAAATAACATTTCCGTCGTAGATTATCTTGCCGTCCGTGGGCTCATAGAGTCTGAGCAGCGTGCGGCCGACGGTAGTTTTGCCGCAGCCGGACTCGCCGACGAGGCCGAGAGTCTCTCCCCTGTTGATAAAGAACGAGACATCGTCGACTGCCTGGATGAATTTTTTATGCTTTCCTCTGCCGCCTGCCGGGAAATACTGCTGCAGGTGCTGCACTTCAACGAGTTTTTCATTCTCACTCACAGCTTATTTCCCCCTTTTCAAATTCTTCTTTTTGAAGCAGCCAGCATTGGCTGTAATGCGTATCGCTCAGCTCAGTCTTGGGCGGCATCTCGCGCAGACAAATCTTCATGCAGTTCGCACAGCGCGGCGCGAACGGGCAGCCTGCGGGAGGATTCAGCAAATCGACCGGCTGACCCTCGATGGGAATAAGGCGCTCGGTTTCCTGAACGTTGAGCTTGGGAATGGATTTTATAAGACCCTTGGTGTATTCATGCTTGGGCTCGTAGAAAATCTCGTCCGCGGTGCCGTATTCAACGATGTGACCGGCATACATGACGGCTATTCTCTCGCACATACTTGCAACAACGCCTAAGTCATGGGTTATCATAATGATACTCATGCCGAGCTTCTTTCTGAGCTCCTGCATAAGCTCGAGTATCTGAGCCTGAATGGTGACGTCGAGAGCCGTTGTGGGCTCGTCGGCTATGAGCAGCTTCGGCTCGCACGCGAGGGCTATGGCTATCATAACTCTCTGTCGCATACCGCCCGAAAGCTCATGGGGATACTGCTTGAGGCGCTTTGCCGGCTCGTTTATGCCGACGAGCTCGAGCAGCTCCTTTGCGCGGTCATGAGCCTCTTTCTTGCTCTTGCCGGTGTGCAGGCAGATAACCTCGGTTATCTGATTGCCTATGGTATAGACGGGGTTGAGGCTCGTCATGGGATCCTGAAAGATTATCGAAACCTCGTTGCCCCTGATTTTGCGCATTTCTTTTTCGCTCATCTTGTCAATCTGATGACCGTTGAAATTTATCGTACCGCCGATGAGCTTGCCGGGATAAGCGGTAAGCCCCATGACGGAATAAGCGGTGACGGACTTGCCCGAGCCGGACTCGCCGACTATGCCGAGCACCTCGCCCTCCTCCATGGAGAAGGACACGCCGTTCAGCGCCTTGACTTCGCCCGCGGGGGTAAAGAACGAGAGTCTTTCGTCTTTTATTTCCAGAAGTTTTTCGCTCAAAGTTCTCGCCCTCCTTGTCAGTTCTTCAGCTTCGGGTCAAACGCATCGCGCAGTCCGTCGCCGAAAAGGTTGAATGCGAGAATGATGATGCTGATAAGTATTGCCGGCAAAAACAGCAGGTGCGGATAGGTGTTCATACCCTTGACCGCATCGGTTGCAAGGGAACCCAATGACGGCATGGGAGCCGCAACACCGAGTCCGAGGAAGCTCAGATAGCTCTCGGTAAATATTGCCGAGGGAATCTGAAGGGTCGTTGTGACTATAAGCGTGCCGATGCAGTTTGTGAGCAGGTGCTTTCTGATTATACGCGCACCGCTCGCGCCGAGAGCGCGCGCCGCCGTGACATACTCGGACTCCTTGAGCACAAGTATCTGCGAACGCGTGATTCTCGCCATGCTGACCCAATAGAGCAGCACGAACACGAGGAATATCGCAATAAGGTTCGGGCCGACCGTGTTCATCCAACCAAAGGCGGGCTGTTCGGCAAGCGCGTTGAGTCTCGGTTTCAGTGCCAGTGAGAGCACTATTATCAGAAGAACATCGGGTATTGTATAGAGAATATCGGTAATTCTCATCATTATTATATCGACCCAGCCGCCCGCAAATCCGGCGACGGCGCCGAATATCGAGCCGACTATCAAGACCAGCGCCGCGCAGATAAGACCGACGGTGAGGCTTATGCGCGTGCCCATCATAAGGCGAACGGCAAAGTCTCTGCCGAGCTTGTCCGTGCCGCAGATATGCGGGAACACCTTTTCGCCCGCGTCTATGCGCGCCTGCTCGGTCTGGCTGTATTCAAAGGGCTTGAGATTTTCGCTGTACTTTATCTGCTCCTCATAGCTGTAGGGCCAGAAGGACGGTACGATATAGGCGAATATCATTATTATAAGGATGAAAACGAGGCTTATCATCGCTATCTTGTTCTTGCGCAGGCGGCGCATACCGTCTGCCCAGAAGTTGACGCTGTCGCGCATGACAACGAGACTTTCTTTTTCATCTTTTGTTGCCGGGATAAAATCGTCTGCGTTCAAATGCAGACTCGGAAATTTTTTTTTCATCGTTTCTCTCCTGCCGCTCCCTTACTTAAGTTTGATACGCGGGTCAATAATCTTATAGAGAATATCCACTATAACATTAGCCACAATTATAAGGGTGGCAAGAACTATTGTAGTTCCCATTATCAGCGTATAGTCTTTTTGGTTTATCGCCGAGACGAAATCGCGGCCGAGACCGGGAATGGTGAATATCTTCTCCACGACGAACGATCCGGTCATAAGACCCGCCAGCATGGGGCCGACATAAGTAACAACGGGAAGGATGGCATTTCGCAGGGCGTGCTTGAAGAGGATCTTGAAGTTAGACAGGCCCTTCGCCTTCGCGGTGCGGATATAGTCCTGACCCATAACGTCGAGCAGGCTCGAGCGCATGAGGCGCGTTATATATGCAGTCGGATAAATCGACAGCGCCGTTACCGGCATTATATATGATGCCAACGAGTTTAGTCCTATCGTCGGCAATATGTTCAGCTTGCTTCCGAACGTATATAGCAGGATAACGCTGCTTATAAAGCTCGGTATGGCTATTCCGCAGGTCGCAAGCACGATAATAATATTATCGGCGAATTTTCCTCTGTTATAGGCCGAGACACAACCCAACGGGATACCGACGAGCAGCGATACGAGCACGGCGACGCCCGCAAGGCGCGCCGAAATCGGGAATTTCGAGGAAATTATTTCGTTGACCGAACGTCCGCGCTGTTTAAGGCTCGGGCCCATATCTCCCTTGAGAAGATCGGACATATATGTCAAATAACGCTGCCCTATGGGCTTGTCCAGTCCGAATTTTGCTTCAAGCGCTCTCTGCGCCGCCTCACTCATAGACTTCTCAGCCGTGAACGGACCGCCCGGTACCAGATTCATCAGAAAGAAAGTCAGTGTTGCCACAATGAATATGCTCAGCAGACCCATTGCAACACGCTTGATGATATACTTTGTCAAGTATGTCAACTCCTGTCGTCAAAGTATCGAAGCGGAGAACTCCTCGCCGCCCCGTAGAAAAAGCACCACAAACAACTCAAAGTGTCGATTTTCAACCATTCATGACTGCTTAATATTATAGATTTTAACACATTGCAGTGAAAAATGCAAGCTTATGCAGGTTGAATTTATTGTCAGACACCCGTAAATGCCGTCAAAATTTTCGGAGTCGGGTTGCGGCGGCGTCTGCGATATTCGTTTTTTTCGCCGATAAAGCGCAAAATTTCAGAAAAACGGCGCTGTTAAGCCGTTTTGCGGGGTATTTTCTTAACTTTGGCAATGCGCCTAATCGCCGAATCAGCGAAATAGCGAATTGGCGTGAGATTAATTTTGCCGCGCAAATTGCAGATGTGATATTTGGGCACGGCAAGGAGAACGCATTATAATACATATTAATATGCATATATAAACATACTTTACGGGCGAAACGCGGGAACAATCCGCCGTCAGCCGTTTGCGCTCTCTTTATCTGTACGTGAGAACGCGATTTTGACCGTAAACTTCCTGTCAAATTCACTGTATGACCAGTCAAACTCCCCTTTATATTTAGCCGCAACCGTCCTTATGCTCTTTGTTCCGAGACCGTGAAAGCCGTCGGAATTTTTTGAGGTTCGAAGCTTTTTGCCGACCGACTGCGGCTTGGAGTCGCAGGAATTGACACAGGTCAGCATATCAAATGCGTTGACTCTGCTTATCGAAAGCTCAATTTTTTTGCCCTCCGACGCGCCCGCCGCCTCAACCGCATTGTCGAGAATATTGCTGAGCAGAGTTATCAGATCCGGCGCGTCCATAAACGAGAGGTTCGCCGTGCTTATGCTATACTCAAAGCTTATTCCGGCAGACAGGCATACGGATTCATATTTATTCAGCAGCAAATCGAGAAATTTGTTCTTCGTGTTGCCGAACATCGAGTGGCATTTAATATCATCATATATATTGTCAATATATTCGCTGACCGCGGGGTCGTTTGCAAGCGCTTTTATCGCGATAAGGTGATTTTTCTCGTCATGCGTTATCGTCTTGAGCATCTCGTTTTGCCTGTCGAGCAGAGTGTAATAGGTTTGGTCGATACGCAGAAGCTCCGCCTCTCGCTGAGTCTCGTGCAGTTCGTCTATTCTGCGCGAAGTCCGCCCATAAAATACAAAAGTCAAAAACACCGAGATTATTATAGCGACAGCCGCCACGGAAATTACAATGCTGATATTCCGCGACAGGTCATAGCGCACGGAGATTATCCAAAACGTATAGAGAATAGCTATGGACGCCACGGGATAAATAAGCAGAAAGGCCGGGATACTCGCATCCCTTTTGTCGCGCAGATACAATCCCGCATAGACCGCCGCCTTTGTCAGCACAAAGAGCACGGACTTGCTCAGGAGCACCATGAGCAGATATGCATAGACGCTCGAGCGGTATGTTTTGATATCCCCGCCGACTATGCCGAGCACGGTGACCACAATAAAATCCGCCGCCGTGTCCGACACCGAGATAAACAGCGAGCCGAGCAGCGCGCCTTTGGCTTTGCAGTCAAAGAACAGCTTGGCTAAAACGGCGTTGATAACAAAGCAAAACACAATATTCAGCAATGTTTTATTAAAAAGCAAATATGCCGCACACGCTGCGGCATAAAAAACGAATCCCACTGCCGCTGCGACAATTTTTTTGCCCTTACCGTTAAACAGCTCACTGAAGAACTGAAAGACAATAATCAGCTCCAAAATATGCGCAAGTGCCGAAACCAGATCCATTTCCAGATTCATTTAATTCATCGTCCCCCAAAACGTTGAGAAAAGCACAAAGCGGATTTCCCGCTCCCATCGATGATTATATCATAAAGGTAAAATCAAGTCAATCTGTTTAAACTGCTAAATCGCTGCATATACATTATATGTTCTGCCCGATTCAACACCAAAGACCAACTGCACCGCAGGCAGCAGTCTTTCGCGCAGAATATATCTGCTATTGAAGCAATTGTTCGGGTCAAGTCGAAAAACATGCAAAAGCCATCCCGCAAGGGGATGGCTTTTGCAATTTTGTTGCACCGCTGCAAAACGACGTTCCGTCATCGCAATATCGCACCGAAAAGCAATCGCAACAAATGCAACGAAGAATCAATCGACCGCAAATCAGAAAATACTCCTTGACGCAACCGTCTGTAAATCATCAGTCGTCATGGGCCTCGATAAACTGTTGGTATGTCATCATTCCTTTTGACATCATGAAGAACTTATCATTGTAGTTGTCAACAGTTGCCGCAGAAACAACAACCATATATTCAAACAACGCTTCGCCCAATGTGCTTTCTTTGTAGCTCGACGTAAGTCTGAATAATATGGAACCGTCGGACAAATCGTAATCAAACGAACCGTCGGCTAACCAATAGTTTACTGCACAAATTGCCAACGCAACATCGATTCTTTTGTCCTCTTCAACATTGAAGGGTAACTTTGAAAAGAAAGACACCAGTTCATTTCTCGGGTTGACTCTTATTATAAATTCGATAGGGAAATCATTGCCCTTAACACCTGATTTAACAATGAGGTCCTCTTCTTCTTTTTCATAGTGCCACCCTTTGTTGTCCATCATCCTGCACAAAACATCGTACATTTCCTTTGCTTTTGCCATGTTTAATTCATCCATCTTTTAAAGCCTCCTGAAAAAATATTATGTAAATTGCTGCCGCAAATCACTTGAAAAAGCAAGTAGACGTATCCTTCTCACAACATTGCCGATTTTCATATAGACTGTACTTTAGCCAATAAAATTATATTATATTTATACATTTAATGTCAATACGAAATATTTTTGACATTTATTATTCCATCCGTTGTGACGATTTAGAAAATGAATAAATGATTAAAACTCACTATATCCGAAAGAACCGTTCATTCAGCACAGAATATTTTTTATAGCTTTAGCAAACTCATCGTCGGACATATCGTGAACATTTTCTATCAGCTGGATTTTCATATCCTTTGCCCTTTGGACGAAATATTTGTGTCCCTCTTCCGTACTTTTTCCGAAATAAGTTGCAATCAACACCTTTTGCACATACGGCCCGCCGAATTTCTCCGCTACAGAATTGAGCTTATACAATTCGTTTTCATCCACATAACCGTTCTTACAAGATATAAAAATCGGCACCAAGCCTCTCATCAAAATGACATCAATTTCATTTTCTGTATCTTTCTCTTCATCCGTGATATCATGGATGGTTGAATCCCAATCGATATAGGCTCCGTTAACAATATCATTATATTTGGGAGCTCCGTCCTTATCTTTTGCTGCTTTTGCAAAAATAAGAACCATCAATTCCAGCAATGTACCCTCTTTGGTTAAGCAAAGTTTTACCTGTTTGTTTTTAAATTCAAAGCTGGTATAGTCATCGTCATCCGAAAAGTTTTTTATCAGACCGTACCTTTGAAAGTCCCTTATCAGCATAGAATCCCAGGCATATTTTTTCTCATCATTTTCCATGAACTCTTTGATATGTTGCTTGTTTGCGGACATATCAAGCTGAAACGGATCCTTGCTGCAAAACCTCGAAATATATGCAAATGTCCCTATCTGCGTGTTCCACAATCCGGGATTGTTTTTGCATATATCCCACATTACTCTTACATCAAGCTCAAATTCGTCGTCGAAATTCCAATCGTGTCGCAATCATGGATAGTTCCCGTTCTGATATTGAAGCGATGCATTTGAATGTTCTTTTTCTTGCGATATCTCTCGTAAACAATTCCCATTGCAACGAGCACAAGGTCATCTCCGCCGGTCAAATCAAACACACAGTCTTCTTCGTTTTCAACTATATCAGCCAACGTCTCAACTATTTGTTCAACGCTGTTTTTATTAATCGCCACGTATTCAAAGACAACTTGTATATTATATTTCTCTGTCAAACGGAGATATACGTCCTCCTGTTTCTTCATCGGCTTTTTATCACCGACAAAAACGACCTTTTCGGGCTTAATGGACAAACAGCTCACCATATTATCTATCGGCACATCGTCAAAGAATTCAATCAATGTCATTTCTATACACCCGTCTTATTTTTATCATTCTGCAATTCGAAAACACGAACCTTCGCCGACCGAACTCCCAAAAT
>OICR01000641.1_pt1 | contig 14505 bp, 5 predicted proteins | sample 1581321 | NCBI WGS metagenome assembly OICR01 (sample SAMEA3882557, study PRJEB24775) | human gut metagenome | biome: human-associated habitat; feature: intestine environment; material: feces | place: Netherlands | collected 2009/2010
ATTCATTTGACTGTCGATAATTACTATCTCCGTTTCGGCCGAAGGGGAAGATGAGATCGAGTGGTGAGAACGAGATCGAGTTGGACAGCGGCTTCGCTGCGAATACCCTCGACCTCAATCTCGATCTTCACATAACGTTTGCACTGTGCAAATAACAAGCAGCAAAACGCACCATAAGGCTTAAGACTTTAGATTAGCTCATGCTTTTGCTCCTCTGACGACAAGTTCAGTTTGGGGATGGCTTAGTCCAGTCCCTTCACGCTGACGTCTGATTCGTTGGACGAATTCTTGTAATCTACGGACACTGGGCCTTGCTGGTGTGATTTTTGTTTGTTACTGTTTCTATGCTTTCGAATAGAGGACAGCTTGATGCGGAGGCCGAGAATGCCGAAGGAGCCTGCGGCAGTTAACGGGATCATCCGTAGGAAGTACCGCAGGCTGTCAGAGCAAAGCTCAGTGCTTATATACTAGCGCTTCCCTGGCCGATAGCATGCAAAAGGACTCCGTACTTCCCTGTTTGGGGAAGCACGGAGTCCTTTACTTTGACCCTGCCGGTACTACTTTCACGCTGAGGGAGTTGATATACTCTTCGGGGTTATTGGTGACCCAATAGCTGATGATGGGGAAAAGGAATACATCTCCGTCAGGGATGAGACCGTTTTTATCCATAAAATCCTGCATTCGTTCCAGCGAATCCTGGCCATGGTGGAAATAGGCACCTTGGATATGCAGAGAAATGTACAGACCGCCGGGGCGGACATAGTTACAGGGGAGGTCAGAGCCGGGCGGTCCTGATTTTGTAACCACCGCCGAGGAATGACTGAAACGGTGGTGGAAAAAGTCATCCTCACTGATGACCCAACCTGTGGGCTTTTCCTTGCAGAAACAGTGGGAAAAGGCTTCCCGCACATGGCGGGCGCGGATGGAAATGGTTGATAGTCCACCCCGCTTATCTTTGGGAATAGGAGTCAGGAACATACGGCAGTCATGATAATTCTGGAGGAGTACCTGGTTCAGTGGCAGGGACTGGCTCCTTTCCAGTGTATTTCGATAGGTATCGAGGGAATGGATCAGGCGCCGGGCCTGGTCAATCTGTTGGAGACATTCTTCTTTTCGGCGGTCCAGAATCCTGAGAATGTTGTCTCGGGACCGGTTCTCCAAAAATTTATGGATGTCCGGCACAGAAATATCCATCTTTCGAAGGAACAGAATAATTTCCAGTGTAAGGTATTGGGGCGTGGAATCGTAACGGTACCCATTTTCCGCTACAAATTCCGGCTTTAGTATTCCCATTTTGTCATAGTACAGCATCGTCTGCTTTGGAATGTTGAAAAGCCGGGCCAGTTCGCCGGCAGTATAGTACTTCTTCTCTTTCATATTTATAATTCCCATATTATAACATGAAAAACATGTATTTTCATATAATTACATAGCCATTATATCATAATTTATTAATTTAATAAAATGTAAATCATATAATTAATTTATTATATAATAATAAATTGCTAAATATTTACTTTAGATAAACTGTTGAGACCGGATTGGCAGATAAAATCGAAGGAAAATATACTGTCCGGTTTATAAAATCGGGCATACCATTATGGACAGGGGAAGGGAAAGAATAAGCACGCTTAGATTTCTATAGATTTTTTAAATTGCACTTTTATCATATGTCATGATTTGAACGCATGCTTGACCGTATGATAATCATACGGTTTATAATAAACCCCGTCAGATGAATACGGAGACGGAAGTCGATAGACCAGGTGGGGAATGCGGTGGTAATCCGCAGCTGTCCTGCAGCCGTATGGTGAGTAAACCTGCTGTAAGTCTCCCACAGAGGAGCAGGATTACAGGGAACTAAGCCGGAGTGCCACCCGTTTCTAAGATCCCCAGAGGATTATGTCCTTTACAATCTGCGTGGCACAGATGGGATAAAGAAAAGAAATCAGTAAAACCGAACACATCACTCCATTCGGATACCAATACCTGGTTTCTGCCCTGTTAAGGGGGGAATTCTTTATAGCTTCTGCTTTTTTTATGGCTTGGAATAGTCTCCGTATTTATTCTCAGACTGCGCCGTCTGCCAGAGGCAGGATCGACTGATACTTTATAAGGAGGAACAGGTTATGAATGGATTGAAGAAATTACTTGTTTCAGGCGTTTTTGCTGCGGGAATCCTTATGGCTCCCGGCATGGCAATGGCCGCAGGAAATGGGTATGTGGATTATAATGCGGTAATTGCAGCTACGCCGGCTTTCAGTCAGGCCCAGAAGGAACTGGTCACTGCCCAGCAGACACTGCAGCAGCAGTTCAATAACCAGTCTAAAGGAATGAATGATAAACAGAAAAAGGAACTGGCCTTAAAGCTGGATAAACAGCTACAGGCAAAGCAGCAGGAAATCCAGAAGAATGAAATCGTTCCGGCAGTCAATAAAATCCGCGCAGCCATTGAAGCAGCAGCCAGAAAAAACGGCATTGATTTCGTAGTTCAGGAAAGCGCATGGCTTTATGGCGGTAAAGATCTGACCCAGGAAGTCATTAACCAGATGAAATAAAAAGATCCGATACGTAATTCATTTCAAGCCGTAAGGCTGGAAAAATAATAAAAATAAAGGAGCAGTTATCATGGCAAAAACAGAAACAAAGGCAGCAGACATGGAATCCGTAGCACAGAAGAAAGATAAAGCCTTCCAGGAATACCTGGATACCAATAAGATTTCCGGCTTCGGAAAACAGTATGCCGGAGAAAAAGGGGAAGTTGTCATCTATAGAAGCAACCTCCAGGTAAAGGATGCTACCATTCCCTTTATGATTCTTCTTGACAACAGTGTATACACACTCCTCCAGTTCCAGGTGGCCGCTGGCGCTGTAAAACCGGAAAAGAAGGAAAAGCTGTCCGCTTACTTCAATGATCTGAATAACCAGTACCGCATGCTGAAATTCACCGCCGATGCTGCGGGCAATGTACTCCTGTCCGTATCTATTCCTGCCGGCGCTCCCCATTTCGAACCGGCCCTCGTCATCGCCATCCTGAACGAAGTAGAAAAGCTGCTGAACGGTGAGTATGACAAACTTATGGAAGAAATTAAGAAATAACTCAGGAAATTGCAAATGCAATGAAACCGCTGCAGGGACATTCGGATCTTGGAAAGCCGGATGTCTTTGCGTGGTTTTCAATGAACCATTGACTGTATGACTGTCGTGCAGTTTATACTGTTAATATAAAATTAAAAAGCGGCCTTTTGTACAAAAGAATATGTGGAAACGGAAGTCGAAAGACTGAGTGTGGGGAATACGGTGCGAATCCGTAACTGTCCTGCAGCCGTATAGGGAGTGAGAATGCTGTAAGCCTTTCTCGGAGGAGCATAACCGCAATGAACTGAGCCGGAGTGCCGCCTGTTTCTGGAATCCTGGTAAACCTGCATGGTATGGGTGGGATAGAGATAGCAGGCCACAGAGGAAAGAAAATTTTCCGTGTGGTCGTGCTGTATTATCATGCTGTATTTCACGATAGAAATTACAGCTTTGATGAAAATATCCAAAACGATGCAGCAGGTTTAGCAGGTTTTTATATTGTCAGATTTATTCACTGTATAGTAATGAATTATATGAATTTCACCGATGAGCTGCAGGCTTGTTCCTGCATGGTGGAGAGATGCCGCAAGCAAAAGGGGATTTGTTATGGAGAAAATCAAAGGACTGAACAAAAAGGAAAAAGTGATTTTGCTCTGCCTTCTGGCGGGTCTGTCAGCAGCTGCGTATCCATATTCTTCATATGCAGCAGAAAGTATGCCACCTTCGGGAAGCATGGAGTTTACGCTTCCCGGAGTGACCGTAGAAGCTAAGAGACCGGAATGGGAAGATAAACTTTCCCCTGGCACTGTAACGGTTATTAAGCCGGAAGACTATAAAGGCGAACAGAAAACCCTTCCTGACCTGTTGAAAGAGGTCCCTGGCGTTCATGTACGAGAGGTCAATGGTAAAGGTCAGTATACTACGGTTACAGTTCGTGGATCCACGGCAGCCCAGGTCGGCGTATTCGTAGATGGAGTTATGACGAATCTTGGCGGCGATTCTGCCGTCGATATTTCTACGATTCCTGTGAAAAATGTAGAGCGCATTGAAGTTTATCGCGGGTATATTCCCGCCCGTTTCGGTGGTACATTCATCGGCGGTGTCATTAATGTAGTGACCAAAAAACCAAAGAAAGTAGGAGCCAGTGCAGAAATTGGCAAGACTTCCCTGGGCGGGGACAGTATTTCTGCAGAAGTAACAGCGCCCCTTGGCAGCGGCAGCCTTCTTATTGGGGCCAATTATGAGGATAGCGATGGTGATTTCCGCTATAAGAACTATGCAGCGCCCCGGACTATATCTAAATGGGAGCAGAATGTAGCATCGGCGTCTGCAGCGTTGGATTTGTACCAGTACAATGCTGCTAATATTGACATTATTGTGGATAACAAACGTGCATCCCTGACGGAAAGCCAGATTCAGAATTTCAAAAGCAATCCTGATGCATGGAAAGCTTATTACTCTAATACGGACAGTACAAATCCTTCAGATAGCCTGAAGGCCAATATTATTAACACAAAAGAAGAATCCCAGATGCAATCACTGGAAAAGCCTTCCAGCGTCAATGATCTCTCTCCTGTATACGACCAGATCCTGAATGAACATGAGAGCGATTACAAATCTATATATAAAAGTATTTTCGGACAGGCATCTAATCCAACCAATGAGGAATTAAAGAGTCTGGTTTACAAGGACTGGAAAGGAGAATTAACTGGCGTTGGCGGTGTTATAACGAAGGGAATTCCGGATCCTGACTTCCCGGACGATGTGGACAATTCCCATTACGTGGAAGGATATAAGCAGAAAGTGCTGGATGAATATAAAAAAGATGTTCTTTCCGGAGATGCTGAGAAGTTTGCGGAAGACTACCTGAATACCATTTCCTTGGATCCGGACAAAGATCCCCAGTATGCAGCAAAGAAAAAGCTGCTGGACTATTACAAACACCGTCTGAAATACGCGAAAGACAATACGAGGCATCGGAAATATAACGATTATAAAAATACCAGCTTTCTGGCGAAGTGGCAGAACGACAACTGGATGGTAAAACTTTCGCGTAATACCATTGACCGCCATCTGCCTGATACCACCTGGGGTGACAGCGCCAATGATGCCATGGAAAGCATGCTCACCGATATAGATGATATTTACTATGCCGAAAGCCGGCACCAGAAAATTACCAATACCGAAGAACTGGTAGAAAACCGCCACCAGAATGGCAATCTGGAATGGGGATGGCGGGCTGATTACCTGGATTCCAATAAGCGGTACAAGACCCAGAAGAAACTATTCTGGACACCGGACATCGGATCCACAAACCGGAATTTCCGCTGGAATAATACGCCCCTTCGGGAATGGAGCCAGTATAAGTCAAATAAATACAATATCCAGCTTGATGGCAGTTATAAGCTTAGTGAACGGCAGATGCTTGACTTCCAGACCAACTACTCCCATGAAAGGCTAAAAGTTGATGGTTCCCTGATGCACCAGGTCCTTACGGGCTCTATTGGGAACCTCCTTGGATGCATGAGAAACCGATATGACCAGAACATCTTTAATTTCCAGCTTCAGGACAGCATTACTTTGGACAAATCGGGGTCTCTGGTGCTTACGCCGGCTATTCGCTACAACCAGTCAGAAATCATCGGCTATAGCGATGGCAGTCGGTTTACGGAAGATTCAAAGACCCATTTCCACTGGATTCATCCTAAAGACAGCCAGACCAATGGCAAATGGACCTGGCAGCTGGCCTTAAAGAAACGATTCAATGACCATTTTACCCTGAGAACTACAGGAGGTACCTATTACCGTCTGTTGAACATGTATGAAATCGCCGGCGATGGCGCCGGCATTCTTCCAGCACCCCGGGATGACAGTGTTTCCGTATTCCCACTTCCGGAAGAAGGCAAGCAGTTCGACTTCAGTTTCCTCTTCAATGGCAAGATTTTGGGCGCCGATAATAATACTACCATTACCTATTTCTGGAGAAATTCAGACAACATGCTCCAGCTTTTCCGGGCCGGTCTTGATTACTGGTCCTACTACAATGATAACCGGGGTAAGGCCCATGGCTGGGAATTCCAGACTAACTTCCAATGGAAGAAATTTGACCTGGATATTAAAGCCACCCAAACTCTTATGCACGTGCAGCGGAGAAACTCAACCGTAGGGTACGGATATCAGGATATTCACCCCACATTCCAGCCGGAATGGGAGTCCAATGTACGGTTTACGTACCATCCGAATACCAAGTGGAGCTTCTTCACAGAGATGCATTATACCGATTCTTATTTTACCCATTATGGAACCGATGAAAGAAGTGCCCTTGAAAATTATCTGGCCGGCAAACCGGTTTCCGGACTCACCGTTTACAATGCAGGTATTAAATGGCAGCCGAAGAAATCAATGCAGTTTGCCGTAGGGTGCAACGATATTTTCGACAAAGGACCGAAGCAGAAAGTGCGAAGCGATACCTATGGTTATGATTCCGGTTACATCAGTGCGGATTTCCCCCTTCAGGGCAGGACCTATTATGCAACCTTTAAATATATCTTCTAAAAGAAAGGATAGGTGCAATAAATGAAATTGGGTCGTAAATCAGTTGGAAGGAAAAGCTGGCTCATGCTGGCAGCCCTTGTGACCGGTTCGCTCCTCGGAATGCAGCAGGTTTCTGCAGATTCCGTCCTGGCCGTTACCGTTCCTTCCGATTATGCAAACAGCCAGCTGGGAACGATTACCGGATCCAAGGTGACCACCAGGGTGAATGCCACTGCCAATAGGGCAGTCCTGAGTGATCTGAACAGGGACCCGGCAGCTTACCCCACGTATAACAATGGGGAAGCCGGCTTTCTTCTCCGACAGTATACTTACAGTACTACCGACATTAAAGGGTCTTCTGTTTATACGATTGATGAAAATGGCAACCTGAAACTGGTAGCAACCGGGACTACGTCCAATGTTCCCAATGCCCATGCTTCCTCAGGTGATGGAAAATTCATCTATGCCACCGGCTATGATTTGGGCAAAGTTGGGGTTTACACTGTTGACAGCAAAGGAAACCTGGTGGAATTAAACCAGGATAATCCCAAGGACCCTTCGGTTGTTAAAAATGGGACCAGTCTGTTAAACGATATCAAGACCTATGCCCCAAAATCAGCAGGTGGATTCAATGATAAAACCGCTGTTCACGGCGAAGGCATTCTGGCCATAGGGGATAATTTGTATGTCCTTGCCAGTGTGAATCTGGATGGCAGTTATGCTTCATACCTCGATGGTTATCTCATGCATTACAAGGTGGATGATAAAGGAAAGCTCCAGTTCAAGAGCTATGACAGGATTGGGAAAAATACAGATAGCGGTCGCATTAACAGATACAACGATTACCTCTTTGTATCTGCCATCGGCGGCATGCAGAATTACGGCTTCCCAAACAATTCCGAGTCCAGCCATGCCACTATCAGCGCCGTTCCGGTCTATTCAGACGGTTCCCTGTCATTTAACACAGGCAATGAAGAATACCTGGATGGCAGCCACACGGAAGTGGTAATTCCGGATAATGTAAAATATGTGGATAAAGACAAAGATGCCAATGGCATCGGCGGCACAGATTTTCATGATATGGCTGTCATGCCCGATGGTACCGCTTACATTCTTGGGTATGTGCTCTATGGGACCGGTGAAGGTTTTAATGGCCATGTATACCAGACCACCGTATCCAATCTCCTCTCCAAGAATCCGGAAGCTTGGACGGAAATCAAGTCCGGTGAATCCAGTGGTTGGTTCGGCAAGCTCTATGCCGATTATTATACGAAACGGTTGTGGCTTGAATACGGCAATGATCTGGAAGTGTACATGGATGGGTCCAGTACGCCGGATTATAAATGGGCAGCAAAAGACTTCTCCACCAATGAAAACTATTACCAGTTCAACTCTGTAGCCGTACTGGGGTCTGATAAAGTGACCGGCAATACAGCATCCCTGTACAAATCGAAACCCATGGGCATGGGCACCTACACCGCCGATAGTGCAGATACATCGGCAAATGAAGATGCGGCATCCCATAAAGCAACCTACTCTAACAAAATTACCGGCACTGCCTCCGATGCATCGGGAGATTACAAAGGAGCCACCACTGATGGCAGCACCTATACCTTTAGCAAAGGTACGGTTATCGGCCTTGGTCTGGAAAAGTTGGGAGACCAGACTACAAACGTACTGGCTGACATAGATGCCCACGCAGGAAACAATGTGACTATCAATGCCGGGAATAATATCCTGCAGCTCTATGCCCTGAACTACATAGGAAATCCAACCGGTATTTATGCCGGAAATGGTAAGGATGTGGATATTACCGCCAGGAAAGTCAATGTAATTACCGAAAACTATCCCAAAGGTAATTCCATTACTAATGCCGTTTGGAATGACCCGGCAAAGAATGAATCCAGTGCCATCAATATCCATGGGGACCTGAATATCAGCATGACCGGTGGCATTGGTGGCAATGGGATTGCCATTGCAAAGACTACACGCTGGGGTGAAGCCAGCTATGCATCCACCGGCGTTTCTTCTGTTACCGTAGACGGCAATGTGAAAATTGCAGGGAGAACCTATGCCGACTGGGGCATTCCTCTGAACAGTGAGAATGTGTACTCCCGCTTTAACAATGCCGGTATCCTGACTTCTGTAGAAAACAGTAAAGTCAACGTGAAGGGAAATGTAGATTTTTCAGTATACGGTAACGGCGTTACCACGAATGCCATCGGCAGCAGCGTCACTGTGGGTGGCGGGAAGATTGTAGTGCCGAAATCCATGGGCTATGGATATTACACATTAGGTGCATACCAGGGGACCATCAATATGAACAGCGATGGCAGCACTGCCGGTACCTCCGATGTCATGCTTGACGGTGATATCTTCGCCCTCTCCACGGGCACCGTAAACGTTGGACTTACCACATCTTCCTCTTACTTGAACGGCATCATCGATAATGGCGGTACCGCGTCCCTGTGGCTGCAGAATGGGGCCCAGTGGACCAATACAGCCCAGAATATGAGATATGCCAAGGATAATGAAGACGTGGGCGCCGGCGAAAAGAGCCACGTCACCTACCTCCATGGCGGCAGCAGTGCCAGCACCGCCGGTATCATCAACCAGCGGTCCGACAGCAAACTTCTCACCATTGACAACTATTCCGGCTATACCACAGCCCTCTTCTCCCACGACTCCACAAACCCAGCCACCATACTGGGCGGTGACATCGTGATTAAAAAGGCCGATGCCGGAAGCCATATCAGCCTCATCACCGACTACAGCGATTCCATGAGTGACAGCACCGTGCAGGACAAAGTACTGAACGCCCTGGCCGGGAAATTGAGCTACAGCGAATACGTATCGGGCATCAGCAACCTGTCCGGCACCGTTTCCATCGCCGAAGGGCTCACCGCTTCTTCCGTATTGAAGAAATCCGGCACCATCGCCTTCAACAGCGCCGGCATCGGCACCTATGGGTCAAATATTGAACCCACCGTTCCCGACAGCCAGTCCAAGGAATCCTTCTACACCGCCATTACCGGTGATAAAGTCACCAATCAGGAATACGTCTATGGAGGTATCCTGAAGGATGACGGGATTTATCACTTCATTTTGGACAGTTCCACCGTGGCACCGGATAGCGGGGCTGCGCTGGTGACGTCTAAAGATGTTACCGTAGATGCTTCCGATAAAGAATTTACACTCACAGGCAAGGAAACCGGTGCCTCTGTGACAGCAGGGAAGACTGCTTCTATCACAGCCGGTACCATCAATATCAATGGTACCGATACCGGTATTTCCACTGCCGGTGCCACGGTGCTGAAGGGCACTGCCAACATCAAAGCGTCTAATGCCGATGGAACGGCTATCGAAGTCCTTGACGGCGGCAGCATCACCATGGATAAGGGCACGGTGACAGGGAAGATTTCCGTAGGGAAGGGGACAGCCCTCTTCAATGAAGCCAATTCCCGGGTATCCCTTGGGATAAAGGGAAATATCAGCACCGCCTCCGGCGGCAGCACCACCATCAACCTCAATGGTTCCAATGCCTCCCTGTCCGGTGATATCGATGCGGCAGGTACCGTATCCCTGAATATGGATAATGGAGCCCGGTGGACCGGCACCGCTTCCGGCGATGGACTGAACCTCTACCTCCATAATTCCACCTGGATCAGCAGCGGCACAGGAACCGTAAAGAGCCTAACCACGAAGGGCGGGGTCATCCAGGGCGGGAACCTGACCATTGATAAATTGAGCGGCGACGCTACCTTCCTCTACAGCCATTCCATCGATAAGGCCAATAAGAAGATTACCTTCGGCGATGGCACGGTGACAGTGAAGTCTGCGGACCCGGGAAGCTTCATCACCATGCTCACTGACAACTTCGGCTTCGATACCACCGACAGTACCCTGACGGCCTCCGATATTGCATCGCTGAAAGAGGATACCCTGAAGCAGCTGGCCCAGAAACTCTGGTACACCGCTTCCACCACCGGGGAAACCAACCTGAGCAGCAACGTGGTGATTGCAGAAGGCCTCACCGCATCTTCCGCATCCCTGAAAGCGGGACGCGTTGAATTCGATGCCAACGGCCAGGGTCAGTACACCGGAAAATCAGCCATCATACTGGGCGATATCGTAGACATGCGGGGTAAGCCGGACATTGCACCGGAAGAAAAGAAGGAAGTGGCCAAGACCTATATCTATGGGTACGACAAGACCACCGGCACCGTGAATGGCGGCAAGATTACACTGCCGAAATTCTCCGGCACCACCAATATCCGGATCCAGCTCGATGCAGCGGATGTGGACCTGAGCGACCGCAGCAATGTGGAAAAGGCCATGGCCGGCGTCCTTGAAAAACTGGATAACGAAGGAAAGAATACGATTCATATAACCATCGACATTACAGACGGGCTGGATTCCAAAGCAGAAGTGCTTCGGGAATACAACGGCTCCTACGGCGATGTCACCGGTACCATAGGCGTAGGGAAAGCCATCAATCCCTATTCCATTACGAAAGCAGTCTATACCCAGACCATCATCGGTGATAAGGACAAGGATAAAGCCTATACCTACAATCCCGGCGGCCAGATTGAGACGGGAAGAAACTTCCTCCTTCGCCAGACCTGGACCGAGAAAAATGATGACGGCATCTATGCCGGTATCCGTCCGGCACAAAGCGTGACCCTGAACGGGTACTATCGGAATGACGGCGAGCCCATCAGAATCACGGAAGATACATCAGCCCTGGATACGGGAGCGGCCTATGGCATCTACAATGTACAACCCGCTGTCATTACCGTGGAAAACCAACGCGCCGGGAATATGTCCATTACCCTGAAAACATCGGAAAAGCAGACGGGCTCCGGCATCTACAGCGCCGTGGACAGCGGCACGGCCACCCTGAATCTGGGAGAAAACCCGGGGAAGTGGTACAGCGATGGCCACATCCTCAGCATTACCGCTGACCGGGGAGAAGGCATTACCGCCGGGAAGAACAGCACCGTAAACGTATACTACGGCAGACTCAGCGTGAATGCCGGCTCCCATGGCCTCCATGCCCTGGATGGCGGCGTCATCAATACCTACACCTACGGATACACCGGAAAGGGAGCCGCTGCTTATGCAGAGAAAGGCGGCCAGATCAATCTCAAGAACTGGACCACCCAGCAGTATTTTGCTGCTCCCTACCAGAACCTCACCGGCGACCTGAAGACCGATGACACCGGCGTTATCAATTACAACCTCACCGGCGCCTATGCAGCCACAGCCACATCGTTCCCCACACTCACCACCTGGACCGGGAACGCCGATGGCAATGTGAATATTACCATGGACGGCGGCAGCACCTGGAACGGCATCTCCCTCAATGACAAAGCAACCCTGTCCCTGGCAAAGGAAAGCGTCTGGAATATCCCGGACACCGCCTCCGCCGACACGGCCCTGGGCACACTGAAAGGCAGCACCGGCAAAGATAAGTCGGGCTTCATCTTCATGGGAGCCAGCGGAAAGAATGTGACTGTGGACAAATACAGCGGCTACACCACCCTTTTCTATGATCATGACAGCGCAAATCCCACCTCCATCACCGGAGGTACCTTCACCGTGAAGGCAGCGGATGCAGGCTCCTTCATCCGCATGGTCACTGACAGCGAAGGGCTCAATACCTCTTCCACCGCCGGTGCCGACATGAACCTGGTCAGCAAGACCCTGAATGCCCTGGCAGGGAAACTGTACTACAGCGCCTACGCAGGGGGAGAGAAGAACCTTACGGGGTCCGTAGAAATTGCAGAAGGCCTGACCTCCACATCCGCCACACTGAAGGTGGGAGATATCAGCTTCAAAGAGGGAAATGGCCAGGGCTATTATAAGTACACCCCGGAATCGGAAAAGACCTATGACACCACCATCACCGTGCCCCTGGATGTGCGGAATGGAAAGTACGATGAATATACAACGGAAGAGAAAACTTCCAATGGTCGGAATTTCTACTTCGACGACAATACCCTCATCAAAGTGGACGATGCCAGTGCCATCAACATTGGTAATGATACGATAACCACCGCCGTGTACCTGCCTTCCGGTAAGAGCGTCAGCATCGAAGATGATGGAACAGGGAGCGACCTGGATCTCCGGGTCTCCGGCAAAGGCAGAACCGCAGGAATTTATGCAAGCAGCCATAAAAATACGGCATCCTTCACTTCCGGTGGCAATATGGGCATTGATGTGTCGTCCAGCGGCACGGAAGCGGCGGGCATAGAGCTGCAGAATGGCTCTATTTCCAGGAGCAATGGAGGCCTGCGAATCAGCGCTTCCAATACGGGCAGCGGGGATGCCTATGGCATTTATATAAAAAAAGGAACCTTTACAGCCAACTCTGCGGTCACCATGGAAAAGGAAGGCAGTGCCTGGGGCGTGGAAGCCGATAGCGGTAAGGCCTATGGCCTCTATGCTGACGGCAACAGCGGGAATACCAGATTTGACAGCCTTTCCATGAAAGTGAAGGGAACCGGCATTTACACGGGCTACGACAACGATGATGATTACACCATTACCGTGAATAAAGGAGTATCCATCACCACTCCCAACGACGGGTCCACAGATACCATGGCCATTAATATGTACAGCGGCACCTTGAACATGACCGGCGCCGGAGACAAGACCATTCTCGGCAATATGCACGCCGCCAATATGGGCACCATCCATCTGGACCTCAATACCGCAGGCTCCACGTTCACCGGCACCGCCAATGGCGAAGATGGTGGCACCATTGACCTGTCCCTTTCCAATGGGGCCCTTTGGGAAAACCGGTCCGTCGGTAAGAAAGAAAGCGGTTCTGAGCTGGCATCCTTCACCGGTGCCTCCTCCGGCAGCACGGCCGGCGTAATTTACCAGAAAGACACGGATCCCCTCACCATCGATTCCTACAGCGGCCATGCGGTGGTGGTCTATGACCATACCGGCGATGGCACGGCATCTTCTGACTACAGCGCAGGAAACCTCATCATCACCAGGGCTGCTGCCGATTCCGCCATTACCCTTTCCACCGACAGCACCGGCATCGATACCACGGATACCGCAAAGACCACCTCCGCCCTGAATGCGCTGGCAGGGAAGCTGTACTACAGCGCCTATGCTTCCGGCGAGCGGAACCTTACCGGCACCGTGCAGATTGCCGAAGGCCTCACGACCCCCGGCGCCGCACTGAAGACAGGGAAGATTACCTTTGCCGATGCCGATGGGAAAGGATCCTGTACATCCACCTCCACCGGCACCGCGAAAGCACTGCGCCGTATGAGCCTCATGGCTAAGGCCACCGGTACCACTGCCGCTCCTGCAGTATCCACCAGCACCGCCAAAGCCGGTACCGACAGCGATACCAACACCATCCATATCATAGTGGCCGGAGACGGTAAGGACAGCAGCACATCTTCCGGATCCGCGGTGGAAGAAGCCATCCGGAAAGCCCTGGAAAACAGCACCATCGTCTATGGCTCGAAAGAAACGGCCATGGTCCGGGGCGCCAAGAGTGCCATGGCTACCTCCATGCTCTCCTGGAGAAGCCACATGACCGACATGATGACCCGCATGGGCAGCCTCCGCATGGGGGCAGACAGCGGCCTGTGGGCGAGGACCTATGGCGGCAAAGCCAGATACGATGCCCATAATACGGACAGCTCCGAAAGCTTCTGGGGCGCCCAGATCGGGGCAGACCGGAAACTGGGAAGCGGCTGGTTCGCAGGCGGCGCCCTTGACTATGGCAAGGGCAGCGCCTCCTATGAAATGAATGGCCGCGGCACGCCGAAGGTACACTTCATCTCCCTCTATGCTTCGAAACTCTTCGACAACGGAGCTTATCTGGACATCGAAGGCAAAGCAGGACGGGTGGAAAACAGG
>OICR01000642.1_pt1 | contig 14490 bp, 10 predicted proteins | sample 1581321 | NCBI WGS metagenome assembly OICR01 (sample SAMEA3882557, study PRJEB24775) | human gut metagenome | biome: human-associated habitat; feature: intestine environment; material: feces | place: Netherlands | collected 2009/2010
CATAGCCTGTCACCACTGTAGTCAGCAGTTTGGACTATGCTAATATCATACCAAAAAGAAGAGTTGGATTTTATTGTTACGGTTCCATTTAGAAAAAACGACTTTGTCGCTAAAATACGCTCAGTGTTTCACAATAATTCTAAGGAATTAAAGGCAATAGTCAATTTAGATGAATTTAATGATTCCGATTATTCTAAAGAACTTATGGTAAAAATAATAGATAAAGTTATTGATGGTTCTTTAGCATTAAAAAATGGATATAATGTTGAAAGTGCTCTTAGAGAAATATTTGATGATTGGTATAATATAAAGTACAACGTAAAAATGGGAGAAGATAATATTGATGTCATGTCGCCAGGAAAAAAAGCGTTAGTGCTTTTAAAACTTTTAATTGACATGGCAGAAAGTAAATGCCCAATACTAATTGATCAACCTGAAGATGATCTTGACAATAGATCCGTTTTTGATGATTTAATCCCATTTATTAAGAAGAAGAAAAAAGATAGACAGATTATTGTTGTTACGCACAATGCCAATGTTGTATTAGGTGCGGATGCGGATGAAATAATTGTTGCAAACCAAAACGGAAACAATTGTCCGAACAAAGAATACAGATTTGAATATCGAACAGGTGCTATTGAAGAAGATAAACCAATTATAAAAGATGATGGTGCGATAGAAGATGGCATTCTAAACAAGCAAGGAATACAGCAGCATATATGCGATATTCTTGAAGGTGGAGAGCGTGCTTTTGAACTAAGAAAACACAAGTATCATATATGATAACGGCTGCACCCGAAGGCACAGCCATAGAACCTCAGATATAAACCATACACTCAAACACCGCTTCTCTCGCCATATAGACAAAGCAGTTCTCCAGACCGAGCATCTTTTCAGCATCACCGCTGAGGATAGCTTTCTGATAGTAGATGTCGGTCTGTTTCCAAAGCTCCACCTGACGTGAAATAGCTTCACTGACTTTGCGTTCCATATCATCGAGATACTGTTCTATCCTGCCATCATTGACGAGCCTGCGAAGCCTGTCGGGACAACGGTTGTCAGAGAAATGAAGATGATACCTGATGAAGTCGGTATGGTAGGTCTTGCTCTCCTCGGTCTGAGTATCGGCATTGAAGTGGGTGACAGTCACGGTGTTGGTATCCAAGCCCCACAGCGGAACGTATTTCTTTTTCAGTGGGCTGTATGCGGTCTGTTCGCTTTTGTATCTGCTCATAGCTCACACCTCCTCATTTCCGCTGAAATAGGACAGCAGGCTTTCCTTGTTGACGAGATATTTACCACGGATGCCCTCACCTGTGCGAAATGCTTTGATCTTGCCTTGTGCTATCAGCATACGGATAGAGTGCTCGGAGATACCTTCGATCAGCTCGGTACACTCCTTGATAGTCATCATTCTGACCGACTGTGCAGGAGCTTTAGTTGCTGTTGATACTGATGCAGGCTGTTCCTGCACTTCTTCCTCGGCGGTCAGTTGAAGCAAGAGGTTAATGATTGTGTTTACGATCTCACGTTTTTCTGCTATTGTCATAATGATCTTCCTTTCGTGGGCGGAGTTCTCAAAGGCTCTCACCACAGTTCTCAAATTTTGTACAGAGATATGCAATAGCGTGGTCAATTAAGGTCAAGTAGTGGTCAACTGAGTTACAAGAGAGCGGCAGAGACTTTAAAATCCAGCAGAACCGCAGTTCTTGTAACTCAATCCAAACGTCGTATTTACGGCACTTTTTGAAGAAAAGGATAATTTAAGTGAAGATGCCTGAATACCAGTTCTGGGTTAGCCGAACATTCGGGGTAAACTCAAAGAGATAATTTCATTCTCATACACAAAACCGTTTTGCAGAAATGCGGAGCGGTTTTTTTGTACCCAAAATCCAAACTCATCTCCGCTGTCAAGTTGCACAATCAAAACATCTGTTCGTTGTTTATAAAGCTGAATATCTTTGCTTGTGTTGTAAAAAGCATTAAAATATGATATAATTATTAATGCTTAATTAACGTTTAGGAGATAATTTGTCATGACTAATAATTACATAAAACCGCCTGTGGAAGTGAGATATAAGGACGAGCTTGACGCTTTGAAAAACGCAGACACAGGCAGAAAACCTGAAAACTGGGTGCTTTCACCTAAAGCCGTGAGAACATTTATATTAGGCGGCGTCATAGATACTGCCAACGGAAAAATGCAGATAAAACGTAAATTCTATGGCAACGATGCACTGGTGGAACGCTGCATAATCACTCTTGCCGGAAACCGTGGCCTTATGCTTGTGGGCGAACCTGGAACGGCTAAAACTATGCTCTCAGAACTGCTCTCGGCTGCCTGCTGCGGAATAAGCACTAATACTGTACAGGGCACAGCCGGCACTACAGAAGACATGATAAAATACAGTTGGAACTACGCTATGCTTTTGTCAAAAGGTCCATGCCGTGAGGCACTTGTGCCCGCTCCCCTGCTCATAGGTATGGAAAAAGGTATTTTTGCACGATTTGAAGAAATAACCCGTACTCCTGCCGAAATACAAGACAGCCTTATATCTGTCATGAGCGACCAGATACTTAATATCCCTGAACTTGAAAATGACGGAATTGTGTTCGCCAAGCAGGGATTTAACATAATCGGTACTGCAAATACCCGTGACAAGGGCGTAAATGAAATGTCAGGAGCACTAAAAAGACGTTTCAACTTTGAAACAGTCGAACCAGTTCGTGACGTGAGTCTTGAAAAAGAGATAATAATTCGTGAGGCTCAAGACCTCGCCAAAACAGGTCACATCGACCAGCCAGTTGACATCAACGCCGCAGAACTGCTTGCGGTCACATATCATGAACTCCGTGAAGGAATTACTGAAGAAGGCACAAAGCTTGAAAAGCCAAATGCCGTCATGAGCACTGCCGAGGCTGTGTCTGTTTACTATCAGACCATGAGCAGTGCATGGTATTACGGTGACGGCAAAACTGACCTAGGTGAGCTTACGCAGAACCTGCTGGGTGCAGTTTGCAAAGAAAATAAAGACGACCTTGAAAAACTCAAAAGCTATTTCAGGATAGCCGTAAAAGAAAAAAGTGCAAGAAAGGGCGGCATATGGACAGAATATCTGGATACAGCCAAGTATCTGAAATAATACCCTTTGACTACTCACTGCCATTTTTGCTCTTCCCTGTCAGACACCACAGCCCTGCCTGCTCGTGGCAGCTTATAAGAGCCATAAAAGAATATCAGCCTGACGTTGTGCTCATAGAAGGTCCTGAAAATGCAAACGACCTTATACCAATTCTTACAGCCGAGAGCACAAAACTTCCTGCCGCTTTGTATTATTACTACAAGGACAAAAAGAAAATTGTCAGCGACGAGGCTGAGGACTATAAATGCTACTACCCATTCATATATTCTTCACCAGAATACAATGCACTTAAAACCGCCTCTGACCTTGATATAGAGGCAAGATTTATGGATCTGCCCTACAGTGAGATACTTATTACCACTGCCGAAAATAAAGGTTTGCGTAGCGAAAAAGACAAGCACAGCTATACAGATGACAGCAGACTTATTTACAGCAGTTTCTGCAAAAGGTTATGTGAAAAAACAGGGCTTAGAAGTTTTGAGGAGTTTTGGGAGAAATATTTCGAGATAGAGGGACTGCGACTATCTGTACAAGATTTTGTACAGCAAATGTATACCTACTGCATTATCACACGAAATGACGAAAGTGAAGAAAACCTCACAGCAGATGGCACTCTTGCACGAGAGAACCACATGGCACTGCGTATCAGTGAGGCACTTCGGGAGAACAAAAAAGTCCTTGCGGTGACAGGCGGTTTCCACAGTTTGGGTATCTATAGGCTGCTTAGCGGCGGCAAAATAAAAAAAGAAAGACTTCACAAGCACTCGGCAAAAGACGAGGGCTGTTTTCCTATGGCTTATTCCTATGAGGCCGCCGACGCATTGAGCGGCTATGCCTCAGGTATGCAGCGACCTTACTTTTATGACTGCATAATGAAACGGCTTTGTAACTGCGAGCAGCCTGAAGGCGTTTACGGCGACACTGTGCTCGAACTTCTCATAGGCACTGTGAGAGCCTGCGATAGGCGTGATATCCCCGTTTCAATGGCAGATGCAGCGGCTGCACAATCCATGTTAAGCGGACTGGCGGCTCTCAGAGACTGTCATGAATGGGGTCTTTACGAACTTGAGGACGCAATAACATCTTCGTTTATTAAGGGCGAAAAAACATTGTCCACTGCCATGCCAATCGAGCTTATGCACAGGCTTGCCACAGGCAATAAGACAGGTCATATAGGCGATAAAGATCACATTCCGCCGCTTATCACTGACTTTGATGAGCAATGCAAAAAATTCCGTCTAAAAACCAAGACCGTTACCAAAAACAAAACGGAAGTTCCCCTTTTCACCACAGCAAATGGGATGGAGCTGAGCAGATTTTTCCACAGAACAGTTTTTCTCGGCACAGACTTTGCACTCCGCTTAAAAGGCCCTGACCTGCACAGACGAAAAGACAGGAGCCGTGTCCGTGAAGAATGGCTTTATAAACGAGTACCAGCCACAGACGCCGCACTCATCGACCACACAGCAGACGGTTTCACCATAGAAGAGGCGTGCCGCACCTGTGCGTCAAGAATGCTCCGTCGCACAGATCACTGTGACACTGCCGCACATATACTTGTTGACTGCTTTCAAATGGGCATTGACCTCTCCGACGCCGACAAGACCTGCGTTGAAAACATTCTTAACATGGACGGAGATTTCTTTTCGGTGGGCAGTGGGCTGAAATATTTCATCATTCTTATGGAGCTGCAAAAGCTTTATAACACCGAGTTTACAGCCGCAGAAAACTGCATAAAACGCTGTATCACAAGGATATTGACTACCCTACCCGACATGGCGGCAGTAAAGGAAAAGCACTCGGCTGACTGTGCGGCAATAATGCACACCATGTCAAAAGCGGTCACAGACAGTTTCAGCGAATACCGTGAGGACTATGAGAACGCACTGTTCTCACTTTGCAGCAAAGCTGACAAAGACCCGTTTGTATATGGCACTGCACTGGGTATCCTGTACTCTTATGATACAAACCGCAGAACACTTGCGGAAAAGGCAATGACAGGTTATCTCAGTGGAGATAAAAATATACAAAAACAGGGTGCGGAATTTCTTAACGGACTATTTAACGCCGCCCGTGACATTATAATGACCGATAACACTTTTATTGAAATGACCGACAAGCTTATCTGCGGACTGGAGTATGAAGATTTTATCGAGATACTTCCGTCTTTGAAACTTGCGTTCAGCTGCTTTACTCCCTATGAGATACAGCAGACAGCAGCGGCAGCCGCTAAACTTTACGATACTGACCAAAACGAGCTGTTTAAAAATGACAGCATAGATGAAAAACTTTACAGCTTTGGTCTGACTGTTGATAAGGAGATAATGAAACTTTTGTCTGAGGAGGAGAAAGCATGACCAACGAAAGCAAAGCCATATCCGTCAACCGCTGGCGGCTTGTTCTCGGCGGAATGTCAGACAAAAGTCTTGAATTTTCAGGCGACCCTGACGAAATAGCAATGTTTCAGGATATGGAAGATCTTCTTGACTATCTTTACAGCCGTGGACAAGGTGACGACGTCAGAGATGAGGGACGGTCAGGCGGTCAAGGCGGCAGCGTTATAAATGCCGCAGAATGGATAACAAAAGTCAGAGATCTTTTCCCGAAACAGACCGCCGAAGTGCTTGAATGTCAGGCTTTGGACAAGTTCAATATGACCGAACTGCTTACGGACAAAAAGGTTCTTGAAGAAATGAAACCTGACATTCAGCTGCTTAAAACCATTATCCAGCTAAAACATCTCATGAGCGGAGAAGTCCTGCAAGCTGCCCTGAAAATAGCAAGACAGGTCGCAGAGGAAATAAGACAAAAGCTTGAATCCACCATAAAACGCAGTCTTATAGGCAGACTAGACAGAAACACATCATCAGCACTAAAGTGCTCTGCCAATCTCGACTTCAAGAAAACCATACGCCGCAATCTGAAAAACTTTGACAAAGCAAGCGGACAGCTTATCCTAAAAGACGTTTATTTTAGCAGCCGTGTTAAAAAGCATAACAAAAAGCGTATCATCATAGCCATTGATGAAAGCGGATCAATGCTTGGTTCTGTTATTTACAGTGCCGTCATGGCTCAGATAATCTCGGAACTGCCCTTTGCAGACGTCAGACTTATCATATTTGATACCAATATAGTTGACCTTTCAGACCATGCCGACGACCCTGCACAGACCATAATGAGCGTTCAGCTTGGGGGCGGAACGAACATTGGCAAGGCACTCGCCTATTGCGAAAGCCTTATAACAACCCCATGTGACACTTGCGTCATCGTTGTGACCGACCTTTACGAGGGCGGCAGCGTTTCACAGCTTATGAACGTGAGCAAGAACATAATTACCAGCGGTGCACATCTTTCATTTCTTACTGCACTTGATGAAAACGCTGACCCCGCCTTTGATAAGACCTTAGGTCAGCTCCTTGCGGATATCGGTGCATTCGTAGGCAGCCTGACCCCCGATAAGCTTGGGGACTATATCGGCAGGATATTTTCATAGGAGGTGATATTTTGGACGCCATCGACAAAGCTATCGCTCAGGCGACAGAACAAACGCTGACCGAGCTTTCAAACAAAGGTATATACAAGCGTGCTTTGAAAGAGACTGAGGGCATGACGCTTTTGGCAGAGAAAAACGGCGATAGATATTCAGTCAAAATCGGCAGCGAACTTTGTACCATTAAAACTCCCCTTTCCGAAAGCAAATGCAGCTGCGTTTCCCGAGGGATATGCCGACATATAGTCACGGCTATTTTGCTTTTGAGAGCACAGCTGCCTGAATATCACACAGAACCTACAAATATTGAAACTACGCAAGAACAAGTCACTGCACCTGAAACAGATACTCAGGAAGTTTTAGATATACAGGCTGATAAACCACTGCCACAGTCAACGCAGAACAAGATAAAAGAGTGTGCGGAAAACTGCATAAAAATAATGTCCGCCGTATTTGCACGAGGACTTGTGCGTGTGGAAGAAAGCGACCCCGATAATTTTGAACTTGCCGCCGTTTCATGTCATGCACTTAGAATGGCAGAAACTGAAAGGCAAATGCGTGAACTTGGAGCAAGGCTCAAAGACTGCATTTCAAGACGTGCGTCATTCAGTCCGCAGGAGCTTGCCGCCAGAATGTTTGAATATGCAGACAGCATAAAAAGGCTCACCAAAGGAGATATCACCGAAGAAATGCTCGGCACATTCCGCAGAGAATATTCCGACCATGTGGGCTCGCTTGATATCCTACCCATAGGCACACGAGCCGTCAGCGGCGAATATGAGGGCTGTGTTTACTATTTTCTCAATACAGACAGACGTTCACCACAGCATTTTTTCACATACAGTGACCTGCGGCCTACATTCTATGAAAAACGTTCCAAACGGTTCAGAGAACAAGCCACCGTCATATGGGACCTTGATACGCCGCTGAATAATCATATGCACACGGAACTAAAGCTTAAAAATGCCAAGGTGAGCATGGGGCATCTGTCATCATCTTCAAAGACTGAAGTCACTTGCGTAGGGCCTGCTCAGCTTAACTGCACCGCCCTCCGTGAACTTATCATCAGTGATTTTTCTGAACTTGCCAAAAAGGTTTCAGAAGGCAACAGCGATGAAGAGACCGACAGATTATATTTTGTGCACCCACAGGAATGTACCGCATCTTTCTTTGATAAACACACGCAGCAGCAGATATTGACCATAAAAGACAGCTGCAACAGGCATATATCAGTCACCGCAAAATACACCGCAGAGAACAGGGCTTTCATATCGACCCTCGAAACTATCGGCGGCAAAATGCTAAGAGATAAGCACAAAAATTACGTCATACTGGCACAGGGGTATATCAAAAACGGCAGCCTGACGCTTTTTCCTATCGAGATATATGACTTTATCGAACCGCCCGACAATAGCAATGCGACCGTTTCTCACAAAAGCTATCCTGACTATTCTATGAGCGGAGCGTTACTGGAAGTTGCGAAAGATATCAGCGACAGTATAGTCACCGCTCTGCAATGCGGCGTCAATTCTGTCACAGTCGACGATAATGCACAAAATGCACACCGCTGTGGACTGGAGGAGCTTGAAAGACGTTATGAAAAATTCGTCAGTCTTTGCGAAAATGCTCGTCATACCACGGCAGACCGCAGAAATGAAATATTATTCGCCGCCGCAGATACCATGCGGTACATAAGACTTTGTACAAAAAAACTTGCACTTTACAGTGCTATAAATAATATGGAGGAGAAAACTAATGATATATAACGGAAGTGAAATAAGCCTTGTCAATCTTGAAAACGCCTTGAAAGAGCTTAATTTTGACCAACAGACCATAGCCATTGCAATGGATTATCTTGACATCTCAAAGCCAAGAAACAATGACCTGATTAGTAAAATTACAACAAGATGCTATTCGAGACTCTTTCGGTATAATTTTCGTGAAAAGCTTGACAAAGCCGTAAAAAGTGAGATATTAGGCTCAGGCAGTGAGGAATTAAAAGAGCGTTACATTATTTTCAGTACAATGGCAACGGGTCCATATTTCCGCTATATGACGAATGCACTGTCTGGCAACGCCTATATATATTCCGAAAACAAAGCCATGTATATGAAACCGCTCACCGATTTTTATGGCGAGGACGCAGAATCCGTCTGGATATCGACCGAGATCTCAAACCGCTCAAATGATTCCATACACAGCGTTTTCACTGTAAATCATCCTATCTATTCCGCAGATGTTGCTATAAGGACATTCAAATACGTTAGCCCTGACGATATCATCGCACAGCTCCTTCTGTGTGTTTACGCATTAGACGCAACTGAGCTGCCTAAAAAGAATATGCTTGGCAAAACAAAAATACCCGATACAGCCGCATTTGCCATAAAAAAGCTGAACGAAGTCGTTGAAAAAAAGCAAAGTATGACCACACCCGTTTTCTGCCTTTTTCTTGCCGCTTATGCAGAGGCGTCATATTTTGTAAAGCAATATCGTAACTTTTTTGACAAGAACATCGTCAAATACTGCGACAAACTGACGCAGGGACTTATCTACATGAGGCTTTCCACCGACAGGATATTTGACCTTATCGAGACTCAGCCGCAGTGCTTAACAGACAGATATATCATGCACTTTGTAAAAAGACCTGACCACGAGGGTAACTATCCTGCTCATATGGTTAAACTTTCAAAAGATCACCCAGATATCTTCATACAAACAATGAAGAACGCTCGCTTTGATCTAGGCATAATAATGGAGAAAATGCTCAAAGCCACTGACTCTAATTATGATGCAAAGGCAGTAGGTCTTAAAGCTGCTCAGCAAGAACGTATCGCAAAAAATATAGCCGAACACTTCAAACACCATGACGAGATATACGCATATATCACAGGCAAAGCCGAATTAGACACCATACTCCCCTTTGCAGACGAAGAATCCTGTAATGGCGGACATCAGAATATGGATTATGTTGGCGAATATGGCGAGGACGATTTTATTATCCGCTGTATCGCCGCCATTTCCATAGGTGCTACAAAGGATACGAACGACCCACTCAAGCTTATAGACAGAGAACTTCAACATGATACCGAGTTCACCGTTCGTGCAATGATAAAAGCGGGACTGCCTATTGAGATAATCATACGGGCACTGGGCTGGCAGACAGAGAACTCTTACTTCAAAGAGGATATCATCAAAAAGATCACGGCTATAATGCCTGAATTCAAAGACAAGGCGGAAGTTTTTGACGTGAGCAAAATGAGCGTATCGAGCCGACTTTACTACATCAGACTTCTTGAAATAGCAGACAGCGACAAGTATAAAGACGAGTTTTTCAAACTTTGCGACGACGGCAGTAAGGTGATAAAGGCTGAGCTTGCAAAGGTAATATCCTCACATAAGGACTGGAAACCTGAGGTCTGCACACTGCTTGCACAGAAAAAATCCGCAAAGCGTGAAGTTGCACTCATGATAATAGAAGATCAGGGTGCTGAGGCTTATCGCCCCGAACTTGAGAAAGCTTATGCCGCAGAAAAATCTGATAAGATAAAATCGAAAATAGCCGCACTTCTCGGCAAGGATAACAGCACCGCAAGTATACCAGACGACGAGCTTGTGACCAGTCTTACCAAGGGAACAAAGGCGAAGAAAGTGCTTTGGCTTTTTGAGCAGCCTATAGGCGAGGTGCATTTTGCAGACGGCACAGCGGCTGACGAGAAATATCTACAAGCACTTTTGCTCACATATGCAAATGCAGAAGAGGGCACTTTGCCGCCTGATGGCAAAACGCTTTCACAAAAGCTTGACGCTGACGAGCTTGAAAGATTCGCACTTGAAGTTCTCAGCCGCTGGCTCGATAACGGTGCAGAGGCAAAAACAAAATGGGCAATGTATTTTGCCGCCATATACGGCGGTAAGGTGGCAATAGACTGCCTTACACAGTATATCGTGGAGTGGTCAAAGCAATCGTTGAATATGCGTGTAGCACTGGCTGTGAAAGCCGTAAACGCCATTGCTCTCAACGGCAGTTCATATGCGTTCATGACAGTGGACAACATCTCAAGAAAGTATAAGAGCCGTGCAGTGAGAGCCGCAGCAGTGGACGCACTTGCAAACGCCGCAAAACAGCTCGGCATGACAACGCAGGAGCTTTCCGACAAGATAGTTCCTGACATGGGCTTTGATGAAAAAATGTGCCGAACATTCGACTTCGGCAGCAGAAAGTTTTCTGTATATCTCACTCCGCAGCTTGATATTGAGATATACGAGGGCGAAAAGAAACTGAAAAATCTTCCTAAGATAGGCGTCAATGACGATCCAAAGCTTGCCGAAAAAGCCACCGCCGAGTTCAAAGAAATGAAAAAGCAAATGAAAACCGTTGTTGCCGCTCAAAAGCAGCGACTTGAATATGTTCTCATGCTAGACCGCAAGTGGACGTCATCAGCATGGAAAGACCTTTTTGTAAAAAATCCTCTCATGCACTGCTTTGCAATAGGTCTTATATGGGGCATTTACGAAAACGGCAGTCTTAAAACAGCTTTCCGTTATCTTGATGACGGCAGCTTTACAAATGCTGATGATGACGAGATAGAACTTACAGAGGGCATGGAAATAGGGCTTATCCACCCATTGGAGCTTACAGAAGATGAGAGAAACGCATGGCTTGAGCAACTTTCGGATTATGAGATAACTCAGCCGTTCGACCAGCTGAAAAGAAAGATTTTCACCGTGCCTGAAAATGACAAAGACAAGACAGCCTGTGAGCTTTTCAAGAACACCGAGATAACGAACACCACTCTTGTGAACCGCTTGACAAAAGAGGGCTGGTATAAAGGCATTGCACAGGACGCAGGCTATTTCTATGAATTTATCCGAAACGATATCTCAGGCAAGATAAAAAAGCCCGACGGCAGTATTGGCAATGCAGGCATGACTGCGGAGCTAAAATTCTCAGGCACATATATCGGCTATTATGAGGTAGAAGAAGTGACAGTTGGAGAGCTGTATTTCAGACTTCCCGACTCCTCAGAAAGTAACAACATGAAACTTGGCGAGATAAGCCCAAGATACTACAGCGAAGTGATATTGCAGCTTTCAAAAGCCATAAAAAACTTATAACAAAAAGGCAGTTCTGGTTCATCAGAGCTGCCTTTAGTTTATTTATTTTCCGCCGGAAAACCATGTTCCCCTGCAATGTGCCTGCCTGCTTTGTTTACGCAGTGTATGCAAACAGGTATTATGTACAGACAAGCCGCTACCCAAGCCGCCTGATCTGTGAAACAGATAGCAAGATAACCAAACTTTGGAACAAATATCATGCTCACAGAAATTCGTGCGATCATTTCAGTTACGCCTGAGAATATGGCAAGTCCCGAATATCCAAGACCCTGCGTGCACATTCTGCAAGTGTTGAGTATACCGAGCGTCCAATAGAAAAAGCCTGCGTAGAAAAGATATTTGGCTGAAGCAGTAAGCACTGCTGCGTCTGACTTATTCACAAAGATAAGCGAAAGCTCTCTGCCGAAGAATATAAGTACAATACCGGCTATTACTCCATATGTCATGCCAACGCCAACTCCAATGCGTATACCCTTTTTGATACGCTTGAGATTTCCTGCTCCGAGGTTCTGACTGGCAAATACCGACGCACCTGTTGCAAAAGCGTCATACGGACACATTGTGAACTGCTTTATCCTTGCCGCAGCCGTGAATCCTGAAACATAAATGCTGCCAAGCTTGTTGTTTGCCGACTGCATTACCATTGAACCAATAGCGGTTATTGAATACTGAAGTCCCATAGGAAAGCCCATTATAATAAGGTTGAGCACCGCAGGCTTTGACATCACTCTGTCCTCTTTGGTAAGTTTCAGCACGCTGACCTTTTTCATAATGAATATAGCACAAAGTATTCCGCTTATCGCCTGAGCAACGACCGTAGCGATAGCCGCACCCATGCAGCCCCATCTGAACACAATAACGCACACAAGGTCAAGAGCAATGTTCAAAACTGTAGAAATGGCAAGAAATACAAACGGTGTTTTGCTGTCGCCAACAGAACGCAGAACGCTGGACAGCAGGTTATACAAAAGCGTGAACGGTATTCCAAGAAAGATAACAAGCAGATATTTGTAAGCGTCGCCGAAAATATTTTTAGGCGTTGAAAGCAGGTCTAATATCTCGCTGCAAAATACCGCACAAACAGTTGTCAGCACCAAAGCCGTGACAGCCGTTATAACTATGGAGTTGTAAAAATACTGTTTCAGCTTTTTTATATCCCCTGCACCGAAATGCCTTGCAATAGGCACACCGAAACCGCAGGCTGTTCCCATGCAGAAACCAAGCACCAAAAACTGCACACTGCTTGACGCACCAACGCTTGCAAGAGCGTCTGAGCCAAGAAATCTTCCCACAATGGCGGCGTCAATAAGATTGTATGTCTGCTGTAACAAGTTGCCTATAAGCAGCGGCAGTGCAAAGCTCATTATAAGCTTGAACGGACTGCCCGTTGTCATGTTTTTTGTCATTACTTTTCCTCCGAAGATCTCACTTTACATTCACTTTATAATTTTTTACTATCACATTTTATCATCAATATATGAAAAAATCTATAATACAAAATAAAATTACTTTTGTGATATTTAACAAATATAACAACAAAAATCATACACATTGCACATAAAAAGGCAGGCATATTTCAGCCTGCCTTAACGATATTCAAATATTAAACGTTGAATCTGAACAGCACGATATCGCCGTCCTGCATAACGTAATCCTTGCCCTCAAGACGAACAAGACCCTTTTCCTTTGCCGCAGTCATAGAACCGCAGCTCATCAGATCATCAAATGAAACGACTTCAGCGCTGATAAAGCCCTTTTCAAAGTCGGTGTGAATCTTTCCTGCCGCCTGAGGAGCTTTAGTGCCGTTTGTTATAGTCCATGCACGGACCTCCTGAACGCCTGCGGTAAGATAAGATATAAGACCAAGCAGGCTGTAGCCCTGCTTTATTATACGGTTAAGACCGGATTCCTTAAGACCGAGTTCGGACAGGAACATTTCCTTATCCTCAGCCGACATATCGGCAATTTCAGCCTCAATCTGTGCGCAGATAGGAAGCACAACGCTGTTTTCAGCCTTTGCTATCTCGCAAACTGCTCTGTACTGCTCGTTCTTTTCAATATCGCCTGTGAAATCTGATTCTGAGAGATTTGCGGCATATATTACAGGCTTGTTCGACAGCAGGGGAGAAGCCTTTACCATTTCAAGTTCGGATTCGGTATAAGGATACGATCTTGCAGATTTACCTTCTTCGAGGTGAGCGAGCAGCTTTTCGAGGAATTCAACCTCGGAAGCAAGGCTCTTGTCGCCCTTCATCTGCTTCTTTTCTCTGTCAATTCTGCGCTGGATTATTTCTATATCCGAGAAGATAAGCTCAAGGTTAATTGTTTCTATATCTCTTGCGGCACCTATTTTGCCGTCAACGTGAATGATATTGTCATCTTCGAAGCAACGTACAACGTGAACGATAGCATCAACCTCACGGATGTTCGACAAGAACTTGTTGCCGAGGCCTTCACCCTTGGATGCGCCCTTCACAAGACCTGCAATGTCAACGAATTCGAGAGTTGCGGGTGTGAATTTTTCGGGGTTGTACATCTTAGCGAGTGCGTCAAGACGTTCATCGGGAACGGATACTATTCCCACATTTGGCTCAATTGTGCAGAAAGGGTAGTTTGCAGATTCTGCTCCTGCGTTTGTAAGTGCATTGAATAAGGTACTTTTGCCTACGTTCGGCAGACCGACCATTCCAAGTTTCATTTATGTGTCAACCTTTCTTTAAGCGGTAACCGCTGTCATAATCC
>OICR01000646.1_pt1 | contig 14440 bp, 9 predicted proteins | sample 1581321 | NCBI WGS metagenome assembly OICR01 (sample SAMEA3882557, study PRJEB24775) | human gut metagenome | biome: human-associated habitat; feature: intestine environment; material: feces | place: Netherlands | collected 2009/2010
ATCCTTTCCTTTCTTTTGAAAATGAGGAAATTCTCGCAAAACGTCTGCGCGAGGAATTCCCGGACAGGAAACTGCTTCTGGTCGATACCTACAGCGCATCGCTGGGCGAGGGTCTGCTTGTCATGCGCGCGGTCAACTGCCGCCGTGAAGGGATGTGTATCGACGAAACCTATAAGACGCTTCGCGCGCTGCGTCACCGCATGGCGCAGATCTTTACCGTTGACGATCTGCGCTATCTGCGCCGGACGGGTCGTCTGTCCAATCTGGAGGCTGCTGTCGGAACAGTCTTGCAGATTAAGCCGCTTCTAAAGGGCGACCCGCAGGGAAAAATCGTCTGTTTCGCCAAGCTTCGCGGACGGCAGCGTGCCGTCGAGGCCATTGCCAAGCGGTATGAGGAACTTGTTGTGGATGCGCAGGACCAGACCGTCGGCATCGCCCACGCCGACTGCGCGCCCGACGCGCAGATCCTCGCGTCCCTCCTGCGCCGCAGCAGCAAGCCGCCCAAGAATATCCTGATGGTCGATTATGAGCCTGTGACCGGCTCACACGTTGGCCCCGGTGCGCTGGCGCTGTTCTTCCTTGCAGACGAGAACGTCAGAAACATCTAAATTTGCCCTCAAGCGCCCGGCAGCGGAGTTTTCCGCCGCCGGGTTTTTATAAGGCAGCATGAAGCCCCGGACAAGCATCTGTCCGGGGCAGTGTCAACCTTGTGCGGTATTCATCCCCGAGATTTAAGTCCTGGCATTTTTGGATGGCAAGATCATGGTTCTGCTCCGCAGCTTTCTTATACCAGTGCTTTGCCTTTTCCATATTAACAGGCGTCCCAATCCCTTCTTCATAGAAATATGCGAGATTGAATTGGCCGTCACGATCACCATGCTCTGCGGCACGCTGCGTCCAATAAAACGCCTTATCTGCGTCCTTCTCCACACCGATCCCGTCATAGAAAAAGTAGCCCACTTGACATTCGGCAAGGGGATAGCCCTTCTCAGCAAGTTCCATGTGTCCTTCAAAGCACTTCTCAAACTGCTTTGTGTTCCAGTATTTCTCGATCAGTTCATTGCAACGGTCAAACTCCGAACATGGTTTATAATAAGTTTCTGCCATCTTCAGTACCTCAATCAAATCATTTCATTCCGCTATGCATGGGTTCGTTTTTTGTCAAGTCAAAAAGAGTCTCATAAATACATATCCATCCTCAATCGTATCGGAAAGACAAAAGCCCTGCTTTATCCAGAACTCCTGCGCAGCAATATGTTCCATCTTTACCGGAGCAGAGATTCTGCAGGCAGAGAATTCCCTTTGCAAATACTCAATACAGAGCTTTACCGCCTTTGATCCATATCCCTTCCTCTGAAATGCATCGTCAATTAAGAAGTTGATGATTTGATAATTGTCTTCTCCCACATACATGGAAACAAACCCAACTATCGTGTCATCGCTGTATATGGCAAACGGCCTTGTGTCTTGATAGTAAACCCATGCTTCCGCCAGTGAATAGGTCACAGGATCGACAAAATCCTCATTCTCTACACTTGCTCTCAAAAGCAGGCATTCTCTGAAGTTATCTTCACTGATGGCTCGCAGCTCAATCATCGGATTATCCGCGATCGTTTGCAGGCAGTCGAGCAGCGCCTTCTCGCTTGTGACTGTGCAGCTGGGGCAAATGTCCCCCGGCGCTTCTCCGCGGCGGTTCATCCAGATCGTCTGCCAGCCGCAGGCGGCGGCTCCGGCGATATCCTGCGTGCACGAATCGCCCACGAACAGGCACGGGCCGCCTCCGGCAGCCTTCTGCGCCATGCGAAAAATTTCCGGCGCGGGCTTCATCACGCCGACTGCATCGGAAATGAAGACCAGCTGCGCAGGCACCCAGCGCTCCATGCCAAGGCTTTTCAGCTTCCCGGTCTGCGAGCCAACGCTTCCGTTCGTGATCACGCCGACGGCGGCGAAGCGCTCCCTGCACAGGTCCAGCACGCAGCGCATGGTATCGCTCAGCGTGATGTGCCGCTGCTGCTCGGCGTAGAGTGCCTGAAAGCGCAGCGCCTCGTCCGACGTGATGGAAATGCCGACGTCTGCCAGCCCCGTCTGATGGCGGTAGATGTGCATCGCCTCCATGGTGATTCTTCCGGTATGCGCAGCGGTAAAGACCTCGTAGCCGCGATGAATGACCGCGTTAAATGCCTGCGGCAGCTTTTCCGTATATGCTCCGCCGAAGAACTGATAAAACGCCCGCTCATAGGGAATCCTGCGGTCGTAGAGCGTATCGTCGAGGTCAAAAAAGATCGTAAGCTTGTCCATACTGCGCCGCCCTTCTGTTTTTTCTCAGTATAACGGTATACTGCATCATCCGTCAAGTAGCCAATGCTTGAATCGGCAAGCGTTTTTAGCGATTACGCAGGCACGGTTTTGGTTGACGCGGCGGAAAAGCTGCACTATACTGGTCTGAGAATCCAAATGAAACAGGAGAGCGAACAACATGGAACTTTACGAACAGATTGAATTGCAGGAGTGCCCCATCTGTGGCGGCGCAGGACTGATGGAAGAAGAAAATGGCTGGTGCTTTTACGCAGCCTGTCTCGACTGCGGCGCGCACACAGCGGAAATCCGCTACGAACGCGACGCTGAGCGGCTGGACGCAGCCCAGCGCGCAGCGCATCTGTGGAACATCGGCAAGGTCCTGACCGACACGCCGAATGATTGAGCCGCAGCAGGTCACAATCTACTGCGCCGCGTATGACGGGACATCCGGCCTGTCGCACCGGCTGCTGCGGCAGGCGGCGCAGTTGTCTGCACCCGCCCAGACAGATCTGACGCTTGCATCTGGCACGCACGGAAAGCCGTATTTCCTGCATGCGCCGCAGCTGCACTTCAATCTCTCGCACAGCGGCAGACACTGGCTGTGTGCGTTTTCCGGCGCCCCCGTCGGCCTCGACGTGCAGCAGCACCGCGCCTGTCAGAAGCAGGCGCTTGCGCGCCGCTTTTTTTCGCCGGCAGAGTGCGCATTTCTGGAGCGGACTGCATATGTTCCCTTCTTTGATCTCTGGTGCGCAAAGGAAAGCTATCTCAAGTATACCGGCGAGGGTCTTTCCGGTCTGACTGCGGTCTGCACCGTCTCGCAGGGCTGCGTCTTTCCGTCTGTTCCGGGCGTGCATTTGCAGCTGCTGCCGCTGTTCACGGGATATTCCGTCTGCGTCTGCACCGCCGCCCCGGCCAAAATTGCAGTCCGTTCACTGTGAAGCAGGCTGGTCTTTCCAGCTGAATATGCAAAAAGCACCGTTTTCATCTGTTGAAAACGGTGCTTTTTCTGTCAGTCGGCAGGCACGGCTCTCGCCGCGCCTGCCGGAAATAAACTTTGCTTGCTTACAGCTTCTCGTCGTCGATCATTTCCTCGGTCACGATGGATTCCGGGGTAGTGAGCGTATCGAAGTCGCGGTAGGCCTTGAGGCCGGAGCCTGCGGGAATCAGCTTGCCGATGATGACGTTTTCCTTCAGGCCGACCAGATGATCGACCTTGCCCTTGATGGCTGCATCGGTCAAAACCTTTGTCGTCTCCTGGAAGGAAGCAGCAGAGAGCCAGGACTCGGTTGCAAGGGACGCCTTCGTGATGCCCATGAGGATCAGGCTGTCGGTTGCAAACTTGAGATCCGTCTCGCCGGCGTCAATGCGCGCCTGCACAGCGGCATTGGCGTCTTCAAACTCGAACATGTCAACGACCGTGCCGGACAGCAGCGTCGTATCGCCGGGCTCTTCGACCTTAACCTTGCGCATCATCTGACGGATGATGACCTCAATGTGCTTTTCGTTGATGTCAACACCCTGCTGACGGTACACGGCGAGAACACCCTGCGTCAGATAATCCTGTACGGCCTCAACGCCGGAAATACGCAGCACGTCGTGCGGGTTCAGCGCACCGTCGGTGATGGGTTCGCCCTTGCGGACGCGCTTGCCGTGTTCGACCTTCAGGCCGACGGAATACGGGACCTGATACTGCTTGACCTCACCGTCGTCGGCGGTAATGGTGATGTTGCGCAGCGCCGTGCGGTGCGAATCGTCAACATCGACAACGCCGTCGATTTCGGAGATCTGCGCCATCTTCTTCGGCTTTCTGGCCTCGAACAATTCCTCAACACGGGGAAGGCCCTGCGTGATATCGTCGCCCGCGACGCCGCCGGTGTGGAAAGTACGCATGGTCAGCTGCGTGCCGGGCTCGCCGATAGACTGCGCAGCGATGATGCCGACTGCCTCGCCCAGATTGACAAGTTCGCTCGTCGCAAGGTTCATGCCGTAGCAGCGTGCGCACACGCCGGAACGGGCCTTGCAGCCGAGGACAGAGCGGACGTACACACGGTCAATGCCGTGGGCCGTAAACTTGGCGGCATCCTCCTCGCGGAGCATGACGTCCTTGGAGTGCAGCAGTTCGCCTGTCTTCGGGTCGGTGATATCGTAGACCGGGTAGCGGCCGCGGATACGGTTGCCGAAGGAGTCGATCAGCTGGCCCTTCTCATAATAGTCGCCCTTCCAGCTGCCGTTCGTGGAGCCGCAGTCGTTCTCACGGATGATGACGTCCTGGCAGACGTCAACCATGCGGCGGGTCAGATAGCCGGAGTCAGCGGTACGAAGCGCGGTATCGGTCATGCCCTTTCGAGCGCCTCGGGAGGAGATGAAGTATTCCAGAGCGGACAGACCTTCGCGGAAGTTCGCCTTGATCGGGATTTCGATCGTGCGGCCGTTCGTATCTGCCATCAGGCCGCGCATACCGGCCAGCTGACGGATCTGGTTCATGCTGCCTCGCGCACCGGAGTCAGCCATCATGAAGATTGGGTTGAAGCGCTTGAGGTTCGACTGCAGTGCATCGGTGACGTCCTTGATGGACTTCTCCCACTGCTGGACAGTCAGACGGTAGCGTTCGTCGTTGGTGATGAAGCCGCGCTTGTACTGGCGGTCGATCTTGACGACCTCCTTCTCGGCCTCACGAATGAGTTCATACTTCTTCTCCGGGATCTCCATATCCGCGATGGAAACGGTGATGGAGGCTCTGGTAGAATATTTATAACCGAGGGCCTTGACCTTGTCGAGCATTTCGGTAGACTGCGTGAAACCGTTGATACGGATACACTTATCAATGATCTTGCCAAGCTGCTTCTTACCGACGACGAAGTCGATCTCCAGCGGGAACAGATCATCGACCGACTCGCGCTTTTTAAAGCCGAGGTTCTGTGGGATCGCATCGTTGATGATGAGGCGGCCCACGGTTGCATCGATGATGCGGTGTTCCTTCTTGCCGTCGATCTCAAGTTCCTTCCAGACCTTGATCGGGTCGTGCATGGCGATCATGCCATCGGCATAAGCCATCATGGCCTCGTCCTCATCATGATAATACTTGAAGTATTCCTTCGGACGGGCATCGCCCGCCTCGTGCGCCTGCTGGGCATACGCGCCGACGGTGCGGATATAGATATGGTTCTCTTCCTTGATATCGGCCTCGGAATCCCAGATGTTCCAGACATAGATGACCTCGTCCGGCTGGATTTCACCTGCATCCAGTGCGGCAACCGCCTGCGAAAGCGTCTGATAGGAACCGGGAATCGTCTCCGGGCGATCTGTCTCATTGTCGAGCAGCGCGCCGCGGGTGCGCAGATAGTACTGATAGTTCTCAGATTCGGGATCGTCCCAGATATTCTTGACCCAGATGGGCTTCTCATACGGCAGCTTGCCGCACTCGAGCAGCGGGAAAATCTCATGGATGGTATCAAACGCATCGACGTCATAGCGCTGGTACGTCAGGTAATAGGTACCGAGGATCATATCCTGCGTCGGAACCGTGACCGGCTTGCCGTCCTGCGGACGCAGGAGGTTGTTGGCCGAGAGCATGAGGATACGGGCCTCTGCCTGCGCTTCTGCGGACAGCGGAACGTGAATTGCCATCTGGTCGCCGTCGAAGTCCGCATTGAACGCGGTGCAGCACAGCGGATGCAGCTTCAGCGCGCGGCCCTCAACCAGAACCGGCTCGAAGGCCTGAATGCCGAGGCGGTGCAGCGTCGGCGCGCGGTTGAGCATGACCGGGCGATCCTTGATAATATCCTCGAGTGCGTCCCAGACCTCGTCCTTGCCTTTATCGATCATCTTCTTGGCAGACTTGATGTTGTTGGCAAGGCCGTCCTCGACAAGCTTCTTCATGACGAACGGGCGGAACAGTTCGATGGCCATTTCCTTCGGCACGCCGCACTGATACAGCTTCAGCTCCGGACCGACGACGATAACGGAACGGCCGGAATAGTCAACGCGCTTGCCGAGCAGGTTCTGACGGAAGCGGCCCTGCTTGCCCTTGAGCATATCGCTGAGGGACTTGAGCGCGCGGTTATTGGCGCCCGTGACGGCTCTTCCGCGGCGGCCGTTGTCGATCAGAGCATCGACGGCCTCCTGCAGCATGCGCTTTTCATTGCGGACGATGATATCCGGCGCCTGCAGCTGAATGAGCCGCTTGAGGCGGTTATTGCGGTTGATGACGCGGCGGTAGAGGTCATTCAGGTCGGAGGTCGCAAAGCGGCCGCCATCCAGCTGAACCATCGGGCGAAGTTCCGGCGGAATAACCGGCAGCACGTCCATGACCATCCACGTCGGATCATTGCCGGACATACGGAACGACTCGACAACCTCGAGGCGCTTGATGATGCGCAGCTTCTTCTGGCCAGAGGCGTCCTTGAGTTCGCTTTTCAGCTGCTCAGAGAGTTCTTCCAGATTGATCTGCTGCAGCAGTTCCTTCACGGCTTCCGCGCCCATGCCGGCCTTGAAATCATCCTCATATTTCTCGCGCATATCGCGGTACTCTTTTTCGGACAGGATCTGGTTCTTGGCCAGCGGGCAATCACCGGGATCGGTGACGATATAGTTGGCAAAGTACAGGACTTTTTCGAGAATGCGGGGGCTGATATCCAAAAGCAGGCCCATGCGGGACGGGATGCCCTTGAAATACCAGATGTGGCTGCACGGAGCGGCCAACTCGATATGGCCCATGCGCTCACGGCGGACCTTGGCGCGCGTGACCTCGACGCCGCAGCGGTCGCAGATCTTGCCCTTGTAGCGGATCTTCTTATACTTACCGCAGTGGCATTCCCAGTCCTTCGTCGGGCCAAAGATGCGCTCGCAGTACAGGCCGTCGCGCTCGGGCTTCAGGGTGCGGTAGTTGATGGTTTCCGGCTTCTTGACCTCTCCGTAGGACCATTCGCGGATCTTATCCGGGGAAGCAATACCGATCTGGATTGCGCTGAATGTTGCATGACTCATTGTATTGCCGCCTCCTTCTTATACATTCTCCGAATCATCGGAGTCCATGGTGTAGCTGTCGTTCAGCAGGCCGAAGACATCGTCCTCGTCCTGGATCTCAAAGCCCGCGTCAGCCGCTTCGTCGGCGTCAACGTCCTTGCCGTTCGGCAGATCATCGTCCATCGTGATCTCATCGTCGGGCAGCGCCTTGCCGCCTGCGCCGTAGATGGAATCATCATCGTCGTCGTCCTTAAGATCCACTTCCTCGCCGTCTTCGCCGAGAATCTTGACGTCCAGGCACAGAGACTGGAGTTCTTTGACGAGAACCTTGAACGATTCGGGCACGCCCGGAGTTGGGACGTTGTGCCCCTTGACGATGGCCTCATAGGTCTTGACACGGCCTGTCACGTCGTCGGACTTGACGGTCAGAATCTCCTGCAGCGTATACGCCGCACCGTAGGCCTCGAGGGCCCAGACTTCCATTTCGCCGAAGCGCTGGCCGCCGAACTGCGCCTTGCCGCCGAGCGGCTGCTGCGTGACCAGCGAGTACGGGCCGGTGGAACGGGCGTGAATCTTATCATCAACCAGATGGTGGAGTTTGAGGTAGTACGGGTAGCCGACCGTGACGCGCTGGTCAAACGGTTCGCCTGTGCGTCCATCGTACAGAACGGTCTTGCCGTCCTCGGCGACACCGCCCTGCTTAAGCAGTTCGCGGATCTCGCGTTCGTTTGCACCGTTGAAAATCGGGGTTGCGACCTTCCATCCCAGCGCGTGGGCTGCGTAACCCAGATGGACCTCCAGAACCTGACCGATGTTCATACGCGACGGAACGCCCAGCGGGTTCAGAACGATATCGAGCGGGGTGCCATCGGGCAGGAAGGGCATATCCTCCTGCGGCAGAATGCGGGACACAACGCCCTTGTTGCCGTGTCGGCCCGCCATCTTATCGCCGACGGAGATTTTTCTCTTCTGGGCAATATACACGCGGACGACCTTGTTGACACCGGGCGCCAACTCGTCGCCGTTTTCACGGGTGAAGACCTTGACATCAACGATGATGCCAGCCTCGCCGTGCGGAACCTTCAGCGAGGAATCGCGGACTTCTCTTGCCTTTTCGCCGAAGATGGCGCGCAGAAGGCGTTCTTCTGCGGTCAGTTCTGTTTCGCCCTTCGGTGTGACCTTACCGACAAGATAGTCGCCGGATGTGACTTCTGCGCCGATGCGGATGATGCCGTTCTCGTCGAGATCCTTGAGTGTGTCCTCGCCGACATTCGGGATATCGCGGGTGATCTCCTCCATGCCGAGTTTGGTGTCGCGGGATTCCGTCTCATACTCTTCAATATGAATGGAGGTGAAGACGTCCTCGCGGACGAGGCGTTCGTTCAGCAGAATGGCGTCTTCGTAGTTGTAGCCTTCCCACGTCATGAAGCCGATAAGCACGTTCTTGCCGAGCGCGATCTCACCCTGCGAGCAGGCGGGGCCGTCGGCGATGACCTGACCGGCTTCCACACGCTCGCCGACCGTGACGATCGGGCGCTGGTTGATACAGGTGCCCTGGTTGGAACGAGCAAACTTTGTAAGGGTATAATCGGCGGTATTGCCATCGTCGTAGCTGACGGAAACGTTCGTTGCGGAAACGCGGGTCACGACGCCGGGGCCTTTAGCTGTGATGCAGACCTCGGAATCGACAGCGCACTTATGCTCGATGCCGGTTGCCACGATCGGGGCCTCCGTGACCATCAGCGGCACGGCCTGACGCTGCATGTTTGCGCCCATCAGCGCACGGTTCGCGTCGTCGTTCTCGAGGAACGGGATGAACGCCGTTGCGATGGAGGTCATCATGTTCGGGGATACATCGACATAGTCGATCAGTTCACGTTCGACAGAGATGATCTCGTCACGGTGGCGGCAGATGACGCGCGCGTTCGCAAAGCGGCCTTCCTCGTCCAGAGGCTCTGCAGCCTGTGCGACATAATAGTCGTCTTCGACGTCGGCGGTCATGTATTCGACAATATCCGTGACCTTGCCGGTTGCCTTATCGACCTTGCGGAACGGCGCTTCGATGAAGCCGTATTCGTTGATCTTGGCATAGGACGCCAAATAGTTGATCAGGCCGATGTTCGGGCCTTCAGGCGTCTCGATCGGGCACATGCGGCCATAGTGCGTGTAGTGAATGTCTCGGACGTCGAAGGATGCACGCTCACGCGACAGACCGCCGGGGCCGAGTGCGGACAGACGGCGATTGTGCGTCAGTTCTGCCAGCGGGTTGTTCTGATCCATAAACTGCGACAGCGGAGAGGAGCCGAAGAACTCTTTGATGACTGCCGTGACAGGTCGGATGTTGATGAGGCTCTGCGGCGTGACGACGTCGAGATCCTGCACGGTCATGCGCTCACGGATGACGCGTTCGAGGCGGGTGAAGCCGACGCGGAACTGATTCTGCAGCAATTCGCCCACGCAGCGCAGACGGCGGTTGCCCAGATGGTCAATGTCGTCCTTCGTGCCTGCGCCCTGCACCATGCAGCACAGGTAGTTGATGGAGGCAAGAATGTCGTCTTTCGTGATGTGCATCGGAATGAGGTCGCTGCGGCGAGCCTCGATAGCCTCTTCCCAGCCGTCGGCGGGGACAGTCTCGAGCATTTCACGCAGCACGCTGAAGCTGACCTTTTCCTTGATGCCATACTGCGCCGGGTCGAAATCGACGAACTTCGCCATATCGACCATGCCGTTGGAGAAGACGACGACCTCGCGGCCGTTCACGTCGATCACGGCGCGGCTGACGCCGCGGCTGGAGATCTCGTGCGCCTTGGCGCGGTTGATCGTCTCGCCGTTCATAGCGATGATCTCACCGGTCATGGGATCGGTCACAGGCTGGGCCAGCGTCTGGCCGTTCAAACGGCTCCAGATGTCAAGTTTTTTGTTGAATTTATAGCGGCCGACCTTGCTCACGTCATAGCGGCGGGCATCGAAGAACAGCGCCTCGAGATAACTCTCGGAACTTTCGACTGTGGGCGGCTCTCCCGGACGCAGGCGGCGGTAAATTTCAAGCAGAGATTCCTCGCGCGTCTTGCACGGGTCCTTGTCCATGGTCGCCTTGATGAGCGGATCCTCACCGAACATCTCGGTGATCTGGCCGTCGGTCGCCACGCCGAGGGCGCGGATGAGGCAGGTGATGGGCAGCTTGCGGTTTTTGTCGATGCGGACCCAAAAGACGTTATTGAAATCCGTCTCATATTCCAGCCATGCGCCGCGGTACGGAATGACCGTTGCGGAATAGATATGCTGGTCAGTCTTGTCTACCTCGTCGCCAAAGTAAACGCCGGGGCTTCTGACGATCTGGGAGACAATGACACGCTCTGCGCCGTTGATGACGAAGGTGCCGCCGTTGGTCATGAGCGGGAAATCGCCCATGAAAATCTCCTGCTCCTTGATCTCGTCGGTCTCTTTGTTGTGCAGACGCACGCGAACCTTGATGGGCTTTGCGTACGTTGCGTCGCGCTCCTTGCACTCCTCCACGGAGTACTTGGGCGGCTCGTTCATGGAGTAGTCGAGGAAACTCAGTTCGAGATTGCCGGTATAGTCGGTAATGGTATCGACATCGCGGAACACCTCGCGCAGGCCCTCGCGCAGAAACCACTCATAGGAATCCTTCTGGATCTTGAGCATGTTCGGCAGTTCCAGGATCTGCTCCTGCTTGGCAAAACTCTTGCGGAGCGTCTTGCCCATCATGACATCCTTTGTGATCGCCATGTAACCTCATCACAGCCTTTCTGTAGTTGTCTTATGACACGCGCGGTTGCGTTGTTTATTTCTTTCCATTCCTGCTTGCACATAGGGACCTGCAGTGCTATAATCATGATAGATAGTGGTGAAAAATGCGAATGACCCTACGCAGGCATTATGGATTTATATTCTATCAGCTTTTGTCCAGAATGTCAATTCATCCGGCTTATTTTTGTGAATTATTTTCTGTTGACAAACGGCGCATCCGAGCGGATGCGCCGTTTTCTGCGTCTATTTGATGCAGGTATGCTTTTGATATCCATATTCCTCCGCTTCCTCGGCGGAGTTAAAATAGACACGGTTGTCTTTGCCGGGAAGCTTGGCGCAGTTTGCGCTGTGGACGATCATGGAATTGCGGTTGCCAATGAACGGCGCGTCCTTTCCGGCCGCGGGCTCACGGCTGGTGGAATCTGTCGTAACGGACAATTCCGCACCGTCGGAGACGATGATAATCTCGCCCTGTGTATCGGTGCGGTAAATCGCCGCGTTCAGCGCCTTCAACCGCGCCAACACGTCCGCGCCGGGGTGTCCATAGTCGTTGTCCGCTCCGACGCTGATGACCGCTATGGAGGGCTGCACAGCGGTCAGAAAAGCTTCAGATGAACTGGTTGGGCTGCCGTGGTGTCCGGCCTTTAAAACGTCTGCACGCACATCCGCGCCGGATTCCAGCAGATCTCCCTCGGCCTTCTGTTCCATGTCGCCCGTAAACAGGAAACTCGTCCCGCCGTAATCGACGCGCAGGACAAGACTGCCGTTATTCGGGTCAGAATATTCCTGTACCGGCCCGATGACCGTCACCGTCGCGCTGCCGAGACTCCAATGCGTGCCGGTCTGCGGCACTTCGATCTGCTTGCCCTGTTCTTCCGTATATTTAACCACGTTGGAAAAAACCTTTGTTGTATACTCTGTGACACTGGAATAGACGTGTTCCGCCGGGTATTTTGCCAGCACGGCGGCCAGTCCGCCGCAGTGATCCTCGTCCGGGTGCGTATTGACCACATAGGTCAGTTCCGTCACATCCAGCCGGTTCAGACGGGACACCAGAAACTGTCCCTCCTCGACCGACCCGCCGTCGATGAGCATCGTATCCTCGCCGCAGGAGAGCAAAATACTGTCGCCCTGCCCGACATCAAGGAAGCGTACTGTCAGCGCCTCGTCGGATGGCACCTTCTGCGCCGTGGTAGACGATTCTGAAGTCTGCGAATCGGATAACCACTGGAAGCCTTGCCCTATCGCCTCCCCGCCGAATCGGATCGCCAAAACTGCCAGTAAAATCACAGGCGTCAGCCACCATGGAACCTTCTGCTGGTCTTTCTTTTTCCTGTTTTCGGCCATACCGCACGCCTCCTTCTTTTTTATTCTACACTATGATCCGTCCTTTTTCCAGCGCAAAAAAGAACCCCCTCGGTTTTCAACCGAAGGGGATACTCTTTTTTAGACCAATTCGATGACGGCCATCTCGGCTGCGTCGCCTCTGCGGGGCCCGATGCGGGTCACACGGGTGTAGCCGCCGTTGCGCTCAGCGTACTTCGGAGCGATCTCCTCGAACAGCTTGTGCGCGACGTCTTCCTTGGTGATATAAGCCAGAGCCTTGCGGTAGTTGGCCAGACCCTTCTTCTTGCCAAGGGTAATCATCTTCTCGACGACGGGCTGGACTTCCTTCGCGCGGGTAAAGGTCGTCTCCATCTTGCCGTTTTCGAGCAGGTATGTGGTCATAGCCCGGAGCATCGCCTTGCGCTGGTCGCTGGTTCTGCCGAGCTTTCTGGTACCAAACATAGGGTTACTTCCTCCTTCTTTGAAAGGTTATCGCTTAATTATTAGAGTTTGCGGAATCGTCGCTTGCCAGACTCAAGCCCATCATTGCAAGCTTGTTCTGAACCTCTTCGAGCGACTTCCGGCCCATGTTGCGTACCTTCATCATATCCTCGCCGGTTCTGGAGATCAGATCCTCGACGTTGTTGATGTTGGCGCGCTTGAGGCAGTTAAAGCTGCGTACAGACAGATCAAGTTCTTCGATGGTCATCTCAAGGACCTTGTCGCGGTGCGTTTCCGCCTTCTCGGCCATCGTGGGCTTGCTGGCCACGGTCTCGGAGAGATTCGTGAACAGGCTCAAATGGTCGGAGAGGATCTTCGCGCCGAGGCTGACGGCGTCTCTTGCAGAGATCGTCGAGTCGGTCCAGACTTCCAGTGTCAGCTTGTCATAGTCTGTCATGTTGCCTACACGGGTGTTCTCTACGGTGTAGTTCACCTTGTAGACGGGCGTATAGATCGAATCCACGGCAATGGTGCCGATGGGCATGTTGGGCGTCTTGTTCTTGTCGGACGGGACGTATCCGCGGCCATGGCTCAGCGTGATCTCCATGTTGAAGCTTGCATCGGGACCAAGTGAGCAGATGTGCTGCTCGGGGTTGAGGATCTCAACCTCGCCGTCGGCCTTGATATCGCCGGCTGTGACTTCGCACTCGCCTGCGGCGTCAATGTAGACGGTCTTAGTGCCCTGGCAATGAAGCTTCGCAATGATCTTCTTCACGTTCAGCACGATCTCCGTGACGTCTTCCTTGACGCCGGGGATCGCGGAGAACTCGTGCTGCACGCCCGCGATCTTGATGGAGGTCGCGGCGGTGCCGGGCAGCGAGGAAAGAAGAATTCTGCGCAGGGAGTTGCCGAGCGTGGTGCCGTATCCCCGCTCCAGAGGCTCTACGATATATTTACCGTAGGAGACGTCATCCTGGGAATCGATACACTCGATACGCGGCTTTTCAATTTCTACCATGAATAAATTACCCTCCTTGTAACTACGAAACCTTGTTTCGTTGCCGAATTCAGCTTACCAATAAACGAGGGTGAAACGTTACTTGGAGTACAATTCGACGATCAGATTTTCTGCAATCTCGAAGTCAATATCGTCTCTTGCGGGCAGTGCGATAACCTTGCCGCTGAGGGTGTTCTTGTCTCTTTCCAGCCACTTCGGGGCTGCGACGAAGGCGTCGTCTTCCTTCATCTTCTTGAAGCGGGTGGTGGAGCAGCTGTTTTCGCAGACGGCGATGACGTCGCCGACATTGACCGTGTAGGACGGGATGTTGACGCGCTTGCCGTTGACGGTGTAGTGGCCGTGGTTGACCAGCTGACGGGCCTCGCGGCGCGTGGAAGCATAGCCAAGACGGTAAACAACGTTGTCCAGTCTGCGCTCGACGAGGCTCAGCAGATTCTCGCCGGTGTTGCCCTTCATGCTCTCGGCCTTCTCATAGAGCGTGTGGAACTGCTTCTCGAGAATGCCGTACACGAATTTGACCTTCTGCTTTTCGGTCAGCTGCGTGCCGTACTCAGACTTCTTGGTTCTTCTTTTGCCGCCGGGATTGCGGTTGGACTGCTTGGAGTAGCCCATGGCTGCAGG
>OICR01000650.1_pt1 | contig 14396 bp, 15 predicted proteins | sample 1581321 | NCBI WGS metagenome assembly OICR01 (sample SAMEA3882557, study PRJEB24775) | human gut metagenome | biome: human-associated habitat; feature: intestine environment; material: feces | place: Netherlands | collected 2009/2010
CCATACTTCTCAAGCGAGTATGTGTATCAATGCGGATTTACTTGGGACGACCATTTAAGGCTAAAAAACGCACTTGCAAATGCAAAAGGCAAATGGCTTGTATCATACAATGATTGTGAGGAAATACGTAATTTATATGATGGATATTCATTTTTTGATTTCACAAGGCTTCACAATATGAAACAGCGAATTAATGCAGGCGAGCAATTCCCTGAACTGCTAATCGGTAACTACGATATGTATGAACGGCAGAGAAACAGGCCGTTGCAGTTGAGCCTGCTTGACTTGACAACAGAACAACAAATTGATTTAGAACAAATCTTTAAGGAGTGTATTATTAACAATGGAAAGTAGAGTTTATGTAAGCATACCGCTTGATGCATTGATAGTTGCAGGAATTACATCTGACTGTGCTGTGCAAATTTCGGCTTTGGACGGAGTAATTCTGATTGAGAGGTGCGATGATGATTGCAAAGAATGTTGTTGCGACTGTATCTGTGATGAGTGCAGAGCAGAGCTTGCGGAAAGCGAGGACGAGTAGTGCTTAAAATTTACAGAGTTCTCGGAAAAAAAGGAAGGATTACAATCCCCTATGAAATCCGTCAACGAATCGGATTCAGATACAACGATGTTTTATCATTCATCCAACAGGATGACGGCTCGGTACTTGTCAGGCAAGAAAAAATCTGCGACAACTGTAATGAATTTGCAGAAGAATTTGAGGAAAATTTCACCCTTGAAGACTTCCTCGACAGTCTGTCCGAGGAAGAACAGAGAGATGCACTTCTGCATCTCTCTCTGCTGTGGGCAGAAAAACAGAAACGCTAAATCGGAGGTGATTTTATAATGGCACAAAATACTAATTTCAAAGTAAATAAACACAACAATCAGAAAAGGAAACTACCGTATATCAAGGTAAGAATTGATAAGCTCGTTGATGTAGATGATTGCAACACAAAGGCGTTTGCAAGCGTTACTGTCAGCGGTGCGTTGGCTATTCACGGAATCAGAGTGATGAACTCAAGAAAAGGACTGTTTGTTGCAATGCCTGCAAGTAACTATGTTGATGAAAACGGCGAAATGAAGTTCAGCGAGATTGCTCACCCGATTTCAAAGGAGTCAAGAGATATGCTAAACAGCAAGGTTATGGAAGTGTATCATCAGGCACTTGATGAACAGCAGAGTGAAGAAGAAACCGAGGATATGTCGGAAGATGAATCAGAAAGCTTTACGCAGAGTATGTAAAATCGGTTGACCGTCGCTTTGGAGTGAAGTATAATATTAAATAAAATCATTGAATTCAAAGGAGTAAGTAAATATGGATGTTTCTTTTAGACATACAGCAGGCTTTGGCAAAAGAATAGAATATAATCTTATTGGTAAAATGCTAATGGAGGGTCTAGATGTTTATGTGCCTTTGGTAGATGACCATGGTGTTGATTGTGTTATTAAGAAGGAAGATGGAAGTTTTATAGAGGTTCAAATAAAAGCTCGTTCTAATGAGGTAACGGATGGTGATGCGGCTCTTTTTGCTGCGATAGTACATGAAAGAAGACCAAATTTTTATTTTGTTTTTTATTCAGAAAGATTAGAATTGATGTGGATTATGTCTTCGGATGAATTTTTAAAAGAATGTACTACTAATAAGAATGGTAAAAACAAAGGCAAGCGTTCTATTTGGTTTAACGGCAATAGAGTTGACAAAGAAACAGGTATAAAAAAAGAATACTGTAAGAAAAAATTTGAAAAATATATTTGCTCAGATTTTTCTCAATTCCATTAAAATTATAGATTATTATTTTTTTAATAAATTTCTGGACATTCCAAAATCTTTGTATATACTTGTTGCTGAAAGGACGGCGATAGTATGAAAAAGAAAATCGCAATAATGATAAGCATAATATTAATGGCAGGAATATTCACAGCTTGTACAACAGGAGAAAAAGTGAATAACAGTTCTTTATCACCCACGGTTTCAACTTCCGTGGGTGTTTCTGCATCTGGGAAAAGTTCTGAAATGGCAACAACCGAAACAATGCAATCTAGCGAAAATGCCACAGTTTCAAAAGAAACAGAGCCTTCGGGACAGAATGCCAAAACCGAAGAAAAAGCCGACAGTGGACAAAATTCGGCGGTTGTTTCGGCAACGGCTCCGATTCAGAAAACACAATCCGAGGTTCAGAACAACAGCAAGAATACAGTGAAAGGTAATCAGCAAAAATTGGATTCGACTGCGAAAAAGAAAACCGAAACTCCTACTCAAAAGCCTGCTGAAAAGCCAACGCAAAAGCCTGTGCAGAAGCCTACGGAAAAGCCAACACAGAAACCTACGCAAAAACCTACTAAAGCAAAAACGGTTGATGTTCAGTATGCGGTGAGTGCCTGCATAGCCTACGGTCAGCAGCTTGGAATGAAATACGACTCATCACTGAATACAGGCAACGCAAGTTGGTTTTCGCCAACAAACGCATCATACTATGACAGCACTTCGGAACTTACGGCAGATTGCTATGGTGATGTTGAATATGCAGCCTACTACTACCAAAGCAGTGGCATTGCTCCAAGCGACTTATCATTCAATGTAATTGCAGAAAACAACAAAATATATGTAGTTTACTGCTAAATAAAGTATAGACAGCACTCTTAATCGGGTGCTGTTATTTTTTTGAAAGGAATGATCTCAATGAAAATAAACCAAATAACTCTAACAGACCTCCGCCGTATGAACGGCAAGGAAGGACTCATCCTGCAGGGATGCGGAGGTGAAACACAGGAATGGGTGGACGGCATTAATAAAATGCTCACGGACAAGGGAATACTTCTTCACAATACAAGGTTTGAGAATGTTTCTGTGTTCAAGAGTGACGGCGTTACCTGTATTCTCTATCCCTTTGAAGATGTCCACCTCGACATCGGCAAGCTTGCAATGTGGCGGTTGCAGTCATATACAGCCTTTGCAGGAATGTGGCTGTCCGATTATGTGGATAACAGGCTCGGCGGTTTTGAACCTGAGCAAAACAAAGCGGAAAAGGTCAAACCCGACTGTGCATTAATAGGCTGTGATTCCAACATATTCAATCTTATGGGCGTTGCAAGCCACACGCTCAAGCAAAACGGTATGGCTGACGAAGCAGAAATGATGTGTGCTCGAATAAGGGGTGCAAAAAACTACTGTGAAGCTCTGAACATTATCGGCGAATATGTAAATATTACAGACGGCAGTGAGCAGTCCGATGATATAGATGAAGATTTCAATGAAGGGCAGGCGATGAAATTATGATTGTATTTAAACAGAATAAGACATCAATCGGGACAAGTGAAAAATCTTGCCCCATATTTTTTATGAAAGGATTTTTAAAATGACTAAGTTAATCAGAAATAAGAAATTCACAAGAATAACTGCACTTTTACTCGTGGTTGCCGTAATATTCGGAACAATGTTCTCGCTCCCTGTAAGTGCAGCAAGCGGTGATAAAGTTACAATTACCTTTGACTACTGTTATGACAGTACAGGAAACACAATCAAATTTCAGCAGACAACAGTCAGCAACGGCTACACGGTCGGAACTCCCGGAGAAGAGTTGTGCAAGATTTTTGCAGATGGCAAAGAAGCCTACTGCATTGAACCCGGTCATACACTCTACTCAGGCAATACGCTGACCGAGGACGGTTCGACCGTCTGGAAGAATTTAGGCTCTGCGAAGCAGAAAGCAATCAACCTCGCTCTGCTCTACGGCAAACCCGGTTCAGGAAAAAGCTTAAGCGGAACAGAGGATCAGAAGTGGGTAGCAACTCAGCTGATAGTCTGGGAGTTTGTTTCAGGTTGCAGAAGTACTGCTGACGGTTACAAGTGTACGAATACAAAGTTCATTGACGGCATATGTGCAGGCGGAGCAAATCCCGGAGTCAAGTCGGTTTACAATGCAATCTCAAAAAGCCTTGCAAATTATTCAACCGTTCCGAGCTTTGCATCGTCAATCGCTTCAAAGGCTGAAACCTATGAAATGAAATACTCGGACGGAAAATATACTTTAACCCTTACCGACAGCAACAATATTCTTTCGGATTTCAGCTTCAAGACAACAAGCGGTGTGAGTGCATCGGTATCAGGCAACAAGCTTACCTTGACTTCAACTTCACCCGTAAACGATGCAGTAACATTCAACTCTGCAAAGTCAATGCCAAGCGTAGGAAATACAACCCTTATTCCGTATGGTGATACAACTTTGCAGGATGTAATCACAGGTGTTGAAAACGACGCTGACCCGATAAGAGCATATTTCAAGGTCAAAACAAGCTCGGGAAACCTCAAGCTTGTCAAAACCTCCGAGGACGGCAATGTTGCAAATATTGAGTTTACTATCAAAGGCGATGGCTACAGCAAAACTGCAAAAACCAATTCAAAGGGCGAATTTGAATTAACCGACCTTGTCCCTGGAAAATACACGGTTACCGAGCATACTCCGACAGAGTATGCCGAACAAAAATCAAAGACCGTAAATGTTGAAAGTGGAAAAACGGCAACTGTATCTTTCAGTAATGTTCTTAAAAAGTGGAATCTGACTGTTACAAAAACAGACGCTGAAACAAAGTCTGCACAGGGTGATGCAACACTTGCAGGAGCAGTTTACGGCATCTACAATAACGGCAAGTTGGTTGACAAGTACACCACCGATAAAAACGGCAGTTTTACAACTTCATACTATGTGTGCGGAGATAACTGGACTTTGAAAGAAATTGAGCCGAGCGAGGGTTATCTGCTTGATGAAACCGAATATCATATCGGTGCAGAGGCGAAAAAATATACGCTTGAAAACAACAGCATCTCAATAGGTGTTACCGAAGATATACTGAAAGGAAAAATTGCAATCATAAAGCACACCGATGACGGCAGTACAAAAATTGAAACTCCCGAAAAAGGTGCAGAATTTCAGGTGTATCTGAAATCATCGGGAAGCTATACAAAAGCAAAAGAATCCGAAAGAGATACGCTTATTTGTGACGAGTACGGCTTTGCGGAAACAAAGGATTTGCCTTACGGCACATACACTGTTCATCAGACCAAAGGCTGGAATGGAACAGAATTCATTGCTGATTTTGATGTGTTTATTTCTGAAAATAATAAGACTTACAAATACCTCATCAATAACGCAAGCCTTGAAAGCTATGTAAAGATAGTAAAGGTTGACAGCGAAACAGGCAAACAGATTCCGTATGCAGGCGCAGGCTTTCAGATTTATGATCCTAACGACAAGCTCGTGACTATGACCTACACCTATCCCGAAGTAACGACTATTGACACCTTCTATACAAATTCTGATGGTTACCTTATCACACCTGAAACTCTGCCCTACGGCAAAGGCTATTCAGTCGTTGAAGTGCAGGCTCCTTACGGATATGTGCTTGATTCAACACCGATTTACTTTGATATTACAGCAGAAAACACAACAGAAGAAAACGGTGTCACAATCGTAAAAACCGAGAAGAAAAACACTCCGCAGAAAGGTACAATTACCGTAGAAAAAACAGGCGAAATTTTCTCAAATGTAACTTCTTCGGGAGAAAAAGAAATAGTCTATCAGCCTGAATATTCTTTAAACGGTTTGTCGGGTACTGTGTTTGAAATCTATGCAGATGAAGATATTACAACTCCTGACGGAACGGTCAGAGTAAAGGAAGATACGCTTGTAGATACCGTCATCACAGGGACGAATGGAAAAGCCACAAGCAATGAGTTTTACCTCGGTAAATACCGAGTTGTAGAAAAAACAGCTCCTTACGGATTTGTTCTGAACAAGACTGTAAATCATATCGAACTCACCTACTCAGGACAGAATGAAAAGGTAACTAACACCTTAACTTCATTTACAAACGACAGACAAAAGGTTGAAATCGACCTTACCAAAGTGCTGGAACAGAACAAGAAATTCAATATCGGCAATAATGACGAAATTCTGAATGTTTCATTCGGACTTTACGCTGATGAAGATTTAAAGGCTTTAAACGGAACAGCCATTCCAAAGGACGGACTTCTTGAAATCATCACCTGTGATGAAAAAGGTAAGGCGAATTTCACAACCGACCTACCAATTGGCAGTTACTATGTTAAGGAAATCAGCACAGACAGCCACTATATCCTCTCTGATAAAAAATACCCTGTTGTGTTTGAATATGCAGGACAGGATACAGCAACTGTTCATATCTCTGTAAATGACGGTGAACCGCTTGGAAATGAAATCATCTACGGCACAATAAAAGGCTTAAAGATTGACCGTGAAACCGAAGAAACTATTAGTGGTGCATTGTTCGGATTGTTCAGTATTACTGAAACCGAATTTACAGAAGAAACTGCAATTCTGACATCCGAATCAAATGAGGAAGGAATCTTCACTTTTGAAAATGTTCCATACGGAGAATACATTGTCCGTGAGTTAAAGCCTGCAGATGGTTATCTCCCTAATGAAGAAAGCTATCAGGCAACAATTTCAGAGAATGAGGAAATTATCGAAATCACAGTCGAGAACGATAAAATTCCCGAGTTAAAAACCACAGCTGCTATTGACGGCAAAAAGGAAGTCGGCGCAACAGATGTGTTCACTCTTGAAGATGTTGTTGAGTACAAGCACCTTGTACCCGGAAAAGAGTACACGGTTAAGGGCATTCTTATGGATAAGGCAACAGGTGAACCGCTGTTAATTGATGAAAAAGAAATCCGTTCAGAAACCACATTTACACCTTATGAACCGACAGGAAGTGTAACAGTAGAATTCACCTTTGATGCAAGATATATCAATGAAGAAACGAATATTGTTGTTTTTGAAAGCCTTTACAGTGAGGATAAAGAGCTTGCAGTTCACGCAGATATTGAGGACGAAGGGCAGACCGTAACCGTTAAAATCCCAGAATTCGGCACAAAGGCAAGCATCGACGGCAAAAAGGAATTTACAGCTAACGGTGATATTACCATTGATGATGTTGTTTTCTACAAGAATCTCACAGCAGGAAAAGAATACACAGTAAGCGGTGTGCTTATGGACAAAGCAACAGGCAAGGCATTTCTTGTTGACGGCAAAGAAGTTTGTTCCGAAGTAACATTCACACCAGAAACAGCAGACGGCGAAGTAACAGTATCCTTTACCTTTGACGGTTCTGTAATTACCAAAGAAACAGAAATTGTTGTGTTTGAAACTCTCTACCGTGAGGAAACAGAAATTGCAGGACACGCTGACATTGAAGATGAGAATCAGACTGTAACAATTCATCCGCAGCCTGAACCTGAAAAACCGCAGACAGGTGACGATTCAAATATTGGCTTTTATATTGGCTTAGGTTCTGTTGCTGTCGGAGGTTTAATTGCATTTCTCATCATCAAATTCAAAAAGAAAGATGAGGACGATGAATAATGCACAGGGTGTATATCTGTTCGCCTTTGGGCGGTAATGTATCTGTAAACATTGAAAACGCAAAACGATATGCCCGTTATGCGTTAGAGTGCGGTATGGCTCCGTTCATACCGCATTTTTATGTGCTGATTTTAGATGACAGAAATGATAAAGAAAGGAATCTCGGTATGAACGCAGGACTTTCTATGCTTTGGGTTTGTGATGCGGTTTGGGTTTTCGGAGATGAAATAACTGAGAGTATGAAAACAGAAATTCGCTTTGCAGAAAAACTGAACATCGAAGTCAGATATATATCGGAGAATGATTTAAGAAAATCGGAGGTAAAAAATGATAAAATCAAGAAGAACTAAGTTAATTAAATGGTTAACAGGCGTATCAGTAATACTGTTAATGCTCGGAATATCGGCAGTAACAGTATTTGCCGCAGGAGATGTATCATCAGCAATCGAAAGCACATGGACATCGGCTCAAACACAGATTAAAAATGTTGTAAACAATGTTGTCTTTCCTGCGGTAGATATGATTCTTGCCATACTTTTCTTTGTTAAACTTGCTACTGCTTATCTCGATTACCGCAAGCACGGACAGTTTGAATTCACCGCGCCGGCAATTCTTTTCGGCTGTCTTGTGTTCTCTCTGACTGCACCGCTATACATCTGGACGGTACTCTAATAACAATAAAAACAAAGGCTGTTGTGTTGAGTCATAACAGCCTTTTGCGAGGTGATTTATATTTTTGACTGGTTAGGAGATTTTATCGGTGGTATCGGAAGTGCCATAGGAGGTGTGTTCGATTACCTCGGTGAGCAAATCTCAAATGCTATATGGAACACAATGATTCAGTGGCTTTATGAAACGATTTACAACGCTGTTGCCGACTTCTTCACAATGATGGGAAATATGGGAGCAGATGTGTTCGACCTTGAATGGGTGCAGGCGACAATAAACCTGTTTACGCTTTTTGGCTGGGCATTGTTCGTCGCAGGCACGGTTGTTGCCGTATTTGATGTAGCTGTTGAATATCAGAATGGCAGAGCAAATATCAAAACAACCGCAATTAATGTCTTAAAAGGTTTCTTTGCCTGTTCGCTGTTCGGTGTCGTGCCTGTGGAGCTGTACAAGTTCTGCATCAGCCTGCAAAACACATTCTCAAAGGATTTGTCCTCCATAATGGCAGGACAGCAAAGTCTTGATTTAGCAGGAAAAAGCACAAGTGTTTTAGAAGGTAGTTTTGCAGTATCAACACAGACAACATTCGGACTTCTCAATTTGCTATGTATGATAGCTTTTGCCTATTGCGTAATAAAGATCTTCTTTGCTAACATAAAGCGCGGAGGAATCTTGCTTATTCAGATGGCAGTAGGTGCATTGTATATGTTCAGCGTTCCGAGAGGATATCAGGACGGCTTCAATCAGTGGATGAAGCAAATAGCGGCACTATGCCTGACAGCATTTATGCAGACAACTCTGCTGTTCCTCGGGTTGCTAACCTTCCCCGGTAATATGCTTTTAGGACTTGGAATAATGCTTGCGGCTAACGAAGTGCCTAGGATTGCACAGCAGTTCGGACTGGATTCATCGGTTAAGGTAAATATGACAAGCATTGTTCATGCAACTACAACTGCCGTGAACCTGACAAGAAGTGTTGCGAGAGCTGCAAAGTAAAGGAGGAGAATTTATATTATGACAACTTATCTATATCCACAAAACCTCAAAGCTACGGCCAATCTGTGGCTGTGGAGCTTGCGGGATTTTGCAATTATGAGCATAGCACTTTTATTATCAATCCTGATACTTGCACAGACGAGGATAATAGCACCGCTTGCAGTGACACTCTGCTTCGGATTTTTGTCAATACGGCTTGAAGATACAACAATTCTTGATTTTATTCGCTATGCTGTGAAGTATTTTATATCAACTCAACAGACTTATTTTTGGGCAGAAAGGGGCAAATAAATGAAAAACAAGCAGAAGAAAACAAAGCAAAAAGGCAAATCAGTACAGGACTTGCTCGGTATAAAAACCTTTACGAAAAACGGCTTGAAGGTCGGCAAGGAAGAACTGATTTTCTATATGGTTCAGCCGACAAATATTTCCGTACTTTCTCACACGAATATTGAAATCAAGGTGCGCCACCTGATGATGGTGCTTTCTGCTGTACCGGATATTGAGATTACCTGTACCGATTCCTGCGAGTGTTTCGATACAAACAAAAGCTATATCAAAGGCAGAATTGAAGCTGAACAGAACGAAAAGGTCAGAAAAATTCTTGCTAAAGACCTTGACTTTCTCGACAGCATTCAGACCGAAACCTCAACCGCAAGGCAGTTTCTGTTCATAGCAAGGTGCAAATCTTCAAAATCAGAAAATGTTTTGCAGAAAGCAAACAGAGTTGAGAAGATTATATCCGATCAGGGCTTTGAGGTTACAAGAATGAAGAAAGCAGACATCAAGCGTTTTCTTGCAATCTACTTTGAAGCAAGTATGAACGGTGATTTGATGCCTGACTATGACGGCGAACAGTATTTTGAAAAGGAGCAGACCTATGAAGAAGCATAAAGGAAAAATCTAAACGGGAATTGTGATAGGCATATTTTCAGTAATTATAATTGCTTGTCTGATTTCGATATTTTCACAAATGTATACGGAGTACAAAGAAAGTGAAAGCTTTGAAAATCTTTCTAAAATTGTGACTGAAGAAGCAATAGATCCGACTATTACATTAAAAAAGCCGAAGCTGTCAATGATTCGGATGATGAATTTCAAACTGAACAGCCTGTGTATTGCACAACTCGCTATCAATTACATTCAGTTTCCGATTTGCTGTCGATGAATTCCGAATGCTTCGGCTGGATCAACATATCAGGAACAAACATAAACTATCCTGTTATGCACACACCGAGTAATCCGCAGAAGTATCTGAACAGGAATTTTTACGGAGAATACAGCTATAGCGGTACTCCGTTTCTTGATGCAAGGTGTTCAGCCGACAGTACAAATTTAATCATATACGGTCATCATATGAACAACGGCACAATGTTTGCAGGCCTCTGCAACTATACCGATTATTCATACTTTACAGAACATACGACAGTTGTGCTTGAAACTAAAGACGGAGTATTTGCGTACTCTGTCTTTTCTGTTATAAAAGTAAAATCCGATGATGATTGGTACAGATTCATAACAGCAGAAACAGAAAAATCATATGAAAAGAAAATATCGTATGCAAAAGATAAATCCATATATGGCACAGGAAATACACCTGTTTACGGTCAGCAAATTTTAACGCTTTCAACCTGTTATGGCTACAATCAAGATGACCGCATACTTGTGTTGGCAGTCCGAAATTAAAGGGGGTAAAAATTATGGGACTATTCAATAGAAAACCAAAGGTGCTCACACCCGAACAGGCAGAAGAAATATACACAAAAGATTTCTTTGATATGATTCTGCCGTCAACGATAAAGTTCTTCACCGATTATTACATTGTCGGCGACTCATACCGCAGTGTGTGGGCAGTCAGAGAATATCCGCCGTCAACTGAAGAACAGGCGATTCTCTCACAGCTTGCAGACAGAAACGGAGTAACTCTCCGCATATATCACAGACTTGTTGAGAGCATGGAACAGCGTAAAATCATACAGAATGCCACACGCAAAAACAAGCTTAAATCAAGCGGTAATGATGTAAACGAAACCATTGAGGCACAGGGCAACTTGCAGGATGTTGTCACACTGATGGCAAATCTTCGTAAAAATAAAGAAGCTTTATTGCATTGTTCTGTGTTCATAGAGCTTAAAGCCAAGAGCAAGCAGAAATTGAAGGAGTTACAGACCAATATTGCAATGGAGCTGACACGCTCCAAGATTGAAGTGGATAGATTAACGCTAAGGCAGAAAGAAGGCTTCTTGTCGGTGAACCCTATCGGCTGTAATCAGTTCGGAAGTCTATATGAAAGAGTGTTGCCTGCTTCATCTGTTGCAAATCTGTTTCCGTTTAATTTCAGTGGTAAGACAGATCCAAACGGTTTGTATATCGGCAGAGATAAGTACGGCACTAATATTCTCGTTGATTTCGACAGACGAACAGAGGATAAGACAACGAGTAACATTCTTATTCTCGGAAACTCAGGTCAGGGTAAATCGTATTTATTGAAACTTATCCTTACAAATATTCGTGAAAGCGGAAAGAAAATCTTATGCCTTGATCCCGAAGCGGAGTATGAGGATTTGACAAATGCCCTCGGCGGTTGTTACATTGATTTTATGTCGGGCAAATACAAGATCAATCCGTTAGAACCAAAGGATTGGGGTGATGCAAATGAAGAAGTTGACTCCAAAACACCCGAACCGTTCAAGCGTGTTACCCGATTATCACAGCACATTGCATTTCTAAAAGACTTTTTTAGAACCTACAAGGATTTCACGGACGCACAGCTTGATACAATTGAAATTCTGCTTATGAAGCTGTATGCACGATTCGGCATTACAGACACAACAGATTACAGTACAAAAAGCCTACTGACTTCCCTGTGATGAGTGATTTCTATGATTTGTGCGAGGAAGAATATATGACCTACGACCACAAGCGAAAGTATCTTTACACAGAAGAAATCCTGCAAGAGGTTTGTCTGGGTATTCACAGTATGTGCGTTGGTTCTGAATCAAAGTATTTTAACGGTCACACGAATATCACCGATGACAGATTCCTGTGTTTCGGAGTTAAGGGTTTGCTTGACACTAACAAAAGACTCAAAGATGTTAAATATAATTATTGTTCGAAACCGAATAGGATGTAATTAAACGAGATGACCTTTATTGTTTATCTCGTTTTTATTTAGTGAAAAATATGTTTATATTTCAAAAACTATTTTAATTAACTAGTTTGCAAAAAAGTATTATTGATTCTCTTGGCAACTTTGAATTTATACGCTAAAAATATATATAGAACATATGTTCTATGCGATCGATCAAAAATATTAATTATTTATTAGGAGGAAAAAATTATTGAGTAAGCAAGCAATTTCTCTTTCATATTTATACGGTGGAAAGTGGATAGGTTTTAGTGATCAGACAAAATCTACTATGGACTGCTTAAAGATTAAAACAAGTTCAAATGAATCTTTTTATTTACAATATAGAACTTGGAATAAGGGAATGAATGGATATTATCCATATGTAAAAAGTACTGAAAACGATTATGCAGGTTCTTCAGGTAAGCCAATTCAACAACTTCAGATTCAAGCATACAGGAATGATGGTACGAAGTTAGTATCAGGTGTTGTTGTTATGTATAGAGCCTTTGTAGAAAATAAATGGCTACCATGGGTAAGTAATGCTGACCCTGAATGGATGGATAGTGTACGGAGTAAATATAATCTGGGTGGCACTTTAGATACCAGCAGCTCGTATGCCGGTATCTCCGGAAAGAATATTAGCGGAATGGAAATTCGTGTTTATAAAGAATCATCGTTAGGAAACTACTCTGGTGGTGAATCAAATCCTTCGCTAAGCTATATGGTTGGAAATGAATCTAATTGGAAGTCTTTTTCAAAAAGCACTTTGTCATCCAAAATAGATGGAATAAAAATACAGACAGGCAGTAACAAGGATTATTATTTAACTTATCGAACATGGAATGAAGGACAGTCATCTTATTATCCTGCCGTAAATAGTACAGAAAATGATTATGCAGGCTCCCCTGGAAAAGCTATTCAGAGGTTAAGTATCAATGTATATAGAAATAATGGCACAAAACTTACTTCCGGAATTATTGTTATGTATAGAGTATATACTGATTCAAGGTGGTTGCCATGGGTAAGTAACGCTGATCCTGAATGGATGAGAAATGTAAAAACTAAATATAGTTTGAATGGTACTTTAGATACAGGTTCATCTTATGCCGGCATAGACGGTAAAAATATTGGTGGCGTTGAAATTCGTATTTTTGAAGAAGATTCGTTAAATGCGGGTTCAGGTAGTTTCGTTGGTTCTGAAGAATTAATAACAACCCAGTATATGGCAAATAGTACATCTAATTGGAAAAGTTTCAATCATAAAGTAATGGCTTCTCCTATTGACGGTATTAAAATTCAGACCAATTCAAATTCGGATTTTTATTTGCGTTACAAAACATGGAACGAAGGACAATCATACTATTATCCTGAAGTAACAAGTTTAGAAAATGATTACGCAGGTTATCCAAATAAACCAATTCAGGGACTGAGTATAAGTGCATATAGTAAGGATGGAACAAAGCTAACTGCCGGTGTTGTTGTAATGTATTGTGCTTATGTTGATGGAAGATGGTTGCCATGGGTTAGTAATGCTGATCCGGAGTGGATGCAGGATGTTCAAGAAAACTATAATTTAGGTGGAACATTGTGGAACATTGGATGTCAGTTCATCATATGCCGGAATTATCGGTAAAAATATAAGCGGTGTTGAAATCTATGTGTTTAATGGCAAATCCATCTCATCATCAATCGGTAATTTATCCGGAGGCAAAGTAGCTTCAACACTTAGCTATATTGACGAAGATTCTAATTGGCATAGCTTTACTTCAACTGCAAGCTCTGTTCATATTAATGGTATAAAAATTAAAACCGACAAGGATAAGCCATATTACCTTTTATACAGGACTTGGAATGAAGGAAAATCATACTATTATCCTTTTGTTAAAAGCACTGAAAATGACTATGCAGGATATCCGGGTGGCATTGTGCAGTTATTGAATATTCAAGTATATAGTAAGGATGATGTAAAACTAACATCAGGTGTAGTTGTTATGTACAGAGTGCATGTAGGAGGAAGTTGGCTGCCTTGGGTAAGTAATGCTGATCCAAAATGGATGCGTAGTGTACAGACAAAGTATAATTTAGGTGGCACTTTGGACACAGGGGCTTCCTATGCGGGTATAGATGGCCAAAATATAAACGGAGTAGAAATTTATATATATGAGGAGAATGAAATTTATACTAAGCCGCAAACACCT
>OICR01000683.1_pt1 | contig 13840 bp, 10 predicted proteins | sample 1581321 | NCBI WGS metagenome assembly OICR01 (sample SAMEA3882557, study PRJEB24775) | human gut metagenome | biome: human-associated habitat; feature: intestine environment; material: feces | place: Netherlands | collected 2009/2010
TCTTATAGTTTTCAAGGTATTTACCCTCGATAGCGTCTGTTGATTTGATGTTCTTATCCTTGTACTCAAAGTAGATAGGAAGGTTAGCAAGGTGAGTTTTGAATCTCCAGTCAGATGAAGAATCCATACCTGCTGATGTGAACGCACCCTTAACGCCGAGCTTATCCTTATTCTTCTGGATTTCATCGGCAACAGTCTTTAACTTCTCAAAGCTGTTGATGTCTTCAATCTTCTTAACCGAAGCAAAGTCAGAATCGCAATACTTCTGGAGAAGAGTCTTGTTGTAGATAATGCCGTATGTTTCAATTACATAAGCAATACCGTAAACCTTGCCGTCCTCTTCAAGTGCATAATCCTTTGAAGTAAGCTGATTATAAATTTCTGATGAGCTGAGGTCTGCACAATAGTCTTTCCAGTTAGCAAGACCTACAGGACCGTTAACCTGGAAGAGTGTAGGAGCGTTGTCCTTGTCCATCTCTGCTGTAAGTGTTGACTCATAAGTACCCTCGGCAGCTGTCTTAACAGTTACCTCAACACCTGTTTCGTCCGTGTACTTCTTAGCAAGAGCCTGCCAATCCTTGTCCTGCTCAGGCTTAAAGTTAAGATAGTAAACTTTACCGTTTTTTGCGTTGCCTGCTGCATTTTTTGAATCATCTTTTGATGAACCTGATGATGAAGAACCGCCGCAGCCTGCAAGAGCAGTAGCAGTCATCATACCTGCAACTGCAAGAGCTGCAGCTCTTTTGATTGTTGATTTTTTCATAGCTTTCACCTTAATTAAAAATATTTATCCGCTAAACCCGGATATTGGCGAGAGAACAACATTCTGTGTTCTCTCTATTGCAACAATCATAACACACTATTTATGAAAATACAATAGATTTTTTTAAAAATTTTCTCTGCGATTAGTCAAAACGAAGGTATTGACCAAATGTAATTTCAAAATCAAACAAAAAACAACCGCATATTATCTGAGTTTTTTGACTTATTTGTCAAATAAGAAATATTAAAGTAACATTAAAGTTACAATATTGTAACCTGTCAAATATGGTCATTCTATTGAAAATGACAAGTGCTTTGTGCTAAAATTATGTCAAATTTGTTTTTTAAGAAGGTTACTTTAGCAATTATGAAAAATTTCAATCAATCATCACTCGCACGATTTTTCACCCGATTTCCTAAGCTGTTATTTGCGGGACTGATGTACTCAATTCCGTTTGCTGTATTTTCCGGAATATTCATTCTCATAAGCTTTCTGTCCGGATTCAACAATGTAATATTATGGAGCTTGGGAATAATTCCCGCAATGCCGTTCTATTCCGGACTTGTAATGGTAATCCGCAAAATTTCGGTTGAAAAAGAGGATGTAAATGTTTTCAAAACTTTTGTACAGGCATTTCGTGAAAATCTGAAAAAATCAATCTTCAACGGATTTGTCGCCTACCTCATAGTAGCGTGTTCGTTTTTTGCGATTCTCTACTACGGAACACTTGCTCAGACAGATATAGTTTACGGCTCTGTCTTTACCATATATATAGTATTCTCAATCGCAATGCTTATTATGCTGTTCTATGTACCGCTCCTAACAATTACCTATGACCTCAGACTTCGTGACATTTATAAAAATTCACTCCTGTTGATTTTCGGTAAAATTCTCAGAAATATTGTAGCACTTGTGCTTGTCGGCATAATTTCTTTTGCGGTCTTTCTCGCATTAATCTATGCAAAGGGTGCAATGCTTGTTGTTGCAGTTGTTCTCTCGGTAATTTTCTACCCTATGATTACAACCTATATAATAGTATCGGTAATTGCAAAAGGCGTGCAGGAATCTGTCGGCTACTTCACTGGCGATAATGTGCAGTATGTCCTCACGGAAGAAGAGGTTCAGCGTGAAACCGAAGCTGTAGAGAATGCAAACTCAGATGACGACTACATATTTGTCAACGGCAGAATGATTAAAAACCCGTCGAAAACGAATACAACAGAGTAATATTTTAGCACTTTACAGAATGCATAGTGTTTTTACATCAAAATTAAAACCGCACCAAAGAGTCTGAAAACGGCTTTTTGATGCGGTTTTTGTCGTTGAACTAAAGAAGGTATATGCCCCGGATCTGATGATTTCATCCCATTCGACAGATATAGAAACTGTTGACATTATCCGCCTCTGAGTATTTGCTGCAGTCAAGGTATTAAGTAAATTTGGGTATATAAAAATAAAACAGTCGGCAACAAAAAAGATACCGACTGATAAACACCCCAACATTTTTATTATAACATAACACAGATATTACTTCAATAGATTTTTTAAAAATAAAATTATAAATATTTTTAATAAAAGTGTTGACAATGTTGAAAACTAACTGTATAATATAGACAAAGAAAAGAACTTAAGGAGGTTTTAAAAATGAAAGCAAGAAAACCTTACTTCAAACAAATCAGAGATTATATGCGGAGCTTACCACCTAACTCTACAGCCCGTGTATTCTAAGAGATGATCTTCTAATTCTTACTTGTTTTGTCGGAAGAGCTGATTATTTTGATGTTATAAAACATATTTATTAAATTTTAATCACAAGAGCATTCCGAATTCGTCTTTAGCAATCTACATATTATGATTGAAATTCGTCCAATTAAGCGTTAAAGATTATCAAATTTAATACTCGGGAGAACGGAATTTTAATTATAACTTAATATATATGAAATCTTTAAATTGGTGGTTAGTCCAATGGAAGCTTAATCAGAATTTAGGTTAAGCAAAAATAATCCGAAACGGAGATAAGTCCAATGGAAGTAAAAACTAAAACCGATGGATGAACAGCTTATACAACAGCACACAGAGTAGTCTGAATTTAATGAATGTAAGAGGCTGAATTTAGTAAGCAGTTCAAACGGAGCGTAAATTTGGAAACTTACAGTACAGAGTGAAACCGTAAATTTCAATCTGATTTCTAAAATTCTAAGAAAACTAAACTGTCAGGAGATTATTCCAATGAAATAAGAACTTGAAACAAATCTCACTTATTTGTTATGATTGGAGATATTCCGATGTATGCTTGAGATTTAAACCGGTATAAAGTCAAAATATAATCCAATACTTGGAATTGACAGTATTCGGTTACTGATATTGATTTGTTAAAAAGTTAATATAGGTCATAAATAAAGCATTGATTAGCAGTAATTATAATGTCGTGATGACATAGTGAATCTGCAGACAATAGGAGATTATTCCAATGAGAATTTAAGTCTTATGGTTTGATGATTGTATACATACTTAGGTGTGTAAACATAATTAGTCGAATTTAAAGCTAAAGGAGTTAATTCCAATAACTGTATAAGCCAAAGTTCCGAAATATTCCAATGGCTTGGTTTCAGGATAGGTGCAATTGAAATAAAAAAGTTGATAAGCTTTTTAAGTGATTGTTGTGCCGATTGATATTATGAATTTAAACGGTTGAAAAACTTTTATATTCAAATTTAGGAACGGAGAAAAGTCCAATGTAATACTAAATTGTTAGTGTAAAGGACGAAAATCCGAAATTGGAGATGAGTCCAAGGGGCATATTAACGATACGATACCCATCTGAAAATTGCTATTTATAAATCAACCAATTACAGAGGTGACTGCAACAGTGGTCACCTCTGTTTTGCATTTTGTCTGAGATAACTGTGTATAATAGAATAAGTGAATTTGCTGAATACAAAAATTATGGGGACAACATTTGCTGTCCCCATATCTATTTCAATTATAATTTTCTAATCAATACAATATTGATTACTCAATACCGAGAATTTCTTTACTTGCGATTACGAGCTTTTCACAAATTTCTGTTGCATCTGCTTTGTTCTTGCCGACTGAAGTTATATAGAGCTTAATTTTTGGCTCTGTGCCGCTTGGACGGATGATAACTGCATTGTCACCGGAAAGGTGAAGAGCAATAACATTTGACTTAGGAAGTTCAATGTCGGTAGCACTACCGGTTGCGATCTCAGTTTCCTTTTTAAGAAGATAGTCGGAAACCTTAACAACATCGTAGCCTGCAATGCTCTTTGGTATGTTATCTCTTACAGCTGTCATAATATCAGCCATCTTCTGCATACCTGCGGCACCGTCAAACTCGAATGAGTATGTCTGATTGAGGTAGTAACCAAATTCTTCATAAAGACCGTCAATAACCTCGGCAAGTGACTTGCCCTGCTTCTTGTAGTAAGCAGCCATTTCGCAAACGAGCATTGACGCAACAACAGCATCCTTATCTCTTACATATGTGCCTGAAAGGTAGCCGTAGCTTTCTTCAAAACCGAAGAGATATCTGTTTTCTTCATGCTTTTTTTCAAGGTTTAGAATAACTTCACCAATGTATTTGAAACCTGTAAGAACATTCTTGAGTTCACAATCGTACTTTTCGCAAAGCTTGTTGATGAGTTTTGTTGTAACGATAGTTTTAACAACAACAGGCTTTTCGGGAAGCTTGCCGCTTGCTTTTTTGCAGGAAAGGATATAGTTTGTCAACATTACGCCGTCTTCATTACCTGAAATAAGTCTGTAACTGCCGTCATAATCCTTAACTGCGATACCTACACGGTCTGCGTCAGGGTCGGTTGCAAGAAGAAGGTCAGGCTGTTCTTTTTCACAAAGCTCAAGACCTTTTGCAAGCGCCTCTTTAATCTCAGGGTTCGGATAAGGGCAAGTTGTAAAGTTGCCGTCGGGAAGTTCCTGTTCGGGAACAACAATAACATCTTTAACGCCGATTTTGCCGAGAACCTTTCTTACAAGCTTGTTGCCTGTACCGTTAAGAGGTGTGTAGACAACCTTAAGGTCAGCACCCTCACAAATGCCGGGGTTGACCTGCTGTTCCATAACCTTTTCAAGGTATGTGTCATAAACGCTCTCATCAACATATTCAATCATACCGTTGCTAACGGCTTCATCAAAATCTGAAATTTTAACATCCTTGAACATATCAAGCTTTGAAATTTCGTCGTAAACTGTGTTAGCGGCAACATCGGTCATCTGACAGCCGTCCTCGCCATATGCCTTGTAGCCGTTGTATGCAGCAGGGTTGTGGCTTGCCGTAACCATAATACCTGCCTGACATTTAAAGTAACGAACGAGGTATGAGAGAACGGGAGTAGGCTGAAGCTCAGAAGTGATGTAAACCTTAATACCGTTAGCGGCAAGAACTCTGGCTGCCTCATTCATAAACAAATCTGCTTTAATTCTGCTGTCGTGAGAAATAGCAACAGAACCCTTGCCGTACTTTTTGAGAACATAATTGGCAAGTCCCTGTGTAGCCTGACGAACAACATAAATATTCATTCTGTTAGTACCTGCACCAATAATACCTCTAAGACCTGCAGTACCGAATTTTAAAGCTGTGTAGAAACGATCATAAATTTCATCTTCATTGTTTTTTATACTTTCAAGCTCAGCTGTAAGGTCCTTGTCTTCAACAGCATTTTCGAGCCATTCGTTATAAAGTTTTTTAATATCCATGATTATGCCCCCAACTTAAAATATTCACAAAATTATAGTTAATATCTGTGACAAGTCATTTTTACCTATCTTAATTCACTATACCATAAACTCTGAAAAAAAACAAGTTTTTTATTTTGTACATTTTAGGGAATGTGTTCTAAATTAAACTGTATAAAATTCTATTAACTGTATAATGAAATTGACTCATATTATTGGCTTTTCGTGATGAGGGACGGCGGTTATTCCGCAAAAACAACTGTGCTTTGCTTTTAATGTATATCTAAGCGTGCTGACTTTTGTTCTTTGTCAGAATTAAATTACGGCTCAACAAACGGCACATTAAAATACTCGGCAACTGATTTTGCAAGGTTTCTGCCGATTGCATTAATGTTGTCCCTAATCCATTGAGCTTCTTCGGGGTTATCGTGATATGCAACCTCAATCAATGCCGACGGTGATTTTGTCCGTCTGACTTCCGCAAGTGAGGTGGTGGGGATTATGTCAACATCGTTCGGTTCGGGATAAATATCTTTATAATTCTTTTGCAGAATTTCTGCAAAACGCTTGCCGTTACTGCCTGTCGGGTAGTAATAAATGTCAGCACCCGTGTATCTGCCTGCCGAACCTTCGGGAGCGGCATTGCTGTGAATTGCAAGGTGCAAATCGTGATTGCCCTTGTTTGAATCTGCAATTGCCTGGCTAAGCGTCATATCGGGATCGTTTCGCCTGAAATCAATTCCGCTTGCTTTCAAATAAGGCTCCATTGCGTCCGCAATAAGATTCATATAATATTCTTCATTTCCTCCGTCTACATACGGATTATACTCCTGTAATGACGGGGAAAGGTAAACTGAAGGCATAAAATCTCTCCTAAATTTAATCTCTTATCATTTTATTCGCAAAACCCGTGCCGTTGACAAATAATTTTCTTTTCAAAATTCAATTTGTATTGTATAATGATTACATATGATTTTGGTGAAAATGTTTGCAAGTGTATGATATCACAATTATTATGTGTGAGCAGATTGTAACCGCAGGCAGAATGTTAAGCGTAGGGGCGGATATTGTTCTTTTAAAGAACTATTATTTAATGTAAAAGCTTGCTTAATTACTTTATGAAATTATGAAACGGAGAAATTATTATGACTGATGAAATGAGAGCAAAAGTTGAGAAAGTTATGAAAAATCTTGAACGCAACAGGATGAAACCTTATTTTTGCGAAAACAGGGAAGAGGCGCAGGCACTTGTAAAAACACTCATTAAAAAGGGCGAAACAATTTCATGCGGCGGTTCAAAAACTCTGGACGAAACGGGAATTTATCAGATGATAAATTCGCCCGATTACAATTTTCTTGACCGTTCCGCACCCGGAATGACTCGTCCCGAGGTTGAAGAGGTTTACCGTCAGACTTTCAGGGCAGACACATTTTTTATGAGTACAAACGCTCTTACCGAAAACGGAGAGCTTTATAATGTTGACGGCAACTCAAACCGTGTTGCCGCACTTCTTTACGGTCCGAAAAGCGTTATCGTTGTATGCGGTATCAACAAAATCGTAAAGAATATTGACGAGGCAATCAAGAGAGTTAAGACAATTGCCGCTCCGCAGAATACAATCAGACTCGGCATTGAAACCCCCTGCGGAAAAACAGGCGAATGTGTTTCATTGAGAAAAGAAAATCCCGAGCTCTGTGACGGTTGTCACGGCGACACAAGAATCTGCTGTAACTATGTGGTATCTGCTCAGCAAAGACATATTGACAGAATTAAGGTTATTATCATCGGCGAAGAATATGGATATTGATTCTTTTAAAGAAAAAAGCCGCATCAAAAGACACGGCTTGGGAGAAATTCAGAATGTAATCATCTGCAATTGTTCTGACTTTTGTTCTGGCTGTTCTGCTGATTTTTATTCTGATTGCTGTTCTGATTCTTATTCTGGCTGTTCTGCTCGTTCTTGTTCTGATTGTTGTTCCGATTCTGATTGAAATTCATTTCAACACCTCCTTTACAAAACTATTATTAACCCGAAAAGGCTTGTTTATTCATGAATGATTTTTTATTGCGAATGAAATCACTTCTGGGTGATGAATTTGACGAATTTTTAAAATTTTACAACAGCGATGATTTTATAAAAGGACTTCGTGTCAACACCTTAAAATGTTCGCCCGAAAAGCTTTGTTCACTTCTTGATTTTGAACTGAAAAAGACTCCGTTTTGCGATGAGGGCTTCTATATTCCGTCCGATGTTAAGTCAATCGGCAACAATCCTCTGCACCATGCAGGAGCGTTCTATGTTCAGGAACCGTCTGCAACTTCGGCAGTTACAATGCTTGATGTTCATGAGGGCGATTATGTCCTTGATTTGTGTGCCGCTCCGGGCGGAAAAAGTACGCAAATCGGCGCTAAACTTAACGGAACAGGACTTTTGTGGAGCAATGAAATTGTAAGAAGCAGAGCGAATATTCTTTTATCGAACATTGAACGAATGGGTATTTCAAACGCAGTTGTATCAAACTGCCGTCCCGATGAACTTTGCAAAAGGCTTGAAAACCGCTTTGACAGAATCCTTGTTGACGCACCCTGCAGCGGTGAGGGAATGTTCCGCAAGAATGATGCGGAGCGTGAATGGAGCATTGAGCATGTAAAGAGTTGTGCCGCCCGTCAGCTTTTGATTCTTAACAGTGCAAAGGATGCCCTGAAAAACGGCGGATATATGGTTTATTCAACCTGTACTTTTTCAAAGGAAGAAAACGAGGGCGTAATTTCTCGGTTCCTTGCAGAAAATCCCGATTTTGCCGCCAAGCTTCACAAAAAGGGCGAGCCGTATTCTAATTATAATATTCCTAAAAAGAATAATAAAATTGACTCGAAAATTTTTGATTTCTATGACAGTATTTTTATCGACAGACCGTTCGGTGAAAATATTGAGGTTATAAAGGATAAAATTATAGTTCTTCCTCAGAATTATAATTTTAATATAAAAGGCTTGCAGATTCTCCGTGCGGGAGTTATTCTCGGCGAAATTGTCAAGAACAGAATCGAACCGCACCACAGTGCATTTACGGCAGCTAAAAAGGAAAACTGTAAATCCGCAGTTGATTTTGATGTGAACAGTAAAGAGATTTCAGCGTATCTTCACGGTGAGGAAATTGCCGTGTCACAGGATGTCAAAGGCTATACGGCTGTTTGCGTAAACGGAATCACAACAGGCTTTGGTAAAGCGTCAAATTCAAGACTGAAAAATAAATATCCGAAAGGGCTTCGCATATTAAGATGAAAAAATTATCAGATATAGGTACAATCAAAGATATACTTTCAAGACACGGTTTTACTTTTTCAAAGTCACTCGGTCAGAATTTCCTTATAAACCCGTCAGTTTGTCCGAGAATGGCAGAGCTTTCGGGTGCCGGAGAGGGAGTAGGCGTAATTGAAGTCGGTCCCGGAATAGGGGTTCTCACAACAGAGCTTTGCTCGCTTGCCGACAAGGTTGTTGCAGTTGAACTTGACAAGCGACTTCTTCCCGTTCTTGAAGAAACACTCTCAGAACACGACAATGTTAAAGTTGTAAACGATGACATTCTTAAAATTGACTTGCACAGGCTGATTGAAGAAGAATTTCAGGGTATGGATGTTGTTGTGTGCGCAAATCTTCCGTATTACATCACATCTCCCGTAATTATGAAATTGCTTGAGGACAGACTGCCGATTTGTGCAATCACGGTTATGGTTCAGAAAGAGGCGGCTCAGCGAATTTGTGCTGAGGTGGGTTCTCGTGCAAGCGGTGCGGTAACGGTATCGGTCAACTATTATGCAGAACCCGAAATGCTGTTTTCGGTTAGTGCCGGCTCGTTTATGCCTGCTCCAAAGGTTGATTCGGCTGTTTTAAGACTTAACATTCTCAAAGAGCCGCCTGTGAAGGTCGATGACGAAAAGAAGTTTTTTAAGGTTGTAAAAGCCGCATTTTCACAGCGAAGAAAAACACTTTCAAATTCTCTTGCATCGGGACTTTCTTTGCCAAAGGCAGAGGTCAACGCAATTCTTGATAATTCTTCCGTTCCTCTCAATGCAAGGGCGGAACAGCTTAAACTTGAAGATTTTGCAAACATTGCAAACAACCTTGGTGACTGATTATGAAAAGAAAAATGAACGGTCTTTACAAAACAGCTTTTATATTGATGCTTGTTGCCGCAGCACTTTTTATTGCCGCAACAATTGTTGCATATGCCCTTGAACGCCCGTATTTCTCAGCAGTTTTCTCATGCAGCGGAGCTTTTCTTGCATTTTTGGGCATAATATTTGCAACCTGCAGTAAACCCAAAAAACGCAAAAGACACCTTGTATCAGATGAAATTGCTGCCGAAAATGATGACGATGATGAGATTTCTGAAAATTCTGTTGACAATGAGGAATAAATTTGATAGAATGTCAGTAGATAAAGGGGAGTAGTTCGCAGATAATCTGTGATATGAATCGTCAGTACATACCGTTTTTCGGTATCGGTTATATCTTAAAGGACAAGACTTTTATTGTAGGGTGAGTTGCACCTTGCAATAAAGGTCTTTTTTATTTTCCTTTTTCAGTCTGTCTGTATTCTGCAATCCGAACGGAGGAGAAAATTATGAAAAATTGGTATCAGTTGACCGAGAGCGAAGCTCTTGACAAGCTCGGTGTCACACGCGAAGGACTTTCGTCACAACAGGCTGACAGCCTTCTTGAAAAACACGGAAAAAATGCCCTTGAAGAAAGCAAAAAGAAATCTGTTTTTCAGGTGTTTTTAAGTCAGTTTGCCGACCTTATGGTAATCATCCTTATCATTGCGGCAATCGTTTCAATGTTTTCGGGAAGTGTTGAAAGCACAATCGTAATTTTTGCGGTAATCACACTCAATGCTATTCTCGGCACGGTTCAGCATGTTAAGGCAGAAAAGTCACTTGAAAGCCTTAAATCGCTTTCGTCACCCTCGGCAAAGGTAATCCGTGACGGAAGAAAAATTGAAATTGATTCAGAAAACATCGTTCCCGGCGACATTGTTGTGCTTGAGGCAGGCGACCTTGTTGTTGCAGACGGAAGAATAATCAATAACTATTCATTACAAGTAAATGAGAGCTCGCTCACGGGTGAATCTACAAATATTGACAAAAGTGTGGAGACAATTGAAAAGGAAGTTCCGCTTGCCGACCGCACCGATATGGTCTTTTCGGGCAGCCTTGTAACATACGGCAGAGCAATTGTTGTTGTTACGGAAACAGGCATGAACACAGAAATCGGTAAAATCGCAACACTTATGAATCAGGCAAAGAGCAAGAAAACTCCCCTCCAGCTCAGCCTTGATAAATTTTCGAGCAGACTTGCCGTTATTATTATGGCAATTTGCGTAGTAGTTTTCGGGCTGAGTATGTTCAACGGAATGTCGGTTCTTAACTCTCTTATGTTTGCCGTTGCACTTGCAGTAGCCGCAATCCCCGAGGCGCTCGGCTCAATCGTTACAATTGTTCAGGCAATGGGTACGCAAAAAATGGCAAAAGAAAATGCCGTTATCAAGGATTTGAAGGCTGTTGAAAGCCTCGGCTGTGTGTCTGTAATCTGCTCCGATAAGACGGGTACGCTCACACAGAATAAAATGACTGTTCAGAAAATCTATGTGAACGGCGAAAGTATTCTTGAGGATCAGCTCGACCTTAATATTGAAAGCCACCGTCATCTCCTTTACGATATGGTTCTTAACAACGATTCGAGTATCGTTGACGGAAAGGGAATAGGCGACCCGACCGAGTACGCTTTGCTTGAAACATTTCAGCATATCGGACTTGACGAAAATGTGCTTAGGGATGTTCTTACAAGGGTTGAGGAGGTTCCGTTTGATTCCGACAGAAAGATGATGAGCACAAAGTACAAAATGCACGGTGTAAATCATATTCTCACAAAGGGTGCGCTTGATTCAATTCTTGACCGTTGTGTAAGTATCGCAACAAAAGACGGTATTCGTCCGATTACAGATGAAGATAAGGCTGAGATTTCAAGAGTTAACCGTGAATATTCCGAACAGGGACTCCGTGTTCTCACCTTTGCATATAAGGAATCTGATGAGGCTCTCACGGTTAACACAGAGAAGGATTATACATTCATCGGACTTGTTTCAATGATAGATCCTCCGAGAGAGGAGTCAAAACAGGCTGTTGCCGATGCAATCCGTGCAGGAATCAAGCCTGTTATGATTACGGGCGACCACAAAATCACAGCAAGTGCAATTGCAAAGCAGATTGGTATTTTCAATGACGGCGACATCGCAGTTACAGGTCTTGAGCTTGACGCAATGAGCGATAAGGAGCTTGACGAAAAAATTGAGAAAATTTCTGTTTATGCACGAGTTTCTCCCGAAAACAAAATCAGAATCGTTGAGGCTTGGCAAAGAAAAGGCAACATTGTTTCCATGACAGGTGACGGTGTAAACGATGCACCCGCTCTCAAAAAAGCTGATATTGGTGTTGCAATGGGTATCACAGGTACCGAAGTTTCAAAAGACGCCGCGTCTATGATTCTTCAGGATGATAACTTTGCTACAATTATCAAGGCGGTTGCAAACGGCCGAAATGTTTACCGCAACATTAAAAATGCAATTCTTTTCTTACTTTCGGGTAATATGGCAGGTATTTTTGCCGTGTTGTTCTGTTCAATTATGGCTCTGCCCGTACCGTTTGAGGCGGTTCACCTTCTGTTTATCAACCTTCTTACAGACTCACTTCCCGCAATTGCAATCGGTATGGAGAAGCCCGAAAAAGACTTGCTCAGGCAGAAACCCCGTGATCCGAAACAGGGAATCCTTACAAAAAGCTTTTCTGCTCTTATGCTCGGACAGGGCGCTTTGATTGCCGTTGTAACGCTCATTTCATTCTACATCGGACTTCAGACAAGTCCTGCCGTTGCAAGCACAATGGCATTTGCAACACTCACGCTTGCAAGACTGTTCCACGGCTTTAATTGCAGAAGTACACATTCAATCTTTAAACTCGGACTTTTTTCAAACACGGCAAGCATGGGCGCTTTCTTTATCGGAACATTCCTGCTCGCTTTTGTATTGTTTGTTCCGTTTATGCAGCCGCTTTTCAGCGTTACCGCACTCACAGGCGCACAGGCAGGCTTTATAGCCCTCCTCGCATTCATCCCGACATTTATAATTCAGTTTGTAAAAGTCATTGTTGAAAATGTGAGAAAGTAATAAATAATCAAATTCAGTCATAATTTTTGAATAATTATGACTGAAAATTATTTATTTTGAATTATTTTGACTGAAATTACAAAAATTCCTTGACAAAGTTTGAGAGGTTTCTTATAATTAAATCATAACATAATGTTTCGCAGGGTATTACAGGATATACAAAAATAAGATTAAGAAGGGTGACAGAAATTATGAACATTTGGCACGACATTTCTCCAAAGAGAATTACAAAAGACAAGTTTTATGCCGTAATCGAAATTTCAAAGGGCGGCAAAAACAAATATGAGCTTGACAAAGAAACAGGTATGCTCAAGCTTGACCGTGTGCTTTTTACATCAACTCACTATCCTGCAAACTACGGCTTTATTCCGAGAACCTTTGCAGATGACGGCGATCCGCTTGATGTTCTTGTTTTGTGCAGTGAAACAATTCAGCCGATGACACTCGTTGAATGCAAGCCAATCGGTGTTCTCAATATGGTTGATAATGACAGCTGTGACGAAAAAATTATCGCAGTTCCGGTAAACGATCCCAACTACAACTGCTACAGCGACATCAGCGAACTTCCAAAACATTATTTTGAAGAAATTCAGCACTTTTTCCAGGTTTACAAGACCCTTGAGGCTGACAAGGTTACTTCGGTAACCGAAACCGACGGTGTTGACAAGGCTAAAGAAATCATTGAAAAGGCTATCACAAGCTATATTCGTGATTTTCAGATGGCGTAAATTTATAAAGACCGCAAAACTAAAAGCTTTACCAAAAACGGTAAAGCTTTTTCTTTATTCTGATATTTAATTTAATTCTAAAAAGGAATATTATTATAATTCATTCCTGTATAATAAAAATCGCAGGTTAAAGTTTAAAATCCTTAGCCGAAAAATCTGTTTTAAAAACCGTGACATTCGGCATACGCAATAACGGGTCATACTTGAATGATCTGCATTTTCCGTTCTTGACCTGCTTAGATTTTTTGCAGAACATAATATCGTTTTCAATTCCGCTGTATTCGCAATATGAACAGTTGACAGGAATATTCTTGCCAAACAAACTTTTTTTCATAATCAACACCTCTGAATGTATATAGTATAGCATTAACTTGATTATGTTTCAAGCATAATATTTTGTCGGATTTTATTTA
>OICR01000698.1_pt1 | contig 13674 bp, 12 predicted proteins | sample 1581321 | NCBI WGS metagenome assembly OICR01 (sample SAMEA3882557, study PRJEB24775) | human gut metagenome | biome: human-associated habitat; feature: intestine environment; material: feces | place: Netherlands | collected 2009/2010
AATCTTGTAGGGGCGGATATTATCCGCCCGCGAGATTTTTACCATTCTACCGGCGCGCACCCTGAAAATCATATCTTGAACGCCGGCCAAATAACCCCTCAGTCTCGGTTCACGCCGATCCAGCTCCCCTGCAGGGGAGCCTAATAGATATCCCAATTTATCAATGCAGCTCGTATTATTATGATAAACCAATGCAAAAATCCTACCCGCCGAAAACTGTGAGTAGGATTCTGTGTATTATTTGCACATTTTTATTTTTTGTTATTCATCCCCACGCAGGAAGTTTCTGACCTCGAGCAGGCTGCCGAGCTTTTTCCAAAGTATCTTCTCGGTCTCCTCGTCCGCCTTCCACAGGTCGGGTACCATTATCACACGGCATCCGGCGTTGTGCGCCGACCACAGGCCGTTGCGCGAATCCTCAAGGGCTATGCAGTCTTCGGGGCTCTCTCCGAGCAGCTCGCACGCCTTGAGATAGATATCCGGCGCGGGCTTTGAGCGTGCCGCCATTTCGCCGCAGACCGTGACGTTGAATTTGTCCGTTATCCCCGCGCTTTTGAGGTTTCTGTCAACCGCCCTCCTTGTTGAGGACGAGGCGACGGCGGTCTTTATCCCCGCCGATTTCAGCCAGTCGAGCAGCTCATAAAGTCCGGGCTTCACGGGAACTTTGTTATGCTCATAGAAATCACCGGTGAACTCCCTGCCGTAGCGGCGCATGGCCTCGGTGTCGATATCTGCGCCGAATTCCTCTCGCCATATCTCATCGGCGCGTTCGGCAGTCACTCCGAGAGTTTTCATAACCATATAGCCCGCCTTGCCTACGCCCAGCTTTTCGCCCGCGTAGTCCCATGCCGCCATTGCGAGACGTTCGGTATCAAACATCAGCCCGTCCATATCGAAAACAACCGCTCTCATGAAAACTCCTCCGTTTTGTTAAAAAAGCACTTCCGAAGAAGTGCTTTCGATGGAGCAGGTGAGGGGAATCGAACCCCCGTGTTCAGCTTGGGAAGCTGACATTCTGCCATTGAACTACACCTGCACTGCCATGATATAATAGCACAGCGCGGTTGAAAAATCAATATCTGCATAAAATAATTTCCGGGATATCCCGCCCCCGCATCCGCAGCCCAGGGCTTAAATAAAAAACTTAAGCCGCAGGCAAATTTTTTTGAAAAAAGGTTGACAGAGCGGAGAAGAGTGTGTATAATATTGACTCGCAGGTGAGATAAAATCTGCTTCGGAGTTTGATATTGGGGAATTGTGTAACGGTAGCACGACAGACTCTGACTCTGTTTGTTGGGGTTCGAATCCCTATTCCCCAGCCATCTAAAGACACCATTGAAATCTGAACCCTTAAGTTCGGAGTCAATGGTGTTTTTATTATAAAATCCAGTATTTATGCGGCTTTTCGAGGTCGCATTTTCTTTTTGTCAGTCGGACTAAAAAACGAATAACTCGGATTTGGCAATCCGGAAAATTAAAAACAAACCTTTTTGAACCCTTTAGTCTGTCTGCACGTGTCTCAGAAATCCTTCAGTTTCAAGGCATATTCTTCTTCTTTCTGTTCGGGAGTCTTGTATTGCAATTTCTTGTGCGGGCGTTTGGTATTATAGAAAATCATGTACTTGTCCACCGCACTTCGAAAGTCTGATTCCGAGCGATACTTGGTGCGATATAACTCCTCCCGTTTCATAGAAGCAAAGAACGATTCCATTACGGAATTGTCATACGGCACATGCGCACGTGAAAAGGAGTGTGTGATGTTCAGAGACCGCATATAATCATTCATTGTTTTGGATCGGTAGTTGCTGCCACGGTCGGTATGGAAAACCAAACTTGAATCCGGCTGACGTGCTTTATATGCAATTTGAAAGGTTGATTTTACAAGCTGTGTGCTGTTGGTCTTGCTGATCTTATATCCCACGACCATGCGCGAGAACAGGTCAATGATTACGCAGATATAATAAGCATTTTCGCCGTACTTAAAATAGGTAACATCACTAACCCACACTTCATTCAGCTTGCATGTGTCAAACTCTTGGTTAAGGTGGTTTTTATATTTACGCCCCTCGTCCTCGTATAGTTTCTTGGCACTTTGCCGTATACTGACCAAACCCATATCACGCATAAGTGTGCGCACCATTTCGTTGCTGATTTTGAACCCTTCGCTTTTCATAACTGCCGCAATTTTAGCAGCACCGAATACTTGATTGCTTTCATCAAAGATTTCCTGGATACGAAGCCGCAATTCTTCACGGCGTTTCGCATACCACGTGTTATCCTTTTTGTTGCGAAGTACGTGGTTATAAAATGTTCCGCGGGGAATATCGAAAGCATCACAGATCACGTGCACATTGTATTTGCCGTAAAGCTGTTCGGCAGCGTATAGCCTTTGCCTCAAAGGTGCCTTGGGTGTGCAGGGCGCAGATTTAAGAATTTCAACAATGCTCTCCAAACGTGCGACTTTGTTTTCAAGCAAATGAAAATTGCGGATACTGACTGTCCTTCGGTTATCGGCTTCCTGTTCCTCGCGGTAAGCTCGTAACCAACCGTAAAATGTACTCTTGGGTATGCCGGTGTCGGCGAGGATATGAGTCGACAGCTCACCGGATATAACACGGTCAATGACCGCTTGCTTTTCATCTTGGGTGTATGTTCTCATATTTTCAACTCCTATATTGAATGCATTGAAATAATTTTACGACATTTTCTGTAGGAATTGAAAGAAATGTGGAAATATGATATAGTTAGAAAAACAATCATTTTTCTTTGATAAAAGATTCACGACTTTTTATTAATTATAAGACCAACGCCGGAAAAAACGTACTTAATGGGTGAAAGCGCTTTTAGGTCTGACAAGGGAGGTGAACAACATGGATGATCTGAGAATCATAGAACTCTACTTTGAACGGGATAAGCAGGCAATCAAGGAAACGGATGCAAAGTACGGCAAGCTCTGCCACAGTATTGCCTATAACATTCTGAACAATCACGAGGATTCGGAAGAATGTGTCAACGATACATACGTGGGAGTGTGGAATGCAATTCCGCCTACAAGACCGAGTAATTTTATGTCCTTTGTCTGTAAGATTGCGAGAAACCTGTCTCTGAAGCGGTTGGAGTTTATGAAGCGTGAAAAACGGTCAGCGGAGATCATTTTATCCTTGGACGAGCTTGCGGCAGTATTGCCGGATGAACGATATGCCCCCGATGTGAGCGACGAGGATGTAGGTGAGCTGATCAGTACGTTTCTTCGCAGTCAGGAGGAATATGTCAGAAATGTCTTCATCCGCAAGTATTTTTATTTCGATTCTATAAGGGAGATTGCAAAGCGCTATTCTTTTACTGAGAGTAAGGTCAAAAATATGTTGTTCTACACCCGAAACAAGCTAAAAGATTACTTGATTAAGGAGGGCGTTGAAATATGAAAACACCGAGAATCGCAAATGCCATCGGGCAAATTGATGACGATCTTGTCGCCGGCGCAGCTAAGTGCAAGACGAAAAATAAGAAACATTGGTTAAAATGGGGTTCCTTGGCAGCATGCTTTGCAGTGCTTGTAATTGCAGGGGCAGCAATCCTCCCATCGCTATTTCGGGAAAATGTAACACCGGAGGGAACCGACGGCAGATACAAGGACTTTTCTATCCGAGCCAGCGAATCTGCAATTGTATGGCCATGGGAGTATCAGACTGTATATGAAAAATATAGGAATGTCAAAATTGACGGTATTGAGTATCATGGAAAAGGCCGTGCGGTATCAGAAACATGGATTGGCGAGAGTATTGGCAACTACACTGTGGTTGGATATGATGAAGTCAATAATGGAAAAAAATATTCTGCCGAGTTTGAAGCATATGCATTGAAGGATATTGCTCAAAGTCAGTTTATAGCCGTAAAGATGGAGGACAGTTATTATGTCTTTCAAAATGACGAGTATGCTCCTCCGAACACCCTTGGTGAGCTTATGGATGCCGTAAATCTGTCCGAGGTCGTGGAGCTTCAGCGCTTTTCTGAGGGAGACAATACTCCTGATAGCAAACGTTTTGCATTGAGCAGTGACGATTATGTGTGGGAAGTTCTGTCCGAATGTAGGAACGCCCCTTTCGTTGAAGATCAAACATGGACGGCTGGTGACAGAAGTTACCTCAGTTTTACGATTACTTCCGAAGCTCTTGGTGTTTACAAAGTTGCTCTGTATGTGACGGAAGACGGCTATCTGTGGACAAACGCTTTTAATTACCAATACCTCTTCAATATCGGAGAAGATGCAGCCAGTAAGATTATCAAATATGCAAAAGAGAATTCCACCGAAGCAGAGTATGAGCCGTATCAGAATACCATTGTCGGTAAGATTACGGAGATAACCGATGAGTATATTCTGTTAGACGATTCCATTCTCTGCGCCAATCCCGATGACGGAATCACGTACAAAATCCTTCTGAATGATCTGCGCATCTCCCGTTATGCAGAAAGCGGAGCTATCCGAGTGGGAGAAAATGTTCAGATAACATACGAAGGCGAAATTGACGAATCGAATACCATTGACAGTGCCATTTCCGCATCTGACGTGGTAATCTCCGGCGGGGATGTTCTTATTCCCGAATAATAAAATAAAAGTCGCATATATGATTAACCGAATATAAGTTTTTGCGAGAGTTCGAAGTCATACGCAAAACTGCCGAAAATATCTTTTTCGTAGCCCATAGCCAAAAAGCGGCAAGTTTCTGTTGAAACTTGCCGCTTTTACTTTTCACTCTTCACTATTCACTTTTCACTGTTCTTTCCCCTCCCCGCTTAAACTTCACAGCAACAGTCCCGCCCGTAAATAGGGCGGGACTGTTTTTATATCAGAAGCATACGGTCGTTGTCGAGCTCCTTGCCCGCATTCTCCTTGAACTTGTCGAGCAGGTCCTGAACGGTAAGCTTCGCTCTCCCCTCTCCCTCGGCGTCGAAAATTATGTTTCCGCCGTTCATCATTATCGTGCGGTTTCCGAGTTCGAGAGCCGACTGCATATTGTGCGTTATCATAAGGCAGGTGAGATTATTTTCGCTGACAATGCTCTTTGTCAGCTCGAGGACTTTCTCTGCCGTTGCAGGATCGAGCGCCGCTGTATGCTCGTCAAGAAGCAGGAGCTTGGGCGGATTAAAGGTCGCCATCATAAGCGTCAGAGCCTGTCTCTGACCGCCCGAGAGCAAACCGACCGGCTGGCTCATTCTGTCCTCAAGTCCCATTTCGAGCAGGGCGAGCTTATCTCTGAAGAGCTTTTTGTCGCTCTTCGAAACGCGGCTCAGCCAGCCGCCGTGACCTGCGGCGAGGGCGAGATTTTCTTCAATTGTCATGCCGGGAGCGGTGCCGCGCATCGGATCCTGAAAAAGTCTGCCGATGCTCTTGGCGCGCTTGTGCTCGGGCATGAGGGTAATATCCTTTCCGTCGAGCGATATGCTGCCGGAGTCGGTTATAAAGCTTCCCGCTATGGCGTTGAAAAGCGTGGACTTACCCGCGCCGTTTGCGCCGATAAGGGTTATGAAATCACCCTCGGCGACGCTCAGCGAGAGATCGTCTATCGCCTTTTTGGCATTCACTGTGCCGGGATTGAAGGTCTTTGAGATATTTGATATTTCAAGCATCTGCTTTCCTCCTTCCCGAGCGGGTCTGCATTCTGCGCTTTAAAAGCGGGAGCTGCTTTTTGAAATACGGTGTGGCTATCGCCGCGACGACTATGACGGACGAGACGAGCTTGAGCATGAACGCCGGCATATCAAAGCGCAGAGCCACCGTATAGACGAGCCTGAATATGAACGCGCCGAGCACCATGCCGAATATTCTGAGCGGCAGCTTCTTTCTGCCGAGGAACACGCCGCCTATAAGCAGGGACGCGAGAGCTACAGTCACCATGCCCGTGCCGATATCGATGTTGACCGACCTCTGCGACTGGGCGAGCAGACAGCCCGAGAGCGCGGTAAACGAGTTTGCGACGCAGAGCCCGATTATTGTAGTAAACGCCGGGTTGACGGACGAGGAGCGAACCATATCGGGGTTGTCGCCCGTAGCTCTTATCGCAAGTCCGAGGCGCGTTTTCAGGAAAAGTCCGAGCAGCACCGCGACTGCCGCGACGGCTATCAGAGCCACAAAGAGCTTGGACTGCCTTGCCACGGGAGTTCCCTTGACGAGCGCCGCCATTTTGGTGAACACAGTGTCCGTCTTATTCATATTGAGTATCGACGAGCCGCTCATGACCGCGATATTTATCGAGTACAGCCCCGTGTTGACGATTATTCCGGCCAACAGGCTGTTAATGCCCATTTTAGTCTGGAGTATAGCCGTCACAAAGCCCGAGGCTATTCCCGCCGCCATAGCCGCGAATATCGACAGATACGGATGACCCGCTATTGCGACTACCGCGCCGACCGTTGCGCCGAGCGTAAAACAGCCGTCCGTCGAGAGGTCGCAGACGTTTAGCATCGAGTAGCTCAAAAACAGGGCGAGCACGGTGAGCGAGGTTATCAGTCCCAGCTCGAGCGCCGACTGGCCGAGTGAAAGTATCGAATCAAAAGACATTGTGTTTCCTCTTTCTTATGTTATTGAGCCGCCCGGAGAAAGACTCCCCGGGGGCTTTCGGGCTTTATTTTGCTTCGTCGAAGCTCTCTGCGGTAACGATGCTCTTAACCTCGGTGCACTTGGGAGCGAAGAGCGTTTTGACCTCATCGAAGTTATAGCCGAGCTTTGCGCAGATCTCTGTATTTATTGTTGCGGTGCCGTTATCGAACATGAGCACGGGGGTCGTTGCGGGATCCTTGCCGTTTAACAGGATATCAATGACCATGTTCGCAGTCTCAACGCCGAGCTTTACATAGTCAACGCCGTAGCCGAGGAACGCGCCGTTGAGCGCGAAGGAATCGGCGCCCGCATACTGCGGAATCTTTGCGTCCGCGAATATCTCATATATGGAGAGCTCGGACTTCATTATCGTGTTGTCGGTGGGAGTGAACACTGCCTGAACGCCGTCGGCGACGAGCGCCTTTGCCGCGAGGGTAACTTCGTCAACAGTCGTGCCCGTGCGCTCTATCACTTCAATGCCCTTGGCCTCGAGATACGCCTTCGCGTCGGCTATCGGCTTAGTCGAAGAATCCTGACCGACATCGTAGAGCAGACCGACCTTCTTTATATCGGGGTCCTTGAGAAGTATGAGGTCCATTATGGCGTTGGTGTTGAGATAATCGGAGGTTCCGGTAATCTGGCCGCCGGGTGCGTCGAGTGACTCAACAAGCTTCGAGCCGAGGGGATCGCTGACTGCGGAAAACACTACCGGGATATCGCTGTTCTCTGTCTCGACCGCAGCCTGCATGGCTATTGCGACGGGGGTCGCCACGCCTATCATAAGATCGACCTTGTCAACGATAAAGTTCGAGATTATCTGGTTCATAACAACGGAATCGCCGTTGCAGTTGTCGTATTTTACTTCGATCTCCACGCCCTTTTCGGCGGCGACGGAGGCGAGCTGTTTTTTGATGTTGTCTACTATCTGATTGAGCGAGGCGTCATCGACATAGTTGCAGATGCCGACAGTGTATTTCTTCTTTGTATCTCCGTCCTTTTTGCCGCAGGCGGCAAAGCAGGTAACTGTGAGCATAAGAGCGAGCATGAGAGCGATTATCTTTTTCATTGTATTTCTTCCTTTCGGTAAATAATATTTTTAATTTATTAAGCTTACGGGATTTAAATTTTACAGGCGCGGCCGCGCCAAAGCTTGCTCAACAAAATCATAAAATCATCCTTCGAAATAAAAAAACTCCTGTCCCTGCAATAATGCTGGGACAGGAGATATTATCATCCTGCGGTGCCACCCGGCTTGACGCTTTTGCGTCCGCTTAGCGCGTACTGACATACGCTGACTTTTCTTCACGGAGAGTCCTGCTCCGGCGCACATACTTAAAGGATAACCCTTTGTTCCGATTGCCCTTAGAAGTCCATTCGGATTCCTTTCATTCTGCCGCAATCCCACCGCCTGCGGCTCTCTTTGAGATGAGGGAGAAATCTTACTTACCCTTCTTCAACGGTTTACTGAATTGTAGCACGCCCCGCTTTTCTTGTCAACATCTTTTTTTACTTTTGTTTTAATGACTTGTTTTTCTGTAGGCAATGGGCGAATAAACCGACAAAATTCACAAAATCTTTCTTCGTCTCGCTAAAAGATATGCGTGAGAGCTCGGACGTGTGACCAAAAGGGCGCGGCGGCAATATATTGGATATGGGATGTCTTTGCGCGCCCGCAAAACGGACGCCCTGCAAATTTTACCCAACGGAGGCATATTATGAACAACGAAGATATAGTCTCGCTCATGGAGCGATACAAGAGAGAACTGCTCGAATTTGAAAAGCGCAACACGGCGCCCGAACCCGCGAAAAAGGAAGCGGAGACGGCGCCCGTATCGGCGCAGAAAGAGGAAAAAGCCGAGCAGGCGGCTGTCGAAACGGCGCAGACGGCAAAAGCAGAGGAAGCCGAGGCAGTGAGCGCCGCAAGTATAAAGAAACCAAGCGACACAGCAAAAGAAATCAAAAAGCAGCCCGAAAACAAAGACGCGGACAAAGCGCCCGAGCGCACGCACGCGGCAGGACATATAGACATTCCGCAGCCGCGCACAGTGTTTGTTGAGTCTCAGACGCTCGAAAACAAAAATCTCGCCTCGACAAACAGCACCTCTGCCACACAGAAATTCGACAAATTCAAGGGCGAGTGCAACAAGCGCGGCACGCTGCGCGTCAAGACCTACAGCTCAAACGGATTATATCCCGTCGGCAACAGCCGCGTGGTAGTATACAAAGAGATAGACGGCGAAAAATATTATATATATGATTCGCACACCGACTCGAGCGGCATACTCGACAATCTCCTCCTGCCCGCTCCCGACAAGTCGCTCTCCCAAACCGAGCAGGGCACCGGCGGGCCTGCACCTTGTGCGACATATAGTATATTCGTAAGCCGCCCGGGATTTGTCGACACGCATCTTGAAAACGTCCCCATATTCGACTCCACCGTTTCAATACAGTCGGTCGAAATGCTGCCGGCGGTCAGCGGCGAGCCGGGAACGACAATAATAAACGAATCGGTCTGAGGAGGGATAGCATGGCATCGGATACTCCCGTTATCCCCCGTTCGATAACGGTTCATTTGGGCAGACCGACCGCGGCGGCAAGGAATGTTACCGTGCCGTTCACGGATTATCTCAAGAATGTCGCATCGAGCGAGATATATCCGACATGGCCGGAAAACGCGATACGCGCCAACATATATGCGCAGGCATCGTTCGCCCTCAACCGCATATACACCGAGCACTACCGCAGCCGCGGCTACGACTTCGATATAACGAACTCGACCGCATACGACCAGGCCTATGTCGACGGGCGCAGCGTGTTTTCAAACGTCGCAAAGCTTGTTGACGAGCTTTTCAATAACTATGTCACAAAGGGCGACCAGGTTCAGCCGTATTTCACGCAGTACTGCTCGGGGCGCGAGGTCACCTGCCCGGGGCTCTCGCAGTGGGGCACGGTCACGCTCGCAAATCAGGGCTACACCCCCTACCGCATACTCAGATATTACTACGGAAACGATATCAATATAAAGACCGCGCCCATAAAAGATATCCGCGAATCCTATCCCGGCAGAGCCGTGCGCCTCGGAGACGTGTCCGAGGATGTCAGGATAATCCAGCGGCAGCTAAACAGAATAGCGCGAAACTACCCCGCCATTCCGCTAATCCCCTCCCCCAACGGCATATTCGACACGGCGACGCGCGAATCGGTCAAAAAGTTTCAGAGCATATTCAGCCTCACCGTCGACGGCATTGTCGGCAAGGCGACCTGGTACAAGATAAAACAGCTCTACGCCGGAATACTGAAGCTCGGCGAGCTTTACAGCGAGGGCTTGAGGCTGACGGACGTCGAGCGGCAGTTCAAGACTGTCATAAAACGCGGCGACAGAGGGCAGGATGTGAGCACGATACAGTATTTCTTGAACTTTATCGGCAGCTTCACAAACAACATCCAGCCCCCGGCCGTGGACGGCATCTTCGGTCGGGACACCTACAACAGCGTCGTGCAGTTTCAGCAGCAGTACGGCCTTGCGCCGGACGGCATTGTCGGGCGCGACACATGGAACAAGCTGCAAGCGGTATATAATGATATTCTGCGAACCTTCACGGGCGAATTTTCGATATACGACCAGTATGCGCGCTTCGCCTACCCCGGCTACAACCTGCTCAGGGGCAGCACGGGCAGCGCGGTACGAAATCTCCAGGAATATCTTCAGGTACTCGCGCGTGGAGTCGCGGGCATACCGTATGTCGCGGCGGACGGCATCTTCGGCCCTCAGACGGAGGCGGCGGTCAAGGCGGCTCAGCGGCACTTCGGACTAACTCCGAACGGTGTTGTCGGCCCGCTGCTCTGGTACGCGATAGCGGAATACTATTATTATAACGTATAATCTCACAAAAAACGGAGATGATATACGGCGGAAAACAATTGCCGTATATCATCTTTTTGGGTGGGATATTCATATGGAAAAGCAGACTTTTTCGGGAAACTATGAGGCGAACATAGCGGCGCTCAATCTGCGCCTGCGCGTGAGCGAGAGCTTCGACCTTGTGAGCCATCAGATAATGATAGGCGGCCGCCGCGCCATGCTGTGGTTCATCGACGGCTTCATAAAGGACGGGCTCATGGAGAAGATAATGAGCTTCATGATGAACGCGGACGAGAAAAAGCTCAAGAATATAAACTCGACGCGTGAATTTGCGGACACGTTCGTGCCCTATGTCGAGACGGAGGTCGTAAACGACTTCGACAGGTTCGAGACCTTTATCTTCTCGGGCGCTCTGGGTATGATAGTCGAGGGTTTCAGCGAGGCCGTGATAATAGACGTTCGGACATATCCCGCAAGGAGCGTGGACGAGCCGGAGAATGACAAGGTGCTCAGGGGCTCGCACGACGGCTTTGTCGAGACGCTGATATTCAACACCGCGCTCATACGCCGCAGGGTCAGGGACACGAAGCTCACGATGTATTTGACGCAGGTGGGAACGAGGTCGAAAACAGATATTGTGCTCTGTTATCTTGAGGGCACGGCCGACCCCAAGGAAGTCGAAAGGATAAAGAAAAAGCTGAATTCCGTAGACATAAACGCTCTGACCATGGGGCACGAGAGCCTTGCGGAATGTCTTATACCGAAGCAGAGGTTCAATCCCTTTCCGAAGGTGCGTTACACCGAGCGCCCGGACAGCGCGGCGGCGAGCATATATGAGGGCAGTCTGCTGATAATCACGGATACCTCGCCCTCGGTTATGATAATCCCGACGGGCGTATTCGATTTTTTGCAGGACACGAACGATTTCTATTTCCCGAGCCTTATCGGAAGCTATCTTCGAATAGTCAGAATGATAGTTTTCCTGCTCGCCCTGCTTTTAACGCCCGTGTGGTTTCTGCTGATTCAAAATCCAGAATATATCCCGCCGTGGCTCGACTTCATAAAGATAGAGCACCCGACGAGCGTGCCCGTCATAATGCAGCTGCTGATAATCGAGATAGTCATAGACGCTTTAAAGCTGGCGTCGCTCAACACGCCCAACGCACTGAGCAACTCCTTTAGCGTCATAGGTGCGCTCGTGCTCGGAGAATTTGCCATAGCCGCAAAATGGTTCACGGCGGAGGTCGTGCTCTATATGGCGTTTGTTGCTATAACCAACTTCGCTCAGCCGAGCTACGAGCTCGGATACGCGTTTAAATTATGCCGCATGATGATACTGATACTGACCGCCGTATTCAATCTTTGGGGGTTCATCGCGGGGCTTGTGATAACCGCTCTGCTAATTTCTTTCAACAAGACCGTAAGCGGGCGCTGCTATCTATATCCCCTCATCCCGTTTGACGGCAAGGCGCTCTCGTCTCTGCTTTTCAGAAAGCCGATATACAAAAGTAAAAACTGCCGCGACTGAGAAAAAACGGTGTGCCGTATCTTGAAACGGGCTCGCTCTTTTGATATAATTATATTGAATCGGAGGTTTTTTACTTCGGTCAATATATCAAAGGAGGAGTCCGTTTTGCCGGAATACACTATGCTCATACTGTGGATAGCACTGCTGATAGCGTTCATCGTTGTGGAAGCGGTGACTGTTCAGCTTGTCACTATCTGGTTTGCCGCAGGTGCGGCGGCGGCTCTGATTTCGGAGCTTTGCTCTGCACCCGTCTGGCTTCAGTGGGTGATTTTCGCGGCAGTGTCGCTCGTTGCGCTTGCGGTGACCCGCCCGCTCGTCAGAAAGTTTTCAAAAAAGCGCGTTCAGCCGACCAACGCGGACAGATACATAGGGCTCGAGGGAATAGTCGAGGAGACTGTCGACAACACCGACGGCACCGGTATAGTGAAGGTCGCAGGCTCGACTTGGACGGCGAGGTCGTCCGACGGAAGCCGAATAGAGAAAGGCTCTAACATCACCGTTGACAAGATCGACGGCGTTAAACTAATGGTTTCAAAACACTAAGGAGGAAAATTATGGGACCCGTAGCAATCGGAGTAATCATCGGCATAATCGTGCTCGTGCTCGTCATTGTCGTGCTCAACATCAAGATAGTGCCGCAGTCAAAGGCCTATGTCATCGAGCGCCTCGGCGCATATTCGACCACATGGCAGACCGGCATCCACTTTAAGATTCCCTTTGTCGAAAAGGTAGCAAAGACCGTCTCCCTCAAGGAGCAGGTCGTGGATTTCCCGCCCCAGCCCGTTATTACAAAGGATAACGTCACCATGCAGATAGACACGGTCGTTTTCTTCCAGATAACAGACCCGAAGCTCTATGCCTACGGCGTTGAGCGCCCGCTATCCGCCATTGAAAATCTCTCGGCAACGACGCTGAGAAATATTATCGGCGAAATGGAGCTTGACCACACGCTGACCTCGCGCGACGTCATAAACGCGAAAATCAGAGTTATCCTCGACGAAGCCACCGACGCATGGGGCATCAAGGTAAACCGCGTTGAGCTCAAGAACATTCTTCCCCCGCCCGAGATTCAGGACGCGATGGAGAAGCAGATGAAGGCGGAGCGCGAGCGCCGTGCGAAGATTTTGGACGCAGAGGGCGAAAAGCGCAGCGCCATCCTCATTGCGGAAGGCCAGAAGGAATCTGCCGTCCTGCGCGCGGAGGCTGTGCGCGAGACGAAAATCAGAGAAGCACAGGGTGAAGCGGAGGCAATCCTCTCCGTGCAACGTGCGTTGGCGGATTCCATTAAGCTTCTCAACGAAGCCGATCCGAATAAAGCTGTGCTGACCTTGAAGAGCTTTGAAGCGCTTGAGAAAGTAGCGGACGGCAAGGCGACGAAGATTATCATTCCGTCCGAGATTCAAGGTATGGCAGGCTTAGCCGCAAGCGCGAAGGAGATTTTTGCGACGGAAACGCCGAAGGAGTAAAGTAGAGTTTACGGCGAGCAAGACGTAAAAGTCTTTCGTCAAGTTTTCTTCGGAAAACTTGCGGGTTCTTAGGGCAGCGCCTTGAGTCGCCATTCGCAAATGGCGAAATACTTTTGCCGCTAATACAATTTATCCTCTCCTGGCGCAGCCGGGAGAGGATTTTTTCTATTGAGCTTGCGTTTTGTGCGTTTTCAAGGTGATTTGCGCGACTTGTGTATAT
>OICR01000700.1_pt1 | contig 13668 bp, 10 predicted proteins | sample 1581321 | NCBI WGS metagenome assembly OICR01 (sample SAMEA3882557, study PRJEB24775) | human gut metagenome | biome: human-associated habitat; feature: intestine environment; material: feces | place: Netherlands | collected 2009/2010
TCCTGAACGAATTCAACATCTATGCCGATATCGTGCATCTTCTGCTTCGAGTAGCTCTCATAGAACCAGCCGCGAACATCTCCGAAAACCTGCGGCTCGATAATAAACGCGCCGTCGAGCGGAGTTTCAATTTTTTTCATATATCATCATGACCTTTCATAACAATGCTACGGGCGTTAATGCTTCTCCAACTCGTTTTCCGTGCCCCAGCGCGGGCGCTCGCCGATGCCGCTTATGTCGTTGCTCGTGTAGAGGATTTTGCCCTCGGCAACGCTGAGCAGATGCTGACCGTAGGAGGATTTGCCGTATTTCTCCGCCGACTCGAGCAGAGCGCGCTTGCTTATCCAGCGCATATTGTAGGCAATCTCCTCGGGCGCGGAAATCTTTATGCCCTGGAGGCGTTCAACGGTCTTGATGAAGTTTGCCGCATCGAGCAGCGCGTCGACCGTGCCCGTATCGAGCCACGCGAAGCCTCTGCCCATAAGGCGGATATCAAGATCGCCGTTTTCGAGATATATCTTGTTGATGTCGGTTATCTCAAGCTCGCCGCGTTTGGAGGGCTTGAGGGATTTTGCGTATTCGACGACTCTGTTGTCATAGAAATAGAGTCCCGTGACCGCGTAGTTGGACTTCGGATGCTTGGGCTTTTCGACTATCGAGACGGGCACACCGTCCTCGTCGAATTCAACAACGCCGAAGCTCTGCGGATTTTCGACGTAGTAGCCGAAAATGGTCGCCCTGTTCTGCTGCTTTGCGGCCTCTCTGAGCAGATGGCCGAGACCGTTGCCGTAGAACAGATTGTCGCCGAGCACCATGGCAACGCTGTCATCGCCTATGAAGTCCTCGCCTATAATGAACGCCTGGGCGAGTCCCTCGGGCTTGGGCTGAACGGCGTAGGAGAGCTTCAAGCCGAACTGGCTTCCGTCGCCGAGCAGACGCTCGAACTTGGGCGTATCGTCTATGGTGGAGATTATGAGTATTTCGCGTATGCCCGCGAGCATGAGCGTGGACAGCGGATAGTATATCATCGGCTTGTCATATACGGGCAGCAGCTGCTTGCTCGTCACCATAGTCAGAGGATAGAGCCTCGTGCCGGACCCGCCGGCGAGAATGATACCCTTCAAACAAATTCACTCCCTGAAAAAGTTGTCTTTATTTTTATGTCACTTCCGCGGCGTTTTTGAAAACAAAAAACCTGTCCGATACAATAAAACCATTGCACGGATGCCAAAAAACGCCCATCATTTTCATTTTCTCTCAGCCTAATAATACCACTTGCGGCGCGAGAAGTCAATTATTATTCGCTCCCGAGCACCGATGTTGACAAGCGGGGCGTGTGGGAATATAATTTTACCGTCAAGGGCGGTAGAACGGAGGCCGTATGATAACTACTGCCGACAGGCTCGCTCCCGGCGAGAGCGGGTATATAGAAAAGCTTCTTGTTTCCGGCGCCCGGCGCAGCCGCCTGCTCGACTTGGGGCTTACCCCGGGGGCTCTGCTGACGGCGGGCGTCTCGTCTCCGTTCGGCGACCCCGTGACCGTCACGGTGCGCGGCTGCACGGTAGGGCTTCGGCGCTCGCAGGCGAAGAGTATAAGGCTGGCGGTGCGAAAATGAGCATACGCATAGCTTTGGCGGGCAACCCGAACTGCGGCAAGACAACGCTGTTTAATCTCCTGACCGGCTCTGACTGCCATGTCGGCAACTGGCCGGGCGTGACGGTCGAGAAGCGCTCGGGGACGGTGAAAAGCCTGCACGGCGCAGAGCTTTTCGATTTGCCGGGGATATATTCCCTGCGTACGCTCTCCGACGAGGAGGATGCGGCGCTCGGCTTTCTTATAAATGAGCGCCCCGATCTGATAATCAATGTCATAAACTCGAACGACCTTGAGCGCAGCTTGTATCTGACTGTTCAGCTTGAGCTGTTGGAGATACCCGTTGTTGCGGCTCTCAATATGATCGATGTGCTGAAAAAGCGCGGCGACAGGCTCGACTGCGCCCGCCTCGGCGAGCTGCTCGGTATAAGCGCCGTTCCCGTGAGTGCGGCCGAAAATACGGGGACAACCGAACTGCTCTCGGCGTGTGAAGGCGCATTGAAGGACAAAACGAAAAGTCCGCGCCATGACTTCCTGCCCGACAGCGCAAAGCTCATAGCAAAGCTGATATCGCCTGTCTGCAAGGAGAAAAATATACCCGTATTGCTTGAGACTCTGCGGCTTTTGCGAGGGGATATAACAGCCTGCGACCTGCTCCCCCGGAGGGAAGCGCAGATTGTCGAAAATCTGATATCATCGAACGAGACGGCGGACTGCGACCGCGAGCTTATGACCGTTTCGCATATATATAACTTCACCGACCGCATCTACGAAAAGACGCTGGAGCGAAAAAAGCAGAGCAAAGAGACATTTTCGAGCCGCGCGGACAGAATTTTGCTCAACCGCTTTCTGGCTGTTCCGCTGTTTTTGTCGGCAGTGCTCCTTGTGTTTTATCTCACCTTCGGCTCGCTCGGTACAAGGCTCGGCGAGCTGGCGGACTCGTTTATAAACGGCGCTCTTTCAACCGCTCTTATAAGCATTCTCGGCTCGCTCGGCGCGTCCGGTGAAAGACTTGGTCTGCGGCGGAATACTCGCGGGATTGGGCTCCGTGTGCTCCTTTTTGCCGCAGATAGCCCTGCTCTTTTTCTTCCTCGGTCTGCTCGAGGACTGCGGGTATATGGCGCGCGGCGCGTTTATCGCGGATTATCCGCTGAGGCTGCTCGGGCTCGGCGGCAAGTCGTTTGTCCCGCTGTTCATGGGCTTCGGCTGTTCCGTGCCCGCTCTGATGAGCACGCGAACCTTGCACGCGGGGCGCGAAAAAAAGATATGCGCGGCTGTGATACCGTTTATGTCGTGCAGCGCGAAAATGCCGGTCTATGCCATGCTCATTTCGACTTTCTTCCCGAATGTGCGTTGGCTCGCCGTGATACTTGTCTATTCTTTGGGCATAGCCTGCGCCTGCGCGGGTTCGCTGATACTCAAAAAAACCGTTTTCAAGGGCGTCGAGCCGCCGTTTATCTTTGAGCTGCCCGAATACCGTCTGCCGCGCGTGCGCTCGGCGCTTCGCTATGTGCGCGACAGACTGCGCGAATTTCTCAAAAAGGCGGGCGCGGTGCTCTTTCCGGCGAGCGTTATAATCTGGGCGCTCGGATATTTTGATTTTTCTTTTCATCATGCCGCCGACGCGAGGCTCAGTATGCTCGGCAGGATAGGCGGCGCTGTTTCGTTTATATTTTCCCCGCTCGGACTTGGCGATTGGCGCTGCTGCGTGGCGCTTATAAGCGGACTCGTTGCGCGGGAGACTACGGTCAGCACGCTCGGTATACTCATGGGCTCGGCGCAGAGCGTGCGCGATATAATATCTCCGCAGGCGGCGTGCGCGTTTATGAGCTTTTCGCTGCTGAGTATGCCGTGTGTTGCGGCGGTGGCGGCGCTGAGGCGCGAGCTCGGGACGAAAAGCACCGCGAAGGTTCTGATTTTTGAATTCATAACGGCGTGGACAGTGAGCTTTATGATATACCGTTTAGCTCTTCTGATATAAAGCAAAGGAAAATGATATGAGAGAGAAATTTGACATATTGATAATCGGCGCGGGAGCGTCGGGGCTTGCGGCGGCGATAAACGCAAAACGCACCGCACCACGGCTCGGCGTCGCCATGCTCGAACGCCTGCCCCGCGTCGGCAAGAAGATATTGGCCACGGGAAACGGCAGGTGCAATCTTACAAATCTAAACGCAAATTCTCATGCCTACACAAACAGCGAGTTTGCCCGTTCGGTATTTTCAAAATACGGCGAGGAGCGCGTTCTGGAGTTCTTCAAGAGCCTCGGGCTCCTGACCTACAGCGATAGCTGCGGCAGGGTCTACCCGATGAGCAATGCGGCTTCGAGTGTGCTCGACTGTCTGCGCTTTGAGGCCGAGCGCCTCGGAGTGCAGAGCATATGCGAGAACAACTGCGAAAAAATCGAGCCGACAGACGGCGGCTTTCTGATAAACGGAAAGTATACGGCGCGAAAGATTATCGTCTGCACTGGCGGCTGTGCCTCGCCGTCGCAGGGCTCGGACGGGAGCGGGTATAAGCTCCTCTCCTCGCTCGGGCACACGGTGACAGAGCTTTATCCGTCGCTCGTCCAGCTGACCTCACCGGACAGGCAGTTGAGGCAGCTCAAGGGTATGCGCGTCCACGATGCGGTGATAAGCGCCGTGGGGCGATTGTCGCGCGGCGAGCTGCTTTTTACCGACTACGGGCTTTCGGGCATAGCCGCCATGGAGATAAGCGCGGACATAGCAAAAGCGGCAAAGACTTCGCCCGTCAAAGCGTCGCTCGACCTTATCCCGTCGATGGGGGAGCGGGAGACGGCGGACTTCCTTTTTGAGCTTCGTGGGAAATGCGGGGATATGCTAATAGGCATTCTTCCGCGCGCAGTCGGTACGGCGGTTTTAAAGGCGGCGGGCATAGAGCCGAAAGCCGAGGTGCGCTCGCTCGGCAGAAACGCCTTTATTAAAATCGCGCGCACTGCGAAAAACTTCCCGATGACCTTCGACGGCACAAAGGGCTTTCAAAATGCGCAGGTCACGCGCGGCGGGATAAATATAAAAGAGTTCGACGGCAAGACGCTCGAGTCGAAAAAAGTGCCCGGACTTTTCTGCGCCGGGGAGCTGCTCGACGTTGACGGCGGCTGCGGCGGCTTCAATCTCCAATGGGCGTGGGCTTCGGGCCTGCTCGCGGGAGAGAGCGCGGCAAAATCTATTTAACGGAGAAATTTTATGCTTAAAATAAATCAGATAAAACTTTCGCTGACTGCGGACGAGCACGATCTCAGACGCGCGGCGGGTAAAGCTCTTCGCCTTGACGAAAACAGAATACGTACTCTCAGAGTGACGAAAAAAGCGGTTGATTCGCGCAAAAAAGACAATATTTTCTTTGTATACAACGTAGAAGTCGATGTTGACGGCGACGAAAACGCGATTCTCAGGCGCTGCGGCTCGGGCGTTGAAGCTGTAAAGGAAGTTGACTTTACACCACCCGAAATAAAGCGCACGAGCGAGCTGCGCCCCGTCATAGTCGGCTTCGGCCCCGCGGGTATGTTTTCGGGGCTTGCTCTTGCCCGTGCGGGCTTCAAGCCGCTCATTTTAGAGCGCGGAGCGCATATTGAGGACAGGCAGAAGGATGTTCAAATCTTTTGGCACGAGCGCAGGCTGAATACGGAGTCCAATGTGCAGTTCGGCGAGGGCGGCGCGGGCACGTTTTCGGACGGCAAGCTGACAACGGGCATAAAAGACCCGCTGTGTCGTTTTGTGATAGACGAGCTTGCAAACCACGGCGCACCGGAGGAGATACGCTGGTCGGCAAAGCCGCATATAGGCACCGATCGCCTTGCCGAGGTTGTGCGCAATATCCGCAGGGAGATAGTCTCGCTTGGCGGAGAGATAAGATTCAACTGCAAAATGACGGATATAATAGTCGCAAACGGCTATATCCACGGCGTAAAGACCGAACAGAACGGACATTTCGAGGATATCGAGACGGATACTGTGCTGCTGTGCACGGGTCATTCTGCGCGTGACACCGTGAGGACGCTCTATGCCCGCGGGGTCAAGATGATGCAAAAGCCGTTTTCCGTGGGCGCGAGAATAGAGCATCCGCGCGAGTTTATCGACCGCGCGCAGTACGGCGATTTCGCGGGACATCCGGCTCTCGGCGCGGCGGACTATAAGCTCGCCTGCCACCCGGAGCACGGGCGCGGAGCTTATACTTTCTGTATGTGCCCGGGCGGCACCGTCGTCAACGCGGCGAGCGAGGAGAGCGGAATAGTCGTCAACGGTATGAGCGAATACGGGCGCGACGCGGAGAACTCGAACAGCGCGCTGCTTGTCGGCATTGAGCCGGAGAATTTCGGCAGCGACCACCCGCTCGCGGGAATGGATATGCAGAGGAAGATAGAGCACGCGGCATTTTTGGCGGGCGGCAGCGATTATACCGCTCCGGCGCAGCTCGTCGGCGATTTTCTTGCGGACAGACCATCGACACGCTTGGGTGCGGTTCATCCGAGCTGTCCGACGGGCGTTGTGATGGGCGACCTGAGAAAGATACTGCCGAAGAAGGTGACCGACACCTACGCGGACGCGCTTTTGAAGATGGACAGAATGCTCAAGGGCTTTGCCATGCCCGAGGCCGTGTTCACGGCTCCCGAGACGCGCTCGTCCTCTCCCGTGCGTATTCTGCGCGACGAGATATATCAGTCGAATATCCGCGGGCTTTACCCCTGCGGCGAGGGCGCGGGATATGCGGGCGGAATAGTGTCCGCCGGCGTTGACGGAGTGCGCTGCGCCTATGCCGTGCTCGCCGACGAAAACGACGAGTGGTAATATTGACAGGGCTGCTGTGCGGCTCAACACCTTGTCGCCGACAATCCTAAAAGCTTCAACCGCCTGCACAGCTTTAAAATCGGAGAAAGTATTTTACACACCGTGTTTTGTGTGATATAATATAAAGAGATTTGCAAGGAGTGGATAACGATGAAAAAATTTCTGTTCTATTTGATTCAGTTCACCTGGGCTCTGCCGCAGAATCTTGTCGGCGGAATCGGCTATTTGGCGCTGAGAAAAAAGTATAAGCAAGAGCGCTTCAACAACGCGTTTATTACATATGTCCCGCACGATAATTTCGGCGGCGTGTCGCTCGGAATATTCATCTTCATGAATCCCGACCGCCCGGCGGACAGAGTGCACGATACCCGCATACACGAGTACGGCCACACCATCCAGTCGCTGCTGCTCGGCCCCGTTTGGGCTTTTGTGATAGCGATACCCTCGTTTATTTGGTGCAATACCCCCAGATTCGTCAAAATGCGCAAGGAGGAAGGGGTATCATATTATAAACTCTACTGCGAGGGCTGGGCGAATCTCTGGGGCAGAGCGTGGAGCCGCGATAACTTTATAAGCGAGGAGTTCAAGACTACCGCGTATTACGGCAAGCCTATCGAACCGATAGATTTCAGCAAGAAGAAGTAAGAGAATCCCATATAAAAACAGGAGATCATATGGACGGATACGATGCATTTTCCGCGGGCGTTGAGCCGGGCGGACTGCGCAACCGTAATGAAATAAAAGTGCTGATAGCCTTCCTGCTCAAGAATACCGAGCGGGGGCTGTCGCGCCGCCAGCTGATGGAGGTCATTCAGCGCGAGGGTTTGGCGAATTATTTTGAGGCGAGCCAGGCGCTTGAAAGCCTTATAGAGGGCGGCAGCGTCGAGCCGGAGAACCCCGACGGCGGCGATGAGCCGCTGAGCCTCACCGAGGCGGGAAAGACGGCGGCAAGCATTGAGAATGAGCTGCCCCGCGCCGTGCGCGACAAGGCGCTTGCAACTGCGGAGGAGCTCTTAAAGCAGGAGCGCCGCATGAGGGAGACGCCGGTTGAGATAATTCCGCTTGAAAACGGATGTAATGTCAAGTTTATATTCAACGACCTTATGACCCTGACCCTCTATGTCGCGGATACGGAGCAGGCGCAGAGCGTCAAAGAAAAGATACTCGCCGACCCCGAGAGCCTCTATTCGGCGGTTATTGAGCAGCTGATGTAAAAATACGCTCCGAAGAAATTCTCTTCGGGGCGTTTTTTGTAATGAAAAAAAAGAAAGGAACTGCAGAATGAAACGGTTATTATCGGCGTTGACGGCAGTTGTTATGATTATGAGCCTTGTTATACCCGGCGCGTACGCGCAGGAAAAAGGAAGCACCGACGACCTGAGCGCTCTCGGGATCGATACATCGCACGGTGTCGATGTCGGCGACATCGTTATCCGCGACCCGTTTGTTTTGGTGAGCGGCGGCATATATTATATGTACGGCACGGGAGCGTCAACCGCTGCGGGCTACGGCTGCTATGTCAGCCTCGATCTTGAGACGTGGTACGGTCCCGTCAATGTGTTTGAGGCAAAGAAAGGCTTTGACGGAGTGAACTGCTTCTGGGCGCCCGAATGTCATTACTATAACGGCAAGTACTATCTCCTTGCGTCATACGGCAGCGCTTCGACCGGGCACAGGGGAACTTCGGTATTTCGCTCATCAAGCCCGTTGGGACCTTTTGAGGAGATAAGCGACGGGCACATCACCCCGCACGGTTGGGACAGCATCGACGGTACGCTCTATGTCGAGGACGGAGTGCCCTATATGGTTTTTGTCCACGAGTGGACGAGTATGCCCGACGGGGTGGGGGACATATCCTTTGCTCAGCTCAGCCCCGACCTGACACATTTTGTCACCGAGCCGGAGACCCTGTTCCGCGCCGACGACTGCGTTTGGGCGAGCGACATAACCGACGGCCCGTTTCTCTATAAGACGCGGCAGGGAACGCTCATAATGCTCTGGTCGAGCGGCTCAAAGCTCGGCTATTCGGTCGGCTCGCTCTTTTCACTGAGCGGACAGCTCCGCGGCGATTGGCATTTTAACGGCATCCCGCTCTATCAGAGACGCAGGAGCGGTGAGCTTGACGGCGGCCACGGGATGATATTCACTTCAAACGACGGCAGACTGCTCATGGCGATACATTCGCCAAACAGCGGCTCGCCGGCGCACCCGGTGTTTATTGAGCTGGTCGAAAAGGACGGAACGCTCGTAAAGGCGGACAAATTTGCGTCTTACGCTCAGGCGTCGCAGAAGACAGATCAAATTTTTTGGCGCGCAGTCGAATGGCTAAAAATGCTGTTTTTCCCGAAGATGCCGCTCTGACCTGTAAAAATAACCTGCTTTCCTTTCGGAGAGCAGGCTTTTTGTTTTTTTATTCGAGGTTTACGGAGTAGTCCTCCTTGACTGTCGAGAGCACGACGAGCGTCTTTGTCAGCGATACGCCGCCCGCGCTCTTTATCTCGTTGAGCAGGGCTTCGAGTCCGCCGGTCGACTCGGTGTTGACCTTCAGCAGGAAGTCGAAGTCGCCGGTTATGTAGTGACACTCGGTTATCTGCTTGTGCGTTTTCACAAATTCGTTGAAGTTGTTGTTGTATTTCGGGTGCTCCATGCTAACGGAGATGAACGCGGTGATATCCATGCCGAGCTTCTTGCTGTCGAGCACGACGGTGTACTGCCTGATTATGCCGTTGGCCTCAAGCTTCTTTATGCGCTCGATGACCGCCGAGACGGACATATTGACCTGCGAGCCTATCACCGATGCGTTTTCCCTTGCATTTTTCTTGAGACATTCGATTATTTTAATATCTATCTTGTCCAAGACATCAACCCCTGTGCAGCGGACTAACCGCGTGATTTTCTTTATTTTACACTGTTTCCGCTAAAAAGTAAAGTTGTTTTCGGGATTTTCTGAATTTTTTATTTTTTAACGCTTCTAAAGAATAATGAGCCGAGTTGCGCATCATATCAAAAGCGAATGTTGCATCGGTAAAAAGGCGAAGCCCGTAATTATGCGGTTCTCTCGCCCGGAGATTTGATTTCGTCGAGGTGAGCGTCCGCGCAGCGGCGCCCCTCCTCGTAGAGCTTTTCGAGAGAGTCGGGCTCGCGGGTCAGGGTATTTACACCGTGGCAGTCCTGCGGAGCCAGGATGATTATCTTGCCCTCCTCCCGAAGCTTTATAGCCTGCTCGAGCTGGCGGTTGTAGACCTCGTGCCTTATCGCTATGCGGTCAAAGACCTTCGGGTATTTGCTCAGCGCCGCCTTGATTATCGGCATATGCTTCTGCGGAGATTTGCGGTAGTCGACAGGCTTCGATATGACAACAACGACCTTGTCGCAGCCCATATCAAATGCTTTTTGGAAGGGGATAGGGTCGGATATTCCGCCGTCGAAGCTGTCCCTGCCGTCAATGACAACGGGCTTGCATATTGCGGGCAGGCAGCATGAGGCCTTTATGACGGTCAGATCGTCGCGCTTTATGCTGTCCTTCGGGAAGTATACGGGCTTTCCGCTCTCGCCGTCGGTGACAACGGTTATGAAGTCCGTGGGACTCTCTGTATATGCGTCATAGTTCAGCGGGTCCTCGCCGTCGGCATTCGACAGGGTCGAATAGATATAGTCGAGCCCGATGTAAGAGCCGCTGTGGATGAGATTATCAAAGCTCATGTACTGCTTGCGCCGGGCGTAGTTTATATAAAAGCGCCTGAGGCGGTCATGGTGCCCCGCAACATACGAGATAAGATTCGCGCTGCCCGCGGATACGCCGATGCACACGTCGAAATTAATTCCCTCTTCAATGAAACGGTCGTAAATGCCCGCAGAAAATATACCGCGCATTCCGCCGCCGGCGTCAACTATACCTGTCATTATCCTACCTCCGGAATACATTGAAAAATCCCGTGTATTATAGCACATTCGGCGAGGCAAGTCAAAGCGGGGACAGTATTATCTTCCCTTTTTGCCCCGATTTTTGTCTATATATACCTTTTAAATAGCAAAACTGCGGGGGGAGGAAGGCATATGCGGAAGAATATTGTAAAAAGTTTAAAATTGTCCTTATTTTTGGCAGTTGAGCTCTTGACAAACAGGGGGTTTCAGTGTAAAATATAAAACTGCACAATTATAATGGAGCGTTGTGTGCCCGGCCTTTTCGGCTAAGGGCTTATTATAGCTTTCCCGAAACGCGGAAAACCGCTTCATTATTGCTTTTCGACGCTCTTCAAAAGAGCTTGCGCGAGCCGTCGGTTGACAAAAGTGTATAGCCCCGAAAAAGGGGATATCTGCTTTCGTCAATTGATGGTGATAATACGAAACGGATGAAAAAAGAACGGAGTGAATTGGCCTATGCTGAATGTTAAGCCCGTCAAAAAAGGAACGACCACGCGCATGAGCTTCGGCAAGATCGAAGAAGTCATGGAGATGCCCAATCTCATCGAGGTTCAGAAGAACTCGTACAAATGGTTTCTTGATACCGGACTCAAAGAGGTGTTCCGCGATATAGCGGAAATAACCGATTACACAGGCAACTGGGTGCTGACCTTTATCGACTATCGCATTGACGAGAAGACTAAACACACCGTGCAGGAGTGCAAGGAGCGCGACGCTACCTATGCAGCCCCCATGCGCGTCACTGTGCGTCTGCTCAACAAGGAGACGGGTGCAATAAAGGAGTCGGAGGTCTTTATGGGCGAGTTCCCCATCATGACCGACAGCGGCACCTTTGTTATCAACGGCGCAGAGAGAGTCATCGTCTCCCAGCTTGTCCGTTCGCCGGGCGTATATTTCGATATGACCCACGACAAGACAGGTATCGAGCTGTTCTCAAGCACAATCAACCCCAACCGCGGTGCATGGCTTGAGTATGAGACGGACATAAACGACGTCTATTATGTAAGAATAGACAAGAACAGAAAGATATTCATCACCACCTTCATCAGAGCTTTAGGACTCGGTACGGACGATGAGATCCGCGAGTTCTTCGGCAACGATGAGAGAATCGAAGCCACGATAGAGAGAGACGAGACGAAGAACCAGGGCGAAGCGCTCATGGAGGTCTTTAAGCGTCTGCGTCCCGGCGAGCCCGTTACCCTCGAGTCCGCCCAGCAGCTGCTCGACAATCTCTTCTTCGACCCGCGCAGATACGATATCTCACGCGTCGGCAGATACAAATATAATAAGAAGCTCGCCATTGCCGCCCGCCTTGCAGGCTGCAAGCTTGCTGAGCCCGTCATTGCCCCGCTGACCGGCGAAATTCTTGCCGAGGCAGGCGAGGTTGTCACCAAGGCCAAGGCTATGGAGATCGAGCGCGCAGGCGTTATGGTCGCGGTAGCCGACGTCGAGGGCAAGAAGGTCAAGATAATCTCCAACGGCATGGTCGATCCCGTTGACTATGTGCCCGAGACCGTCAGCAGGGAGGAGCTCCTTGAAGCGGGCATCAACGAGAAGGTTCGCTTCCAGGTCATCAACGAGATAGTCGAAGAGTGCGGCGACGATAAAGAGGCTCTCCTCGAGCAGCTCAGACTCCGCCACGACGACCTCATCCCGAACCACATCATAATCGACGATATTTTCTCATCCATAAACTATATCAACTGCCTTGCAAACAAGATAGGCACAACGGACGATATCGACCACCTCGGCAACAGACGTATCCGCTGCGTGGGCGAGCTGCTCCAGAACCAGTTCAGAATCGGACTGTCGAGAATGGAGAGAGTCGTGCGCGAGAGAATGACCCTTCAGGCGCAGGAGAAGGAGGAGAACATCACTCCCCAGGCTCTCATAAATATCCGCCCCGTCATGATGGCGATAAAGGAGTTCTTCGGCTCCTCGCCGCTGTCGCAGTTCATGGATCAGATAAACCCGCTTGCCGAGCTTACTCATAAGCGCCGTCTTTCCGCCCTCGGTCCCGGCGGTCTTTCGAGAGACCGTGCAGGCTTCGAGGTTCGAGACGTTCACTATTCGCATTACGGCAGAATGTGCCCCATTGAGACTCCCGAAGGCTCCAACGTCGGACTTATCTCCTATCTTGCAACCTTCGCGCGTATAAACGAGTACGGCTTCATAGAGGCTCCGTTCAGAAAGGTTGACAAGGCCACCGGCTGCGTCACAGACGAGGTCGAGTATATGACTGCCGACGTCGAGGACGATTTCATTGTCGCTCAGGCAAACGAGCCGCTCGACGAGGACGGCAGGTTCGTTCACGAGAGAGTCAACGCGAGATACAGAGACGGATTCCTTGAAATTGACCGCATGAAGGTCGACTACATGGATGTTTCGCCCAAGATGGTCGTCTCCGTTGCAACCTCCATGATCCCGTTCCTCGAGAACGACGACGCAAACCGCGCACTCATGGGCTCGAACATGCAGAAGCAGGCGGTTCCGCTGCTCAAGACCGAGAGCCCGATTGTTGGCACCGGTATGGAGTACAAGGCGGCTGTCGACTCCGGCGTTGTCGTGCTTGCGAAGCACTCCGGACGCGTCACAAAGGTCGACGCGGAGCAGATAGAGATACTCAGCGACGAGAACATTCTCGACCACTACGATATAATCAAGTTCATGCGCTCCAACCAGGGCACCTGCGTCAACCAGCGCCCGATAGTCACTCTCAACCAGCGCGTTGAGAAGGGCGATGTTATAGCCGACGGCCCCGCTACGGATCACGGCGAGATATCCCTCGGCAAGAACGCCCTTGTCGGCTTCATGACTTGGGAGGGCTACAACTACGAGGACGCGGTCCTCATCAACGAAAAGATGGTTCGCAACGATGTCTACACCTCGATTCATATCGAGAAGCACGAGATCGAGGCGAGAGATACAAAGCTCGGACCCGAGGAGATTACAAGGGATATCCCGAACGTCTCCGACGACCTTCTGAGCAACCTTGACGAGCGCGGAATAATCCGCGTCGGCGCCGAAGTTCACTCCGGCGATATCCTTGTCGGTAAGGTAACGCCCAAGGGCGAGACTGAGCTGACTGCCGAGGAGAGACTTCTCCGCGCGATATTCGGCGAGAAGGCCAAGGAGGTCAGAGACACCTCCCTCAAGGTCTCACACGGCGAATACGGTATTGTCGTCAAGGTCGAAGAGTTCACCCGCGAGAACAGCGATGAGCTCGCCCCCGGCGTAAACAAGGTTGTCCGCTGCTATATCGCCCAGAAGCGTAAGCTCTCCGTCGGCGATAAGATGGCAGGCCGTCACGGCAACAAGGGTGTTGTTTCAAGAATACTTTCTC
>OICR01000701.1_pt1 | contig 13667 bp, 13 predicted proteins | sample 1581321 | NCBI WGS metagenome assembly OICR01 (sample SAMEA3882557, study PRJEB24775) | human gut metagenome | biome: human-associated habitat; feature: intestine environment; material: feces | place: Netherlands | collected 2009/2010
AATAGTGACTTGAATCTAAATTCTGCAAGAGACCAGATTATTTATGATGAGAAGTGGTTGACTTTTGAAGAAAACTTATATCGAATTATTTGTAGAAGACTTAAGGATATTCTTTCGTCATCTGATTGGAAAATATTGAATGAAATAATTCAAAAAAATAATACAGACACGTTTTGCCGAGTTGCAAATAGCTTTGAGTGAGAAGTGAAAGTCAGTAATTATTTTATCAAGGAAAAATACTTTGTCGCTGTTAATGTAGTCCCAAATATCTAAATAAGGCGAAAATTTATATCGGTTTGGTTTTGTAAAAGGTGGCATTGGCGTTGAGCTGATGCCGCCTTTTACATAGTCGCACAGGTAGAAAACTTATCGCAAATATAGTATAATAATAAAAAAACAGGGAGATGTTCAGATATGACAGCAGATGAAAAGCAAAAAATATGTGATAATATTTTTCAATATATAACAAAAAAATTAGATGAAGAAGATAAAAAAGAAATTGAAAAAGTACAAAAGGAATTAATTTTATTTTAAATTTTTTTGTTTTTTCATCATTTAATATATTATAAAAATCTTCTAATATTGGCATATCTTTTGTGGATTTAAATTTTTTATTTTTATTATATAAAGATTTATCCTTAAAATTAATTTTTTTTATTTTATAAACTTGAATTATTTTTTCTTCTAATATTGCTTTTTCTTCTTCATTTAATTCTCCAAAAATTAAATTAAAAAATCCAATTAATTTTCCTATTTTGGTTGCAAGATATCCATGTTCATTTTCTTCTATACTTTCTTTTCTTATATCAAAAACATTTATATAATTTTCAGATGTTGGTCCAAGTTTTATTACTGTACTATCTAAATTCCTTGCTAAACTTTGGTATTCCCTTTCTGGGTCAATTACATATTGTTCTATCCCAAGGAGTATATTGCGCAAAATAATTAATTTTGTGTAAAACGATTTACCTGCTCCACTTGTTCCAAATATACACATATTAGCATTTTTATATTTATTTGTATCATATCTATCTATTAACACTAATGAATTATTATACATATTATCACCAATATAAATTCCATTTTCATCAAATATTGAAGATGAGATAAAAGGATATGTACTAATTAAACCTGAAGTTAAAATATTTCTTTTTGCCACTGTTTTTATTTCTTTTTTATTTTCCTGTAATGGTAAACATGAAATAAATAATTGTTCTTCTCTAAAAGTAGATCTTCTTGTTTGTAATCCTCTACTTTGTAAAATACCTTCAATTTTTTCAATATTATATTTTAATTCTTTTTTATCTTCTGAAAATAAATTTAAATAAATATATAAAAAATACATTTCTTCATTATTAATTTGAATTTCTTTTCTTATATATTTTGCATCATTATAAGTGAATGCAGCAATATCTATGTCTTGTCTATTATCATTAAATTGTTTTAACTCTGCCCCTACGTTTCCGATGTTATATGTTAATTCTTTTATAACTTTTGAAGTATCACATTTTTCATAAAAAATAGAAATATTCATATTTATATTTGTATCTAATAATGACTTTAAAATTAAATCATTATTTTCTCTAAAATAATTTGTAATAATAATTCCTGAATAAAAATAATTATCGATTTCTAAAAATTTTGGATTATTTAAATTAATATATGTTGGAGAAAAAAAATCTTTATCTTGAAAAAAACCTTCTTTTATTTTTATATTATTTTTTTCTTTTTTTATTTTATTAATTATATTATTTATTAAATATTTATTTTTTATTTTATTATTATTTATTTTTTTGTTTTTTATATTTTTCACCTCTTTATTTTTCTAAAAATATTTTTGTATTAAAAAAAGAAAATAATATTTTTTTTATTTCATTTTTATCACATTCAAAAATCAAATTTCCACATCTTAATAAATTATCTTTTATTTTAAAATATTTTTCATTTAATTCTTGAATAATATTTTCTTCATTATTTTCTGTTTTATTTTTTATAATTAAATAAAAATTTTTTGATGCTGATTTATTTAAATTATTTTTTTCTTTTATATAATTAATATAATAATTTAGATAATTATTTATAAATTTATTATTTTCATTTTGGGAATTTATTTTTATTTTTTCAATATGATTTGTTAAATCTTCTTTTTTACTTTGAATTAAAATTTGAATATCAAAATTACATGTTTTTAAAAATATTTTATATGAATTTAAAATTGATTCTTTTTCCATTTGTGTTTTTAAGTTAAAATTTATTGGATTTACTTTTAAGATTTTTATATATTTATTTTTCTTTAATTTTATAATTCCTTTTTCTAAAATTTTTTCTATTGGAATCCATTTTTGTATTGAATTAATTTTTCTCACCTCACATTTATAGAATAAAAAATTTTTGACTTTAAAATTTCAAGAATTAAATTTTATGTTTTTATTATACTATCTTTTTGTCAATTGTCAAGAAAAACATTTCGACAAAACAATACAAAAAATTTTTTTAGTTTAATGTATAATAAAAAAGTTTTTGAACATAATATGTGTATAAGGTTAATATTAGTTGAGTGAAGAGTAATAATAGATTATAAATTAGTTTATTATTATTCGAGCAAAGATATATATTAGTTTATTGAAGTAGATTAATATATGTCGGCGATAAGAATATATAATGTATATGTAAGCTATATTTTCATGATGAATTTTAAATTTTTATAATATAAACTTTTATTAATTCATCTTTAGTTATATGGTTAAATTATATGTTATGTATTTGAACTAAGATTATACTTGCAGTATATGGTATTGTTACTAGTCCTTAGGGATGAATATAGTTTCTACTATTGTATTTATAGTCGAGCAACTGATTAATATATGTGGTATATAGTTTATTTGTATAGTAATATACATTAGATTAAAATATTATGTATATTAGTTTGAGTTAAGATTATTATTAGCTTTATAGATAATAGCTAAGAGATGTTTTTTCTCTTAGCTATTAATTTTTTTATAAAACTATACATTTCAAATTATATATCAAGATTTTTTACATATTTTGCATTTTGTGCAATGAAGTCTCTTCTTGGTTCAACTTCATCTCCCATTAAAAGAGTAAATGTTTCGTCTGCTTTTATTGCATCATCCATTGTTACTTGAATTAATGTTCTCTTTTCTGGGTTCATTGTTGTTTCCCACAATTGTTCAGGGTTCATTTCACCTAAACCTTTATATCTTTGTAAAGATAAACTTTCTCTTGCAATTCCTTTGGCTTCTAATTCTGCAAATGCTTTATCAAGTCCTTCATCAGTATAACAATAAATATCTTCCATACCTTTTTTGGCTAATTTATATAATGGTGGTTGAGCAAGATAAACATTTCCATTTTCAATAAGTGGTCTCATATATCTAAAGAAAAATGTTAACATTAATGTTCTGATATGTGCACCATCAACATCGGCATCTGCCATTATTATAACTTTTCCATATCTTATTTTTGTGATATCAAAATCTTTTCCAATACCAGCTCCAACAGCAACTATTACCGGATTTAATTTATCATTTCCGTATATTTTGTCAGCTCTTGCTTTTTCAACATTTAACATTTTTCCCCATAATGGTAATATTGCTTGGAATTTTCTATCTCTTCCTTGTTTTGCACTTCCACCAGCAGAATCTCCCTCTACTATGTAAACTTCACACTCTTCTGCATTTTTACTACTACAATCAGCTAACTTTCCAGGAAGTGTTGTTGTTTCAAGAGCACTTTTTCTACGAACTAATTCTCTAGCTTTTCTCGCTGCTTCCCTAGCTCTTGCAGCACTCACACATTTTTCTAATATTGCTTTTGCAACATTTGGATTTTCTTCTAAAAATGTTGCTAACGCTTCATTTACCATTGATTGAACAATTCCTGTAACTTCGCTATTTCCTAGTTTTGTTTTTGTTTGTCCTTCAAATTGTGGTTCTTTTACTTTTACAGAAACAACAGCAGTTATTCCTTCTCTTATATCTTCACCTTGTAAATTTGCATCTTTATCTTTTAATAAATTATGTGATCTTGCATAATCATTAAATACTTTTGTTAATGCTCTTTTAAATCCTTCAAGATGTGTTCCACCTTCAATTGTATTTATATTATTTACAAAAGTATAAATATTTTCAGAATAACTTGTTGTATATTGCATTGCAATTTCAACAGGAACTTCTCCATCTTTTTCAATATAAATTGGATCTTTGTGTAAACATTCTTTGTTTTTATTTAAAAATTCAACAAATGATTTTAATCCACCTTCAAAACAGAATTCAACTTTTTTTTGTTTTTCTGGATTTCTTTTATCTTCAAATGTTATTTTTAATCCTTTGGTTAAAAAAGCCATTTCTCTAAATCTTGTTTCTAATACATCATAATCAAATTCCTGAGTTTCGAAAATTGTATCATCAGCAAGAAATCTAACTTTTGTTCCAGTTTTTTTAGAATTTCCAATTTTTTCAAGTTTTTTTACTGTTTTTCCTTTTTCAAATTTCATTTGATAAATTCCACCATCTCTTTGAATTGTAACTTCAACCCAATTTGATAATGCATTTACAACAGATGCACCAACACCATGTAATCCACCAGAAACTTTATAACCACTATCTCCACCAAATTTTCCACCAGCATGTAAAACTGTATAAACAGTTTCTGCAGTAGATATATGTGTTTTGGGATGTATTTCTACTGGTATTCCTCTACCATTATCCTCTACACTCATTATATTTCCTGGTTCTATTACAATATTAATTTCAGTACAATATCCAGCCAATGCTTCATCAACACAGTTATCAACAATTTCATAAACCATATGATGTAAGCCTCTAACAGATGTACTACCAATATACATACCAGGTCTTTTTCTTACTGCTTCTAATCCTTCCAATACTTGAATCTGTTCTGCCCCATACTTGTGTTCGTATTTTTCCATTATCTCCATTCCTTTCTTTTTGTTAGTTCTATATTATTAAAATTGTAAAAATTTTCAAGTATATTTTTACTTTTCTTTTTCTATTATTTTCCCATCAACAACATTATATAAAAAATAATTTAAATTTTCAAGTACTATTTTATCAGTACATGTTATTATAACTTGAATATTTTTTATATTTTCTAAAAAGTTTTTTCTTCTTTTTTCATCTAATTCAGACATAAAGTCATCTAATAATAATATTGGATATTCTCCAATATCATCATAAATTACTTGTAATTCAGATAACTTTAAAGATAACATTGCTGTTCTATGTTGGCCTTGTGAACCATATATATTTACTTGTTTATCATTTAAATATATTAAAAAATCATCATGATGTACTCCTTTTGTAGTAAATCCTTTAATAATATCTAACTTTCTTTTTGATTTTAACTCATTTATAAAATTTTGTCTAGTACTTGCGTCAGAAAAATATTTAATTTCTATATTTTCTTTTTCCTGTGTAATATTAAAATGAATATTTTTTATTTTTCTTTGAATTTTTTCAATAAATTCATTTCTATATTCATATATTTTTATTCCATAGTCTACTAATTTTTCATCCCAAATATCTAACATATTTTCTGGTTTATTCTCAAATTTTATTTGTTTTAAATAATTATTTCTTTGCTCAAGTGTTTGCTTATATAAAGTAAGTAAATGCATATAGTTTGGCCTTAATTGACTAATCATAATATCCAAAAATTTCCTTCTATTTTGAGGTCCACCTTTTAAAATATTTATATCATCTGGTGTAAATATTACTATATTTATATTTCCTAAAAGTTCACTAAGCTTTTTTAATTTAATTCCATTTAAATATATGTTTTTTTTATCATTAATTTCAATTTTTATTTTTCCATCTCTATCACTTTTTTGAAAATATATTTCAGATACTGCTTTTTCTTCTCCAAATCTTATTAATTCTTTTTCATTATTTGTTCTAAAAGACTTTCCAATACTACTTAAAAATATTGACTCAATAATATTGGTTTTTCCTTGTGCATTTTCTCCATAAAATACATTTATATTTTCGTGTAATTTAATTTCTTGATAATTATAATTTCTAAAATTGCTTAATTTAATCTCATTTATCCACATTTTATTCTCCATTTGTGTATAATTATTTATTTTTTTTACTATTTTTATTTTATTTTTTTTATATTTTTTATTATTTTATTTTTTTTTTAGGTTTATAACTTTATTTTCAAAAAATAAAAAAGCCTTATTTTTGATTTTCGTGCGTCATTTTTTATGGTTTTTTCGTTGAAATATCAATTTTTAATGAATTTTTATAAAATTAATTTTATTTTTTTTGAATTTTTATTTTAATTTTAAAAATTTTTTAATATTTTTACCTATAAAACTATATCATAAAAAATTTAAAACGTCTTATTTTTGATTCTCACGTGTTGTTTTTTTGTCATTTTTTATGAATAATGGTCAGATAGCAAATCTGACCAATTTTTTATTGTTTATTATTATTCTTTTAATCTTATTGGTAAAATCATGTAAACATATTCACTATTTTCTACTGATTTTATTAAACATGGTGAAATGCTTGTTCCAAATTCAACAAAAACTTCTTCGTCATCTATTGCTTTTAAGCTGTCTAAGAAATATTTAGGATTAAATCCTGCTTCAATATTTTTTCCTTCTGTTGAAATATATATTTCTTCTTTAGCTTCACCTGTTTGGTTTGTACAAGATATTGTTATTTTTCCAATATCAACAGAAACTTTTACAGGATATTTTTTTTCTTTTTCTATAGATGAAGCTGATATTAAACTAATTCTTTCAAAACTATCTTGTAAACTATTCTTATTTACTCTAATCCTTGTTTCCCAATTACTTGGTATAACTGATTTATAATTTAAAAATTCTCCATCTAATGTTCTTGTAACAACTTTACAATTTTCCATTTCAAATAATGCTTGATTTTTAGCAATTCCTATTTTTACATGATCAAATGAATCTAATAATATTTTATTTATTTCATTTAATGTTTTTCCTGGGATAACAGCTTTAAAATCATTTACTTTTACTGGTAAATAAATACTTCTCAATGCTAGTCTAAAACCATCTACAGCAACAACATTTAACTTATTGTTTTCCACTTCGAATAAACAACCTGTGAATATAGGTCTGTTTTCTTCTGTACTAACAGCAAATATTGTTTTTCTTATCATATTTTTTAACATATTCTGTTCTAAATCAATTGAATTTTCTATTTCTATTTTTGGTAATTCTGGAAATTCGTCAGGATTCATTGTTGTAAGTTTATATAATGCTCCTTCACATTCTATTTCTAACAAATTATTAGAATTTAATGTAATATAAATTTCTGAATCTGGTAATTTTCTTATAATTTCACTAAACATTATAGCATTAACAACTGTACTTCCTTGTTCTTTAACATCACTATCTATAATATATTCAATTCCTAATTCCATATCATATGTAGTTAATTTTACTTGATTTTCATTAGTTTGTATAAGTATTCCTTCTAATATAGGATTTGTAGTTTTTGAAGCTACTCCTTTTATTACGGAATTTAATGCTTTAAGGAGTGTATCCTTATAACAAACAATTTTCATTTTTAACACCTTTCTTTCAAAAAACTTGTCGATTTATATTAATTATAATAATAATATAAATATAATTAGTAGTAGTAGTATTAGGTCCTGTGGATAATGTGGAAAACTATGTGGAAACTTGTAATCCGTAGGCTTTTTTCATGTGTATAACTTAGTGGATAACTTTGATTTTTGTCCACAACAAATTTTTTAGAATGTGGATAATTGAGTTATTAACAGTTTATTAACACTCAATCCACATTTACTTGTGGATAACCAATCAAGCTGTTCCCTAAGTAGAGATAACTTTTTTGTAACCAAACAAACGATTTGGAGAACATATTTTCAAAAATCGACATCAATCTATTTATTTTTCTATTGTTCTCCATTTATAATTATGTTTTTCACACTTTCCACAATTAATCTTGTGTTATTTTTCTCCTTTATTTCATTTTCAATCTTCTTACATGCATGCATTACTGTTGAATGATCTCTATTTCCAAAGTCTTCTCCTATCTTAGGATAAGACATATTTGCTACATCTCTACATAAATACATTGCAATTTGTCTTGGAAAAGCTATTTCATTTGAACGTTTATTGCTAGATAAATCATTTTTGTCTACACTAAAGTATTTAGATACTATTTCTTTTACATAATCAGAAGATAGTACTTTTTCACTTTCAGCTTTAAATTCATTAATGGTATTTTCTGCTAATTCTATTGTTATAGGACTGTGCATTAATGAAGCTCTTGCTATCATTTTATTGAAAACACCCTCTAATTCTCTAATATTTGATTCAATTTTTGTTGCAATATTTGCTAAAATACTATCATCTACTGCAATTTTTTCATCTTGTGCTTTTTTTCTTAAAATAGCTAATCTTGTTTCATAATCTGGACAAGATATGTCTGCAAGTAATCCCCATTCAAACCTTGACTTTAACCTATCTTCAAGTAATTGAATTTCTTTTGGTGGACGATCACTTGAAATAATAATTTGCTTTTTTTCTTCATACAGTTCATTAAATGTATGGAAAAATTCTTCTTGAACTTGCTTTTTTCCAGCAATGAATTGAATATCGTCAATAAGTAATACATCGATTTTTCTATATTGATTTCTAAATACTTCCATCTTATTGTCTTTTATAGCATTAATCATTTGATTTGTGAATTTTTCAGAAGTTACATATAAAATTTTAAAATTTCTAAAGTTTTTTAATGTTCTATTCCCTATTGCATGCATTAGATGAGTTTTACCTAATCCAACACCTCCATATAAAAATAATGGATTATAGGCTTCTGAAGGTTTATCTGCAACAGCTAAAGCTGCAGCTTGCGCAAATCTGTTATTATTTCCAACGACGAAAGTATCAAATGTATATTTTGGGTTTAAAACTTTATTTGAAAGTTCTATTTCAGCTTCTAATTCTTTTTCAGAATCAGAAGGTGTAGCAACATCATTTATTGTTTCCCTATTTGTTTTTTCATCATTGTAGATAATTGTTAATGCCCTTTCTTTGTTTGTTAAGTATTTGAAAGTGTTTATAATTAAATCTCCGAATCTTTTTCCTAAAAAATCAGCATTATAATCAGTATTAGCTCTGATTGTAATTTTATCATCATCTATTGATAAGATTTTTAAAGGTGAAATCCATGTATCATATGCAATTGAGGATAATTCTGCTTTGATAAGTTCTTTGGCTTGCCTAAAAAGTTCTTCATTTTCGCTTTGCATATTCAAAACATCCTTTCAAAAATATTTATATTAAACTTAAGTTATCCACAGAGTTTTCCACAGGTGTGGATAACTCTGTAATATTTATGTAATAAACCTATTATTTTTTACAAACATTTATTTCGATATAATTTTATAAAAGTTTGATTTCCTAAGTTTCTTCTATAATATCAAATTACTACAAATTTCGTCAATAGAATTGTGGATAATTTTTAAAAAATTGTGGATAACTTTATAAAAATTGTTGAAAACTTATTAATTATTACAAAATTATTACAAAATATTTGGTTTTTTTGTTATACTATATTTTTTATGTAAAATCAACATTTTACATAAAAAAAGTTCAAAAACTTTAAAATTTTTAAAAACTATTGACAAAAGCTGGAATCGTGGTGTATAATCGATTTACTTGTTATTTTGTAACAATAATTTCCTTTAAAAAGGAATTAATATATAAAAAACAAATAGGAGGTGCATAGTAATGAAAAGAACATTCCAACCAAAAAATAGACAAGAAAAAAGAGAACACGGATTTATGAAAAGAATGTCAACAAAATCAGGAAGAAATGTATTAAAAGCAAGAAGAGCAAAAGGAAGAAAAAAGATTTGTGCATAATTAAATTAACAATGTTTTAGATTCTAGGAAAAATTCCTAGAATTTAAAAGTAATTGTACCTTAAAAGTGACGAAAGGGATGTTAGAAAATGAAGCAGACAGTAATGTTAAAGAAAAACTATGAATTTAAAATAGTTCTAACAAAAGGTCGTTTCTACATAGGTAAACAACTAAAAATTGTAATATTAAAAAATGGAAAAAATTTCAAAACACTAGGTATAGCAGTTAGCACAAAAAATGGAAAAGCTTTCCAAAGAAACAAAGCAAAAAGACTTATAAGAGAAGCTTATAAAAATTTGGAAGAAAAGATTATAAATGGCTATAGTATAGTTGTTTTATTAAAAAAAGATATAGATATAAATGATATGAAATATATAGATATAATAAACGAAATGGAAAATACTTTTAAGAAAGCAAATATTATTTCTTAATTAGGAGGAGTATTTACTATGAAAAAAATATGTATATATTTTATTGAATGGTATCAAAAACATATCTCAAAATTTTTTGTAGCAAAAAATATAAGATGCAAATATTACCCAACATGTTCAGAATATACAAAACAAGCCATTGAAAAATATGGTGTATTAAGAGGATGTATGTTAGGCGGAAAAAGAATTTTAAAGTGTAATCCTTTCTCAAAGGGAGGATATGACCCATTAAAATAGAAAGGGGCAGATATGATAGCACCATTTGCAAATTTATTTGGATATATTTTGAATTTTATTTATAATATAGTTAATAATTATGGTCTGGCAATAATTATTTTTTCAATTTTAATAAAAATAATATTATTACCATTATCAATAAAACAGCAAAAAACAATGAAAAAGACCACGAAAATACAAAATAAACTTAAAGAAATACAATTCAAATATAAAAATGATCCAGAAAATCTAAATAGAGCAACAATGGAATTATACAAAACAGAAAATATGAGTCCATTTAGTGGATGTTTTAGTGGAATTGTTCAAATAATACTATTATTTGCAGTTTTCTATCTTGTTAGATCACCATTAACATATATGAAAAAAATAGATGCTAATATTATTAATAAATATACAAAAATAGTAAAAGAAAATGATTTAAGTACAGATAGTGCATATCCAGAAATAGAAGTTATTAGAGAATTAAATAATATAATACAGAGAATATTGAAAATAATTCAGAAAATAATGAAGAAAAAACAGATTTAGCAGAAATAAATGATGAAGAATTAAATTCTTTAGATATAAATATGAATTTTTTAGGATTAAACTTAGCTCAAATACCAACGAGAAGTGGTGATTGGAAAGCATTTATAATTCCTGTATTATATGTATTGGTTTCAGTAATTTCATTAAGAATAACAAATCCGACTCCAAAGAAAAAAGATGGAGAAGAGAAAAATTCAGAAGATGAATTTGATCCAATGGCTCAAATGAATAAAAATATGAATTTAATGTTTCCTGTTATGTATTTAGCGGTCGCATTAATAGCACCATTAGGACTTGCTTTATATTGGTTAATGAACAGTCTTTTAATGATAATAGAGAGATTAGCTTTAAACAAAATGTTAAAAGATGAGGAGGAATAGCTATGTCAAAAAGTGTAATTTCAGAAGGAAAAACAACACAAGAGGCAATTGAAAAAGGATTAAAAGAAATAAAATTGCCTAGGGAATTGTGTGAAATTAAAATATTAGAAGAAAATAAAAAAAGTTTTTTTGATATTTTAGCACCTAAAATAGTTAGAGTAGAAATAAAAGAAATAGAAGCTAGAAAGCCTGAAGAAGTGGAGATTGAAACAACAGATGAAGAACTAAATATTGCAAAAAAAGATGTTGAAGAATTTTTAAATGAATTTTTAAATAGAATATCTCCAGAAGCTAAGACTAAAGTTGAAATAAAAGATAAATGTTTATATATTTCTATATATGGAGAAAATATTGGAAATTTAATAGGATATAGGGGAGAAACATTATATTCTATAGAAAATATATTAAAAGCAATAGCAAATAAAAAATCAGAAAATAGAGTTGTTGTTAGATTAGATATAGAAGATTATAAACAAAAAAGAGTTGAAACATTAGAAGAAGTAGCAAAGAAAAAGGCTTCAATAGTTGAAAGAACAGGTAAAATGATAACACTTGAGCCAATGAAAGCATATGAAAGAAAAATAATACATAGTGTTTTACAAGATAATCCTAATGTAGAAACAAGAAGTATTGGACAAGAACCAAAAAGAAGAATTGTAATAACAAAAAAATAATTAAATAAAAATCGGAAGTCAAAGTTCAGATTTTAATCAAAAGATTAAATTTAGAATTTTGACTTTTTCTTATTTGTTCTAAAAAAGTGATAGGAAAATAATGTAAAAAATAAAGGAGAAAATAAATGAGTACAATAGTAGGAATAGCAACTGCACCAGGCATTGGAGGAATAGGAATAATAAGAATGAGTGGAGAAAAAACATTTGAAATATTAGATAAAATATTTATTCCAAAAACAAAACAAGATATATCTGAAATAAAAGGATATTCAATAAAATATGGAAATGTTGTTGAAAATAATAAAATAATTGATGAAGTTTTAGTATCATATTTTAAAACTCCAAAAAGTTATACAACAGAAAATATGTGTGAAATAAATGCACATGGAGGAAATATTGTTGTAAAAAAGATATTAGAATTATGCTTGGCTAATGGAGCTGAAATGGCTGGGCCAGGTGAATTTACAAAAAGAGCATTTTTAAATGGAAGAATTGATTTAGCACAAGCAGAATCAGTAATTGATGTTATAAATGCAAAATCAGAAAGAGAAGCCAAAAGTGGAATTAAACAATTGGAAGGTTTTTTATCAACAGAAATAAACCAAATAAAACAAGATATTTTAGATGTTTTAGTAAATATTGAAGTAACAATTGATTATCCAGAATATGATACACCAGAGGTTCAAGAAAATGAACTAAAAAATATGTTAAATAAAGTAGAAAATAAATTAGAAAAATTGGAAAAATCATTTGATAATGGTAAAATAATAAAAGATGGTATAAAAACAGCGATAATAGGCAAACCAAATGCAGGAAAATCATCTTTGTTAAATGCTATTTTGAAAGAGGATAGAGCAATTGTAACAGATATAGCAGGAACGACAAGAGATACTATAGAGGAGTATGTTACGATAAACGGAATAGCTTTGAAACTTATTGATACAGCAGGAATTAGAGAGGCAAAGGATTCTGTAGAAAAAATAGGAATTCAAAAATCAATAGAAGAAGCAAATGATGCTGATTTAATTATTGCAATATTTGATAGTTCAAAAGAATTAGATGAAGAAGATTATGAAATATTAAAATTAATAAAAAATAAAAAATCAATAATATTATTAAACAAAAATGATTTAAAAAATGTTATTGATGAAAATAATGAAAAAATTAAAAATGCATCAGAAAATATATTAAAAGTTTCAGCATTAAATAAAACAGGATTAGAAGAATTATATAATAAAATAACTGAAATGTTTAATTTGAATGAAATAAATTTGGATAATGAATTATTAATAACAAATGTAAGACATAAAAATATAATTGAAAAAGCAATTCAAAACGTTAAAATGGCAAATGAGGCACTTTTAAATGGAATGCCTATAGATATCATTACTATATATATAAAACAGATTTTAGACGATTTGGGAGAAATAACGGGAGATTGTGTAACTGAAGATATAATAAATGAGATTTTTTCTAAATTTTGTTTAGGAAAGTAA
>OICR01000704.1_pt1 | contig 13620 bp, 15 predicted proteins | sample 1581321 | NCBI WGS metagenome assembly OICR01 (sample SAMEA3882557, study PRJEB24775) | human gut metagenome | biome: human-associated habitat; feature: intestine environment; material: feces | place: Netherlands | collected 2009/2010
AACATAAAGGGAAATGATAGTGCTTCAGAGTCCGAAGCTGTAAAGAAATCTGAATCAAAACATTCTGATGAAAAAAAATATAAGCTTAAGAAAAAATGACAAATAATTAGATTAATATAAATATTATTTTTTTATTTGATAATGTGGAAGGAGGCGTACAAATTGGCTATAGATCAAACAGAAGCTATGATTGCTGCGATTAAAGCACAGCTTGAAAAAGAAAGGGCTGCTGAAGCTGCAAAGCAGAAAAGACTTGAAGAAGAACAGGCTTTGAAGAATAAGAGCAGCAATAAAAAGAAAACTTCAGATAGTGGAAGCAAGAGCCAATACAAGACTTTGTCTGCTGAAGAACTTGCGCGTATTGAGGAGAAGAAGCGTCGTAAGAGAGAAGAAGCATTAGGTATTGTTCATGAGGATGAGCCTGAAAAGACAGAGAACAAAGAAGCTGAAGCTGAAAAGCCGGATACAAATAATATAGAGGCAGAGAGTGAAGCTAAAACAGAGAAAAAGAATGAAAAGCAGGAAATGCCAAAGATCAGTCTTAACCTCGGTGGTATTGCCGATGAGGGACTTGGTGGTGGCCTCGGCGGACTTGGTGGTGGCCTTGGAGAAGGCTCTGGCGGTCTTGGCGGACTTGGCGGTGGCCTTGGAGAAGGAGCCGGCGGACTTGGTGGACTTGGTAGTGCACCTTCAGGAGAAGGCCTTTCAGGAAAACCGGGTGCGACAGGAGGCGGTCTTGGTTCGACTTTGAATATGAATGCTTCCCTTGAACCGAATAAGATAAAAGGTAAAGATAAGACAACGTTATCTGATGAAGCAGAACGATTTGACGAAGATGATATGACATCTGTTGTTTCAGATGATGCTGAATGGACACCGGGCAAGAATGTTAAGGTGAAAGAGGTTAAGACTAAAAAAGGAAATGACAATAATGGTGATCTTTTCAGTATTTTACCTGACAGAAACAAAGATGACGCGGATGTTTCATCTATGTATGATATAGATGATGACGATGAAGATGAAGACTTCCTCGGAGCCGGTATTGAGAACCTCTCTAATATTGATGAAACCAGCGAAGAAGAAGCTGCACGTATAAAGGCAGAAGAAGAAGCTAAGAAGAAGGCAGAGGAAGAAGCTAAGAAAAAAGCTGAAGAAGAAGCTAAGAAAAGAGCTGAAGAAGAAGCTAAACGTAAAGCAGCAGAGGAAGAGTCCAAAAAGAAAGCAGAAGAGGCACGTAAGAAGGCTGCGGCTGAAAAGGCAAAGGTTGAAGCCGAGACCAAGAAAAAACAGGCTATCGAACTTGCTGAACGTAAGGCTCAGGATGCAAAGAATGTCGTTGAAACAGCCAAGAAGACGATTGCAGATTCTGAAAAAGAAGAAAAAGAACTGAAATCACAGCTTGAAGAATGTGCAAAGAAAAAAGCCGCTTATGAAGATAAGATGAAGGCAGAATTCGATGCAAAGAAGAAGGCTGATGAGAAACTCTTAGCAAAAGAAAATGCAGAGCTTGAAACAAAAGTAAAAGCTATCAATAAAGAGATAGAAGATACTAATAAGAAAGCAAAGGATGATTCAGATAAGGTATTAAAGGAGAGCAATCCTGAGACTATCAAGATGAAAATCATCAATGATGCACAGGCTGCAGCTGATGAAGTGATCAAAAAGCTTGCAGATGCTAAGAAAGCAAATATTGAAAAACACGAAGCTGAGTATACAAAGGCTTGCAAGGATGCAGAAACGGCTTCCGTAAAATTAGAGGAAGATAAGAAGAAAGCAATAGATGCTGCCAAGAAAAAGAAAGAGACACAGAATGACAAAGCTAAGAAGCTGATGGACGATGCAGAAAAGAATAAGCAGCGTGCAGGTGTTATCTTCACAGATTCCAAGAAGGCGGAGGAAGAAGCAGCTCTTAACCTTAAGAATACAACAGATATGGAGTCGGAGTCATTAAAGACATTAGCCGGACTTGAAAGCAAGCTTGCTGAGAGTGAAGGCAAACTTAAGACTGCGACGAATAACAATGATTCAGCAACAAAGGCTATTGATTCAGCAAAGAAATCATTAAAAGAAGCAGAAGCAAAAGAAGCTGAAGCGTTGAAGAAACTGGAAGAAGCCAGAACTGCAAAAGCAGCGGCAGAGTCCAGAATTTCAAAGGGTGAAGCTGATAAGAAGAAATTCCAGTCTGAAATTGATTTACTCAATAAAGAAAAGAAGACAACAAGCGATGATATTGTTGCGACAAAGAAAGATGTAGAATCCTTTAAGTCAGCAAAGACTGAAGCACAGCAGGCACTTGATGCAGCAAAGAAATCCGTAGTAGAGGCAGAAGATCTTCTTTCCAAGGCAGAAAATGCAGAGGAAGAAGCAGAAGAAATTCTGGAGAAGGCTAAGATTGAAGAAGAAGTAGAGATCCGGAATGCAGAAAAGGCTGCTTCAGATGGAAGAGAGAAACTGGATAAGGATAAGAAGTCTAGAGAGGATGCACGCGAGAAGTTCCTTGCAGATGAAGAAGAAAAATATGCAGCAGGCGAGGCTGCAGAACTTGAGAAAGTTCAGTCCGCTGCAATGACTGCAGAGAAGGAAGCTGCTGATGCCCAGAAGGAAGCAGAGAAAACAGCACAGAAGTTGCTTGATGATGCCAAGAAGAAAGAAGAAGAACTAAAACAGAAGATTGCCGGTTTGAAGACTGAACAGGAAGAACGTGTCGTTGCCAGAAAAGCTGCAAATGAAGAGGCAGTTAAGAAAGCAGAAGATAAAAAGAAGCATGATCTTGATTCTCTTCTGAAAGAAGAAATCAGTACAAAGAAGCAATTGGAAGAAGTAAGTGGCAGAGCTGCTGCTGCTGCAAAGGTTCTTGAAAAAGCTGTTAAGAAGGAAGAAGAAGCAAGAAAACAGGTTGAACTTTTAAAAGCAGGAAAGGTAGAAGAAGCATCTAAGATAGATGTATCCTTAGAAGCAACGGATGAAGCCGCTGTAGAAGCTGAACAGAGTGAGATTAATCAGGAAATGAAGAAAGCCCTGCCATCGGAAGCAAAGTATCTGTATAAGTATCTTTGTGTAAATCCTGCGGGCGCACAGATTGTGAATGTTCTTCAGACAATGAAAGTGGATCCGAAACGCTCAAAGAATCTCGTTATTCTCGGTCTGCATGGATTTGGTTCATCAAAGGTTGGAGAAGATTTTGCTGAGTGTTATTATGATCTTGGTTTCTGTACATCACCTGCAAAGGCAAAGGTTAGAGCAAAAGTAATCAATAGCGGTAAGCTTGCCGGTGCGGTTACAAAATTGAAAGGTGGATGCCTGATCGTTGAGAGCGCAGGACTTATAACACCTGAGCGTTTCAAAGAGATGGTTGATCTTTGTTCTTCGGAGAAGAATGATGTTAAGATAATTCTTACCGGTGAAAAGGTTGCACTTAGCAAGATGCTTGCAGATAATATGACACAGGCAAGAAGCTTTAACAATCGTGTTTATTTTGATCAGATTAAAGAAGAGAATATGATTGTAATTGCCAAAGAATATATCATTGAAAAAGGGTATAAAAAAACAGTCTGCCCTGACGGAAAATATTTCCATCAAAACAAACTGTTCTTCATATTCACACTAATTATATTTTCTGAGCATAGTTACTTTTGCGAAAATCTCAGATAACTCCGGAAAGAAAACAAAGAAAAAAAAGATTTTTTAACTCCATTTGCACTCCACCGGAACATCCAGACAGCCCGCAAAACCTTTATTTATGGGCTTTTTCGCAATTTAGTCCGCTACTCAAACTCGACAATTACTAATCAATTTTGTTTAGAGATTATTTGTTGCCGTGTTTGTTTTTCTTTCGATTTTTTGATTTATCCATATTATCCTGCCTATATGGGCTAATGTTATCATTTTGTTATCGGTATTGATAACACTCGCTCCGTAACTGTGGATAATAGCAATATGTTCCGATTCAAATTATAAGCGAGTTTGCTTAGGAAAACAACACCATATTGCAAAATACAATAAACAAATATTTTTTCCACTATCCCAACAAACTGGAATTTATCGCAATATTCCATTCTTGGATTATACTCGCTTATAGATAATTGGTTCATCATATCCAAAAGTTTTCTTTCCATTAACTTCCATGCTTTCAGATACCTCCAGACAACTATCAGAAAACTTTTCCCAAAGCTTAAATGTCATTACCGGTGAAAACTGGCTTGTACTGCCTCCTTCCCAGATTCCATCTTTTTCATGATAGAGCGCCGGTGTGAATTTTTCAGATTTTTTCAATTCAGTGTAGTCAACATTTTTCATAGAATCATATGAAAACGTACTTTTATCTTCTCCTTCCGGTATTTCATAAGAATACAACACAATTCCATCTTCTTTCTCTGTAATAAGGAAAAGATGTGGGGAAGCATGGCGTTTCCCGTTTGTCTCATAGTAGCTTTCTTCCACAACAAATTTACCATTAAAATCTTTAGGAAGGTTCAAAATTTTCTCATTACAGATTGTATTAATGTGTTCTGCATAAGGATATGCTTTTCCTTCTTTCTTCATCTTATCAAACTGCTCTTTATTATTAAAGTGTCCCGTCATCATATCAACAAAAATATCGAGTTTCATCATGTTTTTTACCTCTAAATTATAATTTTTTAATTTTCATGTCCACATTATATAACTCTGCCGTTTTACGATTGATCCATCGTAAAAGCGACAGCTTTTCATTTTTTCCTATTATCTAAAATAACAACTGAAGTCCCATTGCAATTATCCACATGTAAGCACATGTCTTCGGAATCATCAACAGACCAACCATCGGTTTTTTCTTGCTGAACAATGTAACCGGAATGTAACATCCGAATGAAATGATGATTGCAGCAACCATTCTTGACAAATGGTATCCATTTGCATTTCCGGAAATTGCATACAGTATGATCACACCAATACCTGTTACTGCAAATACTGCATTTCTGATCACAGACAGCTTCATATTTCCTTCATCTGTCAGCCAGTTGTTCTGTGGCAGAAGGCATACTAGAATTCTTATGATCGCTGAGATCCAGACCATAGCCTCAATAACTACAGGTGCTTCAAATTCTGGGAAGGTCTGTTTCCATACGTACATTAAAATGATATAAAATGCTGTCATTGTAATAGAAGATACTTGCAGGCCTCTTCCCATCTGTTTCTTGACCTTCTCGCTGCTTCCTTTCACAGCTCTGATAATTCTAGGCACAAGGTGGAAAGCATCTCCACCACAAAGTGTCAGTGTTAAAATACCATAAAGGGTAAATAGCGCATTTCCCTTTCCAACTACGAAAAATAAAATTGCTGCAATCAGGTCAAAGATCAGATATCCTGCATCAAATATTGCCTCCATCAAATCCGGAATCTTAGGTTTATAGCTTTCCTGTCTCATATTTCTTACTCCTCTTCAAATAATCTGTCATAACATAAATAATTTTTTGCAAATAGAACACCGGCTAAAGCCAATGCACATCCCAGTCCGGAATAGAAAAATGCCACAAAAATATCCGGGAATATCCCGGCTGCGCGAAATCCTATTCCTCCACTCATCATACACGCCATCATCAAATATGCTTTCACATCAAAAAAATGCCAAAACGGACGATACTCTTCATATCCAATAATCCGTTTTGTATGTTTTTTGCTCATCTTGAAAAACATTCTTCCAAAAAGCACAAAGACAACTGCCGAAAGTACATATAAGTACCATCTTTTTTCAATAACTGCATAGGACAATACGCCAAGTCGGGCAACATTAAATCCCGCCATCAGCCATACAATTCCTGCAATAAGTAAAAGCGTTCGCTTTTTTACATTAAATATTTTTTTCATCATCTCACTCCGCATTTTTCTTCAAACATTCATCCGCATTGCTACAGATCTTTTGAAATACCTGGATACACATCCGCATCTCTTCTTCTGTTAATCCATTCAAAACATTTCTCGCAAATTGCTTCTGTGCATTCTTCCCTGCGTCTATGATCGGAATTGCATCATCTAATAAAACGATCTCAATACGCTTCTTATTATTCGGACTTTGGATCCTGTCAATGAGTCTCTTCGTCTTTAAATCCTTCAGCGAGATCGAAACGTGGGACTTCGTCGACTTGCGGACCTTGACGATATCAGCCGCCGTATTAAACTGCGGATTATCATGAAGGAACATCAATATATCATACTCCATCTGTGTCAGATCATACGTATCACATACATTCCTTGCAAGTGATTCATAATAGCTGGTGATCGTCTTATGTTGATCCCAAAAAAACATACGACCGCTCCTTTCTTTGTTGTTCTATTTAGAACGATTGTATATTGACTATTCCTTTTTGTCAATATCCTATTTGCGTAATGATATCTTTTTCGGTAAGCTGAATTAAGATTATATAAAATACGAGATTTACATTTTATGAAAGAAAAAATATTTAACATTATACAGATTGGAGACAAAAGCAATCGAATCAGCCGTGGGTTTGATTTCTTTATTACAACCGTTATCATTTCAAATATTCTTGTGACTTTTCTTGAAACATTTGAAGAGCTTTCTTTTTTGTCCAAATATTTTCATGGCATAGAATATGTAACTATACTTATTTTCTGTGTAGAATATATTTTGCGTATCTGGACAGCGAACTATCTTTATCCTGAACAGGACAGTTTCCAGACATGGCTTCACTTTTTGATGTCTTTCGATGGAATTATTGATCTGCTGACGATTATTCCGGCTTTCTTCCTCTCCGGTTTTGTTATTTTCCGTATGCTTCGGGTTGTAAGATTTTCCATCTGTTCCGGCTGAATACAAAATATGATTCTTTCAATGTAATTACAACAGTACTGTATGTTAAGAAAAATCAAATCCTTTCGTCTGTTTTTATAGTAATGATTCTGATGCCTGCCAGCAGTCTTTGCATGTACAGTGTAGAGCACACCCTGCGCAGCCTTCCATTTTCAGAAATGGCTTCAGCGGAATCTGGTGGAGTATGTCTACGCTTCTCACTGTCGGCTATGGAGATATTTACCCAGTCACAACACTGGGTCGTATTATGGCAATCTGTATTGTCTGCCTTTAACTGCTCTGTGATTCCCTGTGCCTGTTTCATCTGCTCTACAATCCTCTCAAATCGTTCCTGCGCCTGTTCCTCTGTATCTGCCAGATAACTGTTCAGTCTGCCACTCATCAGCAGATCCAGATATACAGTCCTGCGGTATTCCCTCAAATACTGTAAATGTCTTTGCCCCCATGCTCCAACAAATCTCGATTCTTCTTCCTCCGGCAAGGTAAGGTTGGGGATAAAGTAATCCCCACATCTTACATAAGTGCCGCCCATTTCTTCAAAAATTGTTTTCTTCATTTTCTGTTCCACCTTTCTCATCGTTCTCTGTCCATAGATTTCTTCTTTGCTGACTGCTTTGGTTGCTGTCTGCTTTCCTGCTGGTAACGGTGTAACTTTTCCCGTATGCTTGCCTTTTTCGGCGGTTCCGATGACTGTTCTTTCTTCTGTTCTGTCTGATTTTTCCATGCCTGTAGCTCCTCATTATATTCCCTGACCAGTTTTTCCGATTTCTGATATGTCTTTGCAAAAGACTGAACATCTGGATATCCTGCCTGTTTTACCGTCTGCTCCATATCTGTGTGGATACGTTTTTCCTGTTTCTTTGCCTGTTCAATTCTGCCCTCTAAGGATTTCCGCACTTTTCCTTTGAAAAGTCCTGTTGTCTCGGAAAGCTGTTTCTTCAATGAGGAAATCTCCTGCTGCGTGGACTTCATTGCCTGTGACTGCTTCTGAAGTTTTTCCATCAGCTTCCGCATATCATTCCATTCCTGCAAATCAATCTTCGGTACTGGTTTCGGCGACAACTTAAACTTGAAAATCATTTCCTGTAAGAAGTCTTTCGCTCCACGGATAATCTGCTGAAACATATCCGGCAGCCATCCATGTGTCCTTATAGAGATGTTCCTGCCTTTTCGGATTGGATATATAATCAATTCTTCCTGCCACATCAGACAGCTTATTTTGTCTGATAAATGAATGTCTACCTATAAGCATTCTCCTTTCCGGCTCTCTCCTGCTTTGCTGTGAGTAGGTGCATAGGCACCTGTTTACGAACTTATCCGCCTGTCGGCGGAACAGCTCCCGGCAGGGCGAAATACACAGAGCATAAACGAAGTTTGTGCGATGGGTGTATTTCGCTCTCAAACGCCGAGGGCTTTGTAAGATGCTATCTTTCTCTGTCATGCTCCGGCTTGTGCTTTTCATCTTGGGCGTATCCGCCCTTTTTATTTGCCGGTATCCGGGCTTATTTTTTATCCCTAACACCAAACTTTCTGTCTGATTTATTCCGGTATCCTTGCCCGTACATACTCCAGATCGCCGCAATAGGGCGTTCCCACCAGATACCATTCCATTGCAGGATTCATCTCCATCCTTGTCCGTACCCACTGGTCATCTACCTGAACTTCCATACACTCTCCGCAGTGAAATCCCGTATCAATCCATAAGTCCATTGACAGCAATCCATATCTGCCATTTTCACAGTTATAACCTAATCTTCCTTCTCGCATTGCATGATTCTCCTTTCCAGATTCCTCCTTGTCTGCTATCCACAGGGGCGTGCCACGCTCCTGTTCTTATCATCAAGGAAGACTTACCATCGGAAATTCTCCGGCACTCCCCGTCTGTCCAGATACTCTTTTCTCGCCCGTTCACGTTCTTCCTCTGTCGGGGCAGTTTTGAATTTTCCATACAGGTCACGTATGACCATCTTGTCTAACTTTTTCTCCAACCCCTGCTTGATTTCTTTCTCACAACTCTCATCTTCAACTAAGTGAAAGCGGAGCAACTGCATAAATAATTCCTGTGATATTTGCACATTTCCCATCTCATCCATCCTTTCCGTGACAGTATGTGACGGTATGCGACAGTCGTGACGGTTATTTTGATACCGCCCCCGCTGTCAAAAATACCGTCACAACCGTCACGTACTGTCACGCATTCTCTGTATTGTCTTTCCAGAGCCTTAGTTTCCGTCCCTCATGGACACCGAATACTTCCACAGGAAACTTCTGGAACGTGGATTCGCGATGGCAGATGAAACGCCGCTTCAGGTTCTGCATGAACCGGAACGCCGTGCACAGACCAAGTCATATATGTGGCTGTTCCGCAGCGGTGAAGACGGAGGACCACCTATTATCCTCTATAAATACTCGGAGACCCGGGCCGGGGATAATGCCGTAGATTTTCTTCACGGCTTCAAGGGTTATCTGATGTGTGATGGCTATAGTGGATACAATAAAGTACCGGATGCCAAACGCACAGCCTGCTGGGCACACATCAGAAGATATCTGACAGATGCCATTCCCAAGGGAAAGGCTCTTGATTATACCCAGCCATCCGTACAGGGAATGCTGTACATTAACCAGCTCTTCCATCTGGAAGATGTGATCAGATCAAAGTATTCTTCCTTCGATGCTATCAAAAAGGCGCGTCTTGAAAAAGAAAAGCCGGTAGTAGAAGGCTTTTTGTCGTGGCTTGATCAGCAGAGCCCTACTCGTGGAAGCAGAATGGATAAAGCTGTCACCTACATTCAGAACCGCCGCTCCTATCTTTCCACCTATCTGGAAGATGGTCGCTGCAGTTTTTCTAATAATCTCAGCGAAAATGCGATCCGTCCGTTTACAGTAGGCCGTAAAAACTGGCTGTTCTGCGATACACCAAACGGAGCCCAGGCCAGTGCTATCGTGTACACAATGGTAGAAATGGCAAAAGCCAATGGAGTAAACGTCTATCACTATCTTACTTATCTGCTGGAAAAACTGCCTGATGACAGGATGATCGATGATGAATTAGAACTTCTGGCTCCATGGAACGAAACCGTCAAAGCTGAGATCGAACATCGTGCAAACGAATCAAATCAAACATATGTGAATTGTGAAGGTGCTCCGACTACTGAAAAGTAGTCGGGGATTTTTCTATCATACCTAAAAATTAAGCGCTTACTATAATAAAACCGGAAAGTCGCAATTTTTCTGCTTCTTTCCGGTTTTATTTGCTGTTTTTACTATTCGAATTCTCCCCCGTCTCTGTAGCATGGTGCAAAATTGGCACAGTATAAACTTCAAATTATTTTCCAGATTTATTCTTACATATATTTTTAAATATTATTCAATCCACTCTTTCGGGTTAATATCATGAAACTCTGAGACTTTACAAAACAAAATATGGAGATTGTGGTAAAAATATTTTACATCTTGTTCGTTATCATCTATCCACTTTCTCATAATAATTTCAAAGAATCTCTTATACTGATTAAATACTTTTTTATTACTTTCTCTTTTTACACCTTTAGTCGATTCTCGATTGTTCTTCAACAATCTAATTTTCTCATCTATAGTATTAATATCAACAAGTACATGATCTCTAAAATAAATTTTTGTATATCCTAAACTAATAATTGTGGTATCAAGCCAAAAAGCATCATCATTATTATATAGCTCTTTTGCGTAATCGAAAATTAATTCTTCCGGTGATTTATCTCCTGGTAGTGCTATTGTATAATTTTCCAGCTTGTGCTGCGCTTTTTTATCACCATCAACAATACAAATTGACCGCATTGTACTTCGTAATAATTTATCATCACTAAATATATTCACAAGAGCATCACCAGAAATATTTGCTTCTACAAGGTGAAACACATTTCTAATATACGAAAATTTACTCTTATATTTTCTTTCGAATGAATCAAATAAACAATTTAAAAATAATCTAGCCTCTGCATCTTCTGTAAAAATTGGAATTGATCTGCTAATATATATATCCTCCTTTGACTGATTATGTAAATACATTTTAATTTTATAAATATCAGCATCTTCCATTTGCATTACAGAAGTAATATTGTCCAGTAAATAGATTACATTGCTTTTCTTTTGAAAAGCATACTCTAAAAGTGACAGGCTATGTGAAGTGCATATCAATTTTATTTTATATTTATTTGCATATTCTTCTACCAAATCAAGTAGTTTATTCTGAAAGGCAGGATGCAAAGTTGCATCTATCTCATCTACTAAAAGAATACTTTCTGTTTGATGTTTTGAATCTATATTTTCAAAATAATATCTAAGAGAAACAAGTGCTATTAATATTATCAACAAATTATCTTCACCTGAAGATATTGTATTTGAATCTATACCTTCGAAATCTGTAGAAAAGCTTGTTCTCTTTTTAATCTCCCCCATTTCTTGTGTTTGCTCATTTTCAATTGTTATACCTGTAAATTTTTTATATAATTGCCTCACTATTTCAAAATAATTTTCTGGTAATTGTTTTTTTATCTCAGCAACATCACTTGAATATTCACCATATGCATATAATCTTGAAAGTCCTAAATATATCACTGGTAATTGTGGAAGTTTTTCATTTGCACCTCGTTTATAATATGGTTTTAAAGCAAACCTATTCTTATCTCCACTTTTTGAATTATGCCTCCTAAACTCTAAGCTTACTCCATCTTCATAGTCACATGTAAATAATGATCCACTTTCCCCTTGAGCTGGATCATTATATTTTTCATCTCCTCTTGTTAATCTTTCAATTTTAAGATTGATGCCATTATTGGCACCCTTTATATTTTTCAGAACATCCTTGTCGTTTAGCCACTCAGCCGTTGTTTTTACTTCTTGAAATGCATTACTTACCATATACAATATTGAGGACTTACAAGTTCCATTTGTTCCGGAAATAATATTAATCCTCTTAGATAAATCTATATCTATGTTCTTCAGTTTTCTATAATGCTTTATTCTCAAATAATTTATCACAATTGCGCCTCTTATCCTACAAGTATATTTTCTTGTTCCATCGGTGGTATTTCCAAATCGGAAATTAATATTTCTTTACCTTTTTTAGAAGTCTTGACCGAATAATCCAAGTATAAATTAATACATGTTTTTCTATTGTACAGTCTTCTTATTTCTGGAGTATCATCATAACTTAAAAGCCATGGAAATCTTTTCATTTTAATATAATTTGCAAGTTCTTTATGTTGTTTTTCCGAATAAAAATACCTATACAATCCTGGTCCTTCCTTATAATATGGTGGATCAATATACACAAACGTCGATTTATTACGCTTATATTTTAATTCCCTTTTCATAAAATCAATTGCATCATCATTAAATAACGTAACACGATCCTTATATTGTGAAATATTTAAAATGGATTCTATTATTTTTTGCTTATTAAATCTGCAATCTAATTTATAATCTGACTTCTGTTTTTTTCCTCCTATTGGGTTAGCCTTTAATATTCCTGAAAAATTAGTTCTGTTCAAAAACAATGCTGCAAATCCTATTTGATAGGATGTTTTACTAAATAAATATGTCAATTTTCTATACTTTGCACACTCATTCCATGTTTCAATATTTATATCTGCTCTTCTTATTAAATCAACTAATTCTTCTGTATAATTAAACACAGAATTCCAAAAATGATATAGAAGAGAGTCTTTCTCATTTATTACAACATTTTTTATTATTCCATCTTCTAATAGCTGCCAAGAAAGTGTTGCACTCCCTGCAAATGGTTCATAAAATGTACATCCTCTTAATCCTTCATTTTCAATTAACGCCTTAACATAATCAAAAAGTTTGGATTTTGCACCTGGATATCTTAATGGGTTACGCACAATCACTCCTCCTTTTAAACATCAAAATATATACATAATATAGTTTTAAAATCACTTTTTTATTTCTATAACTAATTTTTCTACTAACATTATATATTGTTGTTTTATCTTAATTAAGTCCATAATTGTATTTTTAATATCTTTTTTCTCTGTCTTTCTTTTGCTAAAAACTTCGCTTCATCACACTGTTTATCTATAGTGCATCAGCTAAAATATTCCCGCATTTTTCTTTTATTATATCCCAATCCATCTATATTTCCATTCTTTCTTATATAATATCATCTTTTATTATTACTATGCTATTCTTTTTATAATTCTTTGTATAATTCTTTGTACTTTCTCTGCTTGTAAGTCGTACAATTTTGATCAGTACAAACAGACAAATTCTGTTGTCATTGCAACAGTTTTAATTCTATCAAAACCTTTTTTACATACCTCTATTGTTTTTTTAATTATTTTTGTCCTATTCACTACTATCTCGGTCCCATAAACCTATCCCCATCCAAATGTATCATATGATCCGGCATTTCGGCAATCCAGACCTCTGTTTCCCACGCGAGTTCTTCAGCAAATTTCTTATATGTCTTGAAATCTAGAAATGCTGTTACAAATATTTTTCCTGCCGTAACATCTTTCGTCATCTCTGTGATTTCCAATATACGTTTTGGGTCCATCGGTCCTACAGATGTTACTGACTCAACAAAATAGATCCAGTTCTCGTCCTCACGATATAACACTACATCCGGCATCTTATCGTGAAGCGTAATTTCAAATCCCAACGCTTTTAGCTTATCTACATTTTTCACAAGATCTTTTTTGGTCGTATCTCCGACATACAAACATTCTGAATTTGGCGCAAATCTCGGTGCAAATTCTTCAATAATAGCCTTTTGAAGTTCGTTATGTTTACCAGTAGAAAACTTAAAA
>OICR01000707.1_pt1 | contig 13605 bp, 11 predicted proteins | sample 1581321 | NCBI WGS metagenome assembly OICR01 (sample SAMEA3882557, study PRJEB24775) | human gut metagenome | biome: human-associated habitat; feature: intestine environment; material: feces | place: Netherlands | collected 2009/2010
TCTTTATTATTGGTTTCTTTTCTCAAAGGTTTATTGTTTACTTTTCAATGTACTTTTTTTGTTGCTCTTCTTGGGTAACAACAATATCTATTTTAGCACAGCGTTTATCTGTTGTCAACACAATTTTTAATTTTTTTTGAAAAATTTTTATATTTTTTTGAAGTTCTTTCTTTTTCTTATTTTACTTCTTTAACCATGATGTTTTTTCAATAATTTCCTTGCCAAATTCCGAAAACTTGGCAAGGAAATTATTTGCTTCTTATGCTGTTTCTGTTATCTTTTTAGTTGTTTCTTTTTTTCTTGTTGTATTCATTTTTGTAACTTCTCTATTATTATTGATTATAATTTTAGGAGGTTCTCCACTAGTAACAGTTTCTTTTGTTATAATGCACTTTTCTATCTTTGGGTTTGAAGGAATCTCAAACATAATGTCCCTCATTATTTCTTCAATAATAGAGCGCAACCCTCTTGCTCCCGTTTTTCTCTCTATTGCTTTTTCCACAATTTGTTCTAATGCATCTTCTTCAAATTCCAATTGAACATTATCAATTTCAAATAGCTTTTGATATTGTTTTACTAGTGCATTTTTAGGCTTAGTTACTATATCTATTAACGCTTGCTTATCTAATTCCTTTAAAGTTGCTATTATTGGTAGTCTTCCAACAAATTCTGGAATTAATCCAAACTTTAATAAATCTTGTGGTAGCAGTTTTTCAAATACTTCATATTTGCTTATATCTTTTTTACTTTCAATTTCTGCTCCAAAACCTATTGTTTTCTTTCCTATTCTATCTTTAACTATTTTTTCTAGCCCTTCAAAGGCTCCTCCACATATAAATAATATATTTTCAGTATTGATTTGTAAAAATTCTTGATGTGGGTGTTTTCTTCCTCCTTGAGGTGGAACAGATGCAGTTGTGCCTTCAACTATTTTTAGTAAAGCCTGTTGCACACCTTCTCCACTTACATCCCTTGTAATTGAAGGATTCTCTGACTTTCTTGAAATCTTGTCTATTTCGTCAATATATATTATTCCCTTTTCTGCTTTTGCTATGTCATAATCTGCGGCTTGAATCAATTTCAACAAAATATTTTCTACGTCTTCTCCAACATAGCCCGCCTCTGTTAAGGTTGTAGCATCAGCTATTGCAAACGGAACTTCTAATATTTTTGCTAATGTTTGCGCTAAAAGTGTTTTCCCACAGCCTGTTGGGCCTAAAAGCAACACATTGCTCTTTTGTATTTCTACGTCAGATTCAACATTATTTTTATTATTGATTCTTTTATAATGATTATAAACTGCAACAGATAAGGTTTTTTTAGCTTCTTCCTGTCCTATTACATAAGAATCCAATATATTCTTTATTTCCGCTGGTGTAGGTAAATTGTTAATTTTGTCCAATGTATATGTTAATTCGCTATCTTCGTATAATTCATCTTCTAATATATTTGAGCATACTTTAATACATTCATTGCAAATATACACTCCTGGCCCAGCAATTATTCTATCCACGCCTTCTTGCGACTTTCCACAAAATGAACACTTTATATTTTTATTTGCCATGTTAACTTTTCTTTCCTTTCTAAAAGCATAAATCATTTAGCAACTTTAGTGTCTTTTATCCATTATTCCATCTATAAGTCCATATTTTAAAGCTTCCTCTGCTGTCATATAGTTATCTCTTTCTGTATCTCTATCTATTATTTCTAATGGTTGACCCGTTCTTTCACTTAATAACTTATTCAATTTTTCTCTTGTTTTAACCATATGGTCTGCGTGTATTTTAATTTCTGTTGTTTGTCCAGATAATCCTCCACCTGCTATTAATGGTTGATGAATTAAAATTTCTGCATTTGGAGTAGCATATCTTTTCCCTTTTTCTCCTGATGCCAAAAGTACAGCTCCCATGCTTGCTGCCATTCCTACGCATATTGTTGATACTGGGCATTTTATATAATTCATTGTGTCAACTATTGCCATACCATCAGTAATTGAACCTCCTGGGCTATTTATATATAAAAATATTTCTTTATCTGGATCCTCGGATTCCAAGAAAAGTAGTTGTGCTATTACTAGGCTAGCTGAAGTTGGATTAACGTCTTCTCCCAAAAAAATAATTCTGTCTTTCAAAAGTCTTGAAAATATATCATATGACCTTTCTCCTTTGGCTGTTTGTTCAATTACATATGGAACTAAACTATTTTCTTCCAATGTGCTTTTCCTCCCTTTATTTTATTTTTGCATTTTCAACGATAAATTTAATAGCTTTTTCTGTTTTCATATTTTCTTCTAAATAGTTTTTCAATTGTTCATTTTTTAGAAGTTCTTCTTCTTTCTTTCCATAATTTTCAGCCATTTCCTTTATCTTTTCTGCTATTTCTTCTTCTGAATTTTCTAATTTTTCTGCTTTAGCAATTGCATCTAAAACCAATCTTGATTTTACAGATCTTTCGGCTTGCTCTTTGAACTCATTTCTCATATCTGCTTCTGTCTTGTTTATCATTTTTAAATATTGTTCTATTGATAGTCCTTGGTAAGACAATCTTGTTTTAACGTCTTGTATCATATTTTCTATTTCATTGTCTATCATAGCTGATGGTATATCTATTGTTGTATTTTCGCAAACAGCTTTTATTGCAGATTCCTCTGTTTCGTATTTTGCCCTTGAGTCATTTTCAGTTTGAATTTTTTCTTTTATACTATTCTTTAATTCTTCAAGTGTGTCAAATTCACTAACGTCTTTCGCAAATTCGTCATCTAATTCTGGTAATTCTTTTTTCTTTATTTCATGTAATTTTACTTTAAATGTAGCATCTTTTCCTGCTAAATCTTTTGAAAAGTATTCTTCTGGGAATTTTACATTTATGTCTTTTTCTTCTTCTATTCTCATGCCAATTATTTGGTCTTCAAAGCCTGGTATAAATGTATTACTTCCTATTTCTAGTTCGTGTTTTTCTGCTTTTCCACCATCAAACGCTTTTCCATCTACAAATCCTTCAAAATCTATTACAGTTATGTCTTTTGGCTCTACTGGTCTATCTTCTACAGTAACAATTCTTGAATTTTTTTCTTGCATATGTCCTAATTCGTGTTCTATGTCTTCGTCAGATACATTATACTCTATTTTATTTAGTTCTATACCTTTATATTTTCCTAACTTTACTTCTGGAATCACTTGAACTATCGCTGTAAAGATTAAATTTTTTCCTTTTTCCATTTGTTGTATATCTATTTGTGGTCTGCTTACTGCTTCCACATTATTTGCCTTTATTGCTTCATCATATATTTCTGGAACTAATTCATTAAATGTATCTTCATAAAAAATTGAAGCTCCATATTGCTTTTCTACCATTTGCATTGGTGCTTTTCCTTTTCTAAATCCTGGTACATTAAAATACTTAGCCGTTTTTAAATATACTTTTTTCATTGCTTCATCAAATTTTTCTGCCTCTATTTCAAAGCTTAATTTTACTTCGTTTGTATTTTCTGTTTTTTCTACTTTTACACTCATTTTGTTTAAACATTCCTTTCTATTCTCTGATAATTAACGTTTCAATTATATCACACTTTTTATTTTTTGCAATACTTAAATCTCGAATAAGTCGAATTTCAAGTAATCTGCGCTAATCAATTTGAAATATATTCCATTTTTTATGCCTTCTATTGCATCTTTATGAGAATTTCCATGTAAGTGTGCATAATAGCACCTCTTTATTTCATACTGTTTCATAGTTTTTACAAATTCCGAATTTGCATTGTTTATGGTTATTGGTGGATAATGCATAAATACTACTATTTCTTTTTCTTTTCCAAACTTTTGAATTCCATCTTCAATTGATAATTTTAATCTATTATTTTCTCTATTTATCATTTTCTCGCTATTTTCTGTTTCTAACAAATTCCATCCTCGTGTTCCAACTATTATCTTATCTTCAATGAAATAGCTATTATTATGCAAAAAATCGATTGTATTAAATTTATTTTCTTTTAAATAATTTTTCATATTGGTAATCGTTGTCCACCAATAATCATGGTTGCCTTTTAGCAAAATCTTTTTACCTGGCAGTTCATCTAAATATTTAAAATCATCATATGCTTCTTCTAAATATGTTGCCCATGAAAAATCCCCAAGCAGTATAACATAATCGTTTTCTTTCACTTTTTCTAGCCAATTTTTTTTTATTTTTTGTTCATGTTCCTTCCAATTTTCCCCAAAAATACTCATTGGCTTATCCTTCGCTAAAGATAAGTGTAAATCTCCTATGGCATATATTGACATTTTTTCCCCCTATATTTTCAAGTTTGGTATTGCATTTAAATACATATCTGATACTTTGCCTGCCATAAAGTTATAATATCCTGCTGATGCAATCATTGCCGCATTATCTGTGCAAAGTATCATTTCTGGATAATAAATTTCATATCCTTTGGCTTGTAATTTCAAAAACTCTTGTCTTATGTATGAGTTAGCTGATACCCCCCCTGCCAAGGCTATTTTGTTTATATTTAACTTTTTGGCCGCTTCAATTGTATTTTCTAACAATATTTCAGTTACATCTTTTTCAAAACTTGCACATAGATTTGCTTTATTTATGTCAGGGTTTTTGTGATGTAAGTTTATTATTGCAGTTTTTATTCCACTAAAGCTAAAGTCCAAGCCTTCCATATGTGGCTTTGGAAGCTCAATATTTGCAACTCCTTCTTTAGCTAATTTATCTACTTTAGGACCACCTGGATATCCTAGTCCTATTACTCTTGCTACTTTGTCAAACGCTTCTCCTATCGCATCATCTCTGGTTTTTCCTAAAATTTCAAATTCATTGTAGTTTTTTATATGTACTAAGTGAGTATGTCCTCCTGAAACTATTAAACATAAAAAAGGTGGTGTCAAATTTTTATGCGTTATATAATTGGCCGCTATATGTCCTTCTATATGGTTTGTTCCAATTAATGGTTTATTTAATGCATAACTTAAAGCCTTTGCATAAGATACACCTACTAAAAGTGCTCCAACTAATCCTGGTCCACATGTACAAGCAATTATGTCTATATCTTCAAATGTTATTTTTGCTTCTTCCAACGCTTGTTTTGTAACTCCAGAAATAGCTTCAATATGATTTCTTGAAGCTATTTCTGGAACAACTCCTCCATATTTTTCATGTATTTTTATTTGTGAATTTATAACATTGGAAAGAACTTCTCTGCCATTTTTCACAACGGCAACAGAAGTTTCGTCACAACTTGATTCAATTCCCAATGTAATTATGTTTTCTTTCACGCTCATCATTCCTTCCTTAGACCATTTACATCCACAACAGGATTAAGTTTATTTATTATATTATTTTAAACATTTTCGCCATTATGTATGTTAAACCTCTATAAGCTTCATTTATAAGTGGTGATATTATTGTACCTGCAAGTCCTGTAACCCATATAGCTACAAATATAATATAAAATATTTGCTCACGGCTTTCAAACCATTCTCTTGCTTTATACGGTAAGAAATTACTCAATATTTTTGAGCCATCCAGTGGTGGTAGTGGTATAAGATTAAATATTCCCAAACCCAAATTTACTATTACGCAATTTTCTATAATACCTACTGTTATCATTCCTATCTGTAGATTATAGAATCCATTGAAAAATTTTATAATGCTAAGATTTATTATTGTAAATAAAATTGCAAGTATAAAATTCATTATTGGTCCTGCCGCTGCAACAATTGCTTCTGCTTTTTTCATTGGCATATCTCTGTTAAAATTTCTTGGATTTATTTGTACAGGTTTTCCCCATCCAAATCCAGCAAAAATCAAAAGAATAAATCCTATTGGGTCTATGTGTGATAATGGATTTAAATTTAGTCTTCCCTGTTGCCTTGGTGTCTCGTCCCCCAGTTTGTCTGCCGCATAAGCATGTGCAAATTCATGAAATGTAATTGCTATAAGCACAGCCGGCAACGATATTAATAATCCTATTAACATATTTACATCTGTAAAGTATGGCATTAATCCTCTTATAATTATAATTGCCATTATTATATATAAAAATCTTTTATCAAAAGTAAACATTTTTCCTCCTTAAAAAATAAATTGTAGCATGCTAATTATAACATACTACAGTATTGTTTTTCAACCTTGTTTTTAAGCAAACCTTTTCATTATCCTTAATGTATTTAGTATTGTTAATAATGTTAATCCAGTATCTGCAAATACTGCAAGCCACATATTGGCAAATCCTAAAACGCTTAACAATAAAATAATTATTTTCATTGAAATAGAAAAGACCAAATTTTGCCTTATTATATTTTTTGTATATTTTGATATTTGTATTGCTACTGGGATTTTTTTTAAATCATCTGACATTAGTACAATATCGCTAGCTTCAATTGCAGAATCTGTTCCAACTCCTCCCATAGAAATTCCTATGTCTGCTCTTTTTAAAACTGGTGCATCATTTATTCCATCTCCAACGAATATTGTAAGTTCATTTTTGCTTGAAACTTTTTCAAACTCTTCAAACTTATCTGTTGGCAACATTTCATATTTAATCTCATCTATGTTCAATTTCTTTCCTATGTTCAGTGCTGTTTCTTTCTTATCGCCTGTAAACATGAAAGTTTTTATTTTTTGTTTTTTTAGCTCTTCTATGGTTTCTTTTGCATCGTTTTTTATACCATCATTTATAAAAACAGAAGCTATGTGTTTTCCATCTATATTCAAGTGTAGTATTGCATCTTCCTCACAATTACATATTAACTTATTTCCTATAGATATTTTTTTATCATTTAATTCAAAGGTAATTCCTTTGCCTTCTATCTCTTGATATTTTTTTACATCATCGTTATTCACTTTTTCATTTTTTAAATTCATTATGGATTTTGCAATAGGATGATTTGAAAATGATTCTCCCTTTATCAAAATATCTATAACTTGATTTTCTGTATAGTCTTTATCAAATATTTCTATATTAGTTACTGTAAATGCCCCATTTGTTAAAGTTCCTGTTTTGTCAAATACAATATTTTTTGTATTATCCAATGCATCCAAATAATTGCTTCCCTTTATAAGTATTCCTTTTTTGCTTGCAACTCCTATTCCAGTAAAATATGAAAGTGGTACAGATATAGCTATTGCACATGGGCATGATATTACCAAAAATGTAAGTCCACGATGTATAGCTTCTAGCATAGGTATATTGAATATTATAGGTAAGCAAATTACAATTAGAAGTGCTAATATAATTACTATTGGCGTATATATTTTACTTATTTTAGAAACAATCGTTTCTGTCTTTGTTTTTTTATCTGTAGCATCTTCTAAGAGTTCCAATATTTTTGACACTGTTGAATTTTCTGCTATTTGAGTTGCTTTTATTTCTATTATTTCTCCCATATTCATACTTCCTGACAAAACCTGGTCGCCTTCTTTTATTTGCATTAATTCTGATTCACCTGTAAGAGCTGATGTGTCAAGCATTGTTTCTCCTGTAATAACTATACCATCAACAGGAATTTTTTCTCCTTTTTTTACAACCAGTATGTCGTTTATCTTTATTTCCTCTACATCAACTTTTTTTATTTCATCAGTTTGTTTAAGATTAGCATATGGTTGTTTTATATCAATTAAGTCTTTTATTGATTTTCTTGAATTATTAACAGCCTTTTCTTCTAATATTTTTCCTATTGTGTAAAGAGCAATTACAAGCATTCCTTCTACTACTTCTCCTATTGCTAATGCCCCTATACACGAAATAGTAATTAACATATTTTCATTTATCGTTTTATTTTTGAATAATAACTTTACAGCATTTATGCCTGTTCTATACAATAATAAGGTATAAGCAACAATGTATAAAATCATTTTAGCTGTATTATTTAGTCTCATAAAATAGCCCAATAATCCTATTGCCAATGCAATTATCAAAATAGAAAGATGAAATTCTTTTTTTGTTTTGTTTTCTTCTTTTGTAACATATGCATCTGGTTCTACCGTTTTTATAATATCGTTTAACTCTTTTATGGAAAATTCCCTTTCGGCTTCATAAGAAATTTTTGAAGTATTAAAATTTACTATTGCATTTTTTAATTCTTTATTTTTGTTTAAAATCTCTTCAATTTTTCTTGCACAATTCGCGCAGTCTAAATTATTTATATTATATTTGTACTTTTTCATTCGCAACTCCTTCATATATATGAATTATTATTCACATTTCTTCTATTATTATAATATAGTTTTACAAAAAGTCAATAGAATATGAATTCTTTTTCATATTTCTTGACTTTTTTCTCATTGCTCAATATAATATTGTTATATTAGCCTTTTACAAGGAGGATTATATGGGAATTTCTGAAATAAGAGAACCTATTCAAAAGCGCTCAATTGAAAAGAAAGAAAAAATAATACACTCTGGTTTTGAATTAATTTGCGAAAAAGGATATTATAATACTAATACAGCTGAAATAGCTAAATTGGCTGGAGTTTCAACTGGAATAGTTTATCAATATTTTAAAGATAAACATGATATATTAATAGAAGGAATTAAACTATATGCCAATTCTATTTTTTTTCCTATGTTAGCTGTTAGTAATACTGATGTAAAAATAACTGCTAATAACTTTCCTAGTATTCTAAGACAAATGATAGACAAGTTCATAAATAATCACAAGTTATCTCAAACTGCTCATGAAGAAATTATTTCTATGACCCATTCTGATAAAGAAGTTGCTAAACTTTTTCATAACGCCGAGATGGAAATAACAACAAGTGTAACAAGTATATTATTAAAAAATGGTTTTAAAACAGAAAATATAAATGAAAAAGTTCATATTGCAATTGGTATGATAGATAATTTATGTCACGAAATTGTTTACCACAAACATGAGCAATTAGATTATAATAAAATGATTGAGTTTGTTATATCTACAATTACAAATTTATTAAAATAGCCCTTTTCTTTTTTTAAAAGGACTATTTTATGATACAAAACGCTAAAAATTATCTTTGATATTTATGTTTCCATTTTTCTTCCAACTCTAATAAGTTAGTATACCATAATTTCTCTGTACTTGCTTTGTAAACTGTTTCTAAATCATTAGCAAGTTCTTTTCTATCTGTATATGGTACATACTTTAAAGAGTTCCTTATTTGATGCACTATACATCTTTGATATTCCGTCTTAGGGTATATTGCTGATATTGCATCTTTAAGCCCTGTCAATCCATCTGCACATAATACTAAAATATCTTGTACTGATTTTTAAGCTCGTTTAATACAGTCATCCAATATTTTGCACTTTCATTTTTTCCAATTGTTATTGTTAAATCTTTTTTCATTCCATCTTTATCAATTTCTAGCACAACATAGGCTGCTTTTTTTACTAAAGGAGGATTTTGGTTATGAATAAAGCAGAATTAATAGAAGCAATGGTTTCTAGAACAGGTCATTCAAAGAAAGCTACAGCAGAATCTTTAAATGCTTTCATTTCTGTTGTTTCTGAAGCACTAAAAGCAAATGATAAAGTTCAATTAGTTGGTTTTGGAACTTTTGATGTAAGAAAAAGAATTGCTAGAAAAGGAAGAAACCCTCAAACTAAAGAAGAAATAAAAATACCTGCTTGCACAGTTCCTGCTTTCAAAGCTGGAAAAGCATTAAAAGATAAAGTTAATAAATAAACAAAAAAAGAAGTGATATCAACCAATTGAGATTGATACCACTTCTTTTTTATTTATATGCAGGTGTTCCAAATCCTCTTATTACACTACTATCTATACTATACTTATTTTCTTTGCATACATCTCCTCTTGTATTACCTTCGACAGTATAAATAATTCCATTTTCAACTCTTGATACTATACCTACATGATCAGCTAATCCATCATTTGAATCAGCCCAATCAAAGAATATTATATCTCCTGACTTTGGTGTGTAACCTTTTTCTTGCCATAATCCACAAGTTTTAAACCAAGCTACACCTTCACTTTCGCAACTTGCAAATTTAGGAATTATTCCCGCTTCTATATAGCCACATTCATTTGCACACCAAGAAACAAAGCACGCACACCATTCCACTCTTGAATTATAACCATACCAAGACCAGAAGGGTTGTCCTCCAATATTTCCAATTTGTTTTTTTGCAACTTCAACTATATCCGTATTTCCAACTGATGAACCATAAATTACAGATAACCACAAACTTGAATACTGTTTATCTAACAATTCTGCTAATTGTTTATTTTGCTCAATACTAAAATTATATTTTTGTGCCATCTCTAGTGCATCTTTTCCATTTACATTAATATGAAGCACTATTTTCTTTTTATTATCTTTATCTGTTACTTCTTCTGTTGATGAAGTTATTTCATTCATTTCCCAAAATATTTCTTTTAATATTGATATTTTATTGTTATCTAATGTCATAACTTCTGCATCATTTTTCCCATTACTAATTTTCACAGTATATACTGCTAAAATATCTCTCCATTCTGCTCTTTTTGAATTAATATCATATTCATCGTGTTTATTATCTTTTTGTATTTGCGTCATTTTATTTATAAATTCTGTATTTAGATTTGATATTACTCTATCCATTGTTACAACTTGTTGTTCTCCATTTATAGTAATTTTACTACCCGTATCTTGACTAGATAAAAATATTCCAAATATTGAATGAGCAATTAATGCTACAAGACAAACTACAACTATAATTATAACAGAAATCCATCCACCAGCTATAATTAATGCTATTAATGATTTAAGTGCTGCAATTAAAGTTTTTATTGCAGTTATTGTAATTTTTATAACAACTTTTATTGTTTTTATTGTGGCTTTAACTGCTGCTTTAGTTGCCTGTACTGTTTTCTTCGTTGCCTTTGCTGTTGTTTTTGCTGCTTTTTTCGTTGTTTTTATAGTTTTGTCAGCTGTTTTTACAGTTTTTTTTGTTGCTTTAGCTGTTTTTCTTACTTGCTTTATTGACTTTCTTGTTTTATTTCTACTTTTAATTTTTCTAATTCTATCAACCGTTTTTTGTGTGTTCTCAACATTTTTCTTAAAATTTCTTTTTCCAATTCTATTTAATCTACGAATATCATCAGGTGTTCTTTTTGTTTGTCTTGATATTCTATTTATTGCATAATTTGTTCCATTTTCATTTGTTTCTTCATAAGCTTCACTAACTTTATTTTTCATTTGTATTGATTTATCTTTTACTTTTTCGGTGTTTACAATGGCTTTATTTAATGTTTTTACTGTTCCTTTTTTCTTTTCTTTAATTTTGATATATGCCAATAAAACCTCCTATTTTATTTTTCTTGCTACTATAACTAATCTACTATTTTTATTACTATATTCACAAGTAGAAAGTGTTATCAGTTTTTCTTTATCTTTTATTTCTATACCTGTCTGATATAAAGATTTATCTTTGCATATATTTATAAAATCATTATACATTTTTTTATTTTCAAAATTTATATTCTCATAATATCTAAAAGTATTTTTTGTATATACTGTTGTTTTAAAAACTGCAAATATTTCATAACTATATTCTTTTTCTAATGTAGTAAAAGTTATAATTTTATGATTATTATAAAAATCTTTCGATTTATATTTTTCAAGTTCTCCAAACATTTTATTATTTTTCATGTGATGACCATAAATTACAATATTATCACTATTTAAATTACATTGTTTTGCCATATATGGAGTACCATAACTAGAATAGTTTTTGTAAAAATCTCTACGCAAATAATAATTTGGATCATTTATATTTTGCATTATAGGATAATTTATTGTTGTATTATCAATTTTTAGCCAACCAACAATATCCTTATTTTCTTCATATAATTTATTTATATCTATTTTTCTTTCTTCCTGATTTTCTATATTTTCTTCAACTATTTCTATTAAATCCTCAAATGTATTTTCTTGTTTCTCATTTTGCTTTTTTTCTTTAAATATTAAATAACTGCTAATAAGTACTAAACCTATTAGCAGTATTGTAATTATAGTATATACGATTTTTCTCATTATATAGTTGCACCTTCTCCGTAATTTTGTTGTCATTAATTTATACAATTCTGTATCTTTTGGAAATTTATTAGAAAAAGGAATCAATGAACTACCTATTTTTAATAAACCTTCTCCAGATCCAACATTTGTAATATATGATAATTGTAAATCTGATATATTAAGTAGTTTTGCAAGTTCTGCTCTATCTGTACTAGCCTGATTAAGCATAATAATCAATTCACTATTTGCCATCATTGCTCTAGCTGTATTATTTTGTAACATATCTTCAACATTTTGTGTTATTCCTATTAAATATGCTCCATATTTTCTAACTCTTTTCCAAAGTGTATATAAAAAATTTGCTGAATATTCATTTCTTAATAATAAATAAATCTCATCTATAAATATATAAGTGTTTCTTCCTTTTGCCCTATTTTGTGTTATTCTATTTAGTATTGAATCTAAAACTACTAACATACCAAGTGGTAATAATTGTTTTCCTAAATCTAAAATATTATAGCAAATTAATCTATTTTCTGTATCTACATTAGTTTGTTTTGCAAAAGTATTTAAACTACCATTTACAAAAAGTTCAATAGCAAGTGCTATTTCTTTTGCTTCTGTTTCTTCTTGTTTTAACAATTCTTGATAAAAGTCTTGTAATGTTGGTGGCGTTCCTTGATAGTTTCCTTGTAAGTAATAACGATAGGTACTTGCCGTGCATCTATCAATTATTGATTTTTGTTTTGCTCCTAAATTATCACTTCCTATAAGTTGTTCACAAAGTGAAAGTATAAATTCTGATTTCAAAATAACAGGATTTGCTCCATCTGCGTAATTCTTGTTCATGTCCATAGCATTTATATGATTTCCACTTGTAGCTGAAACTTTTATAACTTCTCCACCTAGTGCTTTTACTAATGGAGTATATTCATTTTCTGGATCAATAACGATTACATCTGCGTTTTTATCTTTAAGCATAGTAAAAACAATTTCTTCTTTTGTTATAAAAGATTTACCACTTCCACTTACTCCAAAAACTAAACTATTTCCATTTAATAATTTTTTTCTATCTGCTATTATCATATTTTTTGATATAACATTTTGTCCGTAATATATTCCATTAGTTTCTCTAATTTCTTGTACTCTAAACGGCATAAAAACAGCAAGGGACTCTGTTGTCAAAGTTCTTAAAGTATCAATTTTTCTAACTCCAAATGGCATTGCTGTATTTAATCCATCTAATTGTTGAAATTTAAGAACTCCAAACTGACATAAGTTTTTCCTTGCTATTGTCAATATTTCTTCTGTATCGTTGTCTAATTCTTCTTTTGTTTCTGCTGTGTGTACCATAGTTAAAACAGACATAAACATTCTTTGATCTCGTGTTATTAAGTCATCCAAAAATTCTTTACTTTGTTCCCTTTGCATCTCTAAATCATAAGGGATTATAGCTGAAAAGTTATTATTCGCGTTCTGTCTGCGTTGCCAATTAGTTATATTCGTTTCTACTCCTAATCTTCTATTTTCTGCTTCTCGAACTGCTTCGTCCATTGCAATCGGTATTACATCTATACTCATCATTGAGTTTTTATTTATATC
>OICR01000712.1_pt1 | contig 13515 bp, 6 predicted proteins | sample 1581321 | NCBI WGS metagenome assembly OICR01 (sample SAMEA3882557, study PRJEB24775) | human gut metagenome | biome: human-associated habitat; feature: intestine environment; material: feces | place: Netherlands | collected 2009/2010
GCCAGCCGTCCCTCCTGATAGGCGTGGTCGTTGGCCGGGAAGGCGGCCCACTGCCCGCCCCGCACCACATAGCGCACGCAGAACAGCAAAATTCCCGCCGCCAGCACCGCCACCAGCGCCGCCAGCAGCATGGACCGCAGCTTTACCTGTTTCAAGACCGCCCCTCCTTCCCGAATATCTCGTCCACCGGGATCTCCGGCATATCCTCAAAGAACCCCGCCCGCTTCCGGGACAGTCTCTCCGGCTTATCCTCCGGCGGTTTCTCCTCCGGCGGACGGCGCACATCGACGGCCTTCAGATAGGCCAGCAGCCCCCAGCAGGACAGCATGCTGGACCCTCCCATGGACACAAAGGGAAATGTCACGCCGGTCAGGGGCAGGATGTCCACCGCACCCAGCACGTTCAGAGAGGTCTGGAAGATCAGCATGGACGCCGCTCCGCAGGCGGCGATGGCATAAAAGCTGGAGCGGGCGCTGTCGCCGGCCCGCAGGGCAAACGCCGCCAGGGCCATCACCGCCGTCACGCATACCAGCGCCAGCAGCAGCCCGAATTCCTCCGACACCACGCCGAATACCAGGTCCGTGTTGGCCGCCCCCACATATTTCAGCCACGCATCCTCCGGCCCCGTGCCGAACAGGCCCCCGGAGGCGGCGGCGGACATGGTGCGGCTCTGCTGATAGCCGGTGGTCTGGGTAAATTCCCAGGCGTGCCGCCAAACGGTGAACCGCTGGGCCACATACGGCTTGAAGTGCAGCACCAGGCCCCCGGCGAAGCCCGCCGCCGCCGTCATCATCACGATGGAGGCCAGGTCGCCGGTCCGCAGAAAGGCGATGCACAGGAATGCCACAAAGAATACCAGCGCCGTGCCGAAATCGCTCATCAGCGCCAGGCATCCCACGCAATAGGCGGAGAACAGCACCGTGAAGATCAGGTTCCGCTTGGCAAAGAGCCGGTCCAGGGTAGCGGCCCCCGCCAGCACAAAGGCCAGCTTCACCAGCTCCGACGGCTGGAAGGAGATGGGCCCCACGGATATCCAGTTCTTGGCTCCGAAGATCCGCTCGCCCATCACCACGTTGAAGGCCAGCAGCGCCGCCGCCAGTCCCGCCGCCGGCCACCGCAGCTTCACCGCCAGTTGCAGCCGCCCCAGCAGCCACACCAGCACGCAGTAGATGCCCATGCCCAGGGCCACCGCCGCCAGCTGCTTGTACAAAGCGCCCGGGTCCCAGGCGGCGGTGATGGCAAAGCCCACCGTAGCCAGCAGCAGCGCCAGGGTCTCCAGGTCAAACTGCCGCCGGTGCAGCCTCCGGCTGACGCCGTACAGCGCCCATCCCAGGCCGCACAGGCCGAAAAAGCCCGCGCTGACGGGATAGATGTTCTCCGCCCCGAAGCCCGGGGCAAACTGCCCCCACAGCAGCAGCTGGATAAACGTCAGCAGCCACAGACTGCCCACGGGGCTGGGCCGCTTTTTAGGCTGCCCGGTGTGCTGGGGCTGCTCCGACGGGAAGAAGAACAGCTCCACCCCGCCCAGGGCGATGGAGTCCCCGGGGTTCAGACTGGCAGGCACCAGCGTCCGCTTTCCGTTCAGCAGCACCCCGCTGCTGCGGTTGATGGGGTCGACCCGCCATATCCCGCCGTCGTCCCGCTGCAAAATGGCGTGTGTCCGGGACACGGAGGGAAAATTCACCCGGATATCCGCCCGCCGGGCCCGGCCGATGACGTTCTCCCAGTGATACAACTCGTACCGCGCGCCGTTAGACAGGGTCACAAAGCCCCAGCTCTCCCGGTCCCGGCCCCGGAACAGGGACTTGCAGCACCGCACCAGCAGCCACACCGCCAGCCCGGCGGTCACGCCCCGGAACAGCCACAGGATCACCGGCAGCGCCGGGGAAATATATTGTTGCAGAAATGCCGTCATAGTTTACGCTCCACTTCGGTCCGTTGTCTTTCGCGTCATGTCTATCATACCATTTTTGTCCGGAAAAGCAACCTTGTTTAAGGATTATTTAACCACAGCCGCCGCATTCTGTGGTATAATCAGCCTGACTATAAGGGAGGAGTGGTTCTCATGACCATCCAAAAACGATTGGCCCGGTCCAACATCGCCATGCTGGCGATTCCCCTGATAACGGCGGCGGTTCTCGGCGTGGCCATCGGCGAGCTGGTCTACCGCCCGGGCATGGGGGCATGGGACCGTCTGGCGGCACTCCGGCGCGCCAGACAGACGCGGCCCTGACCATGCTTCGGCTATCCGGCAAGCAAAAACCTCCGGCCAGGCCGGAGGTTTTTGTTTGCTCGTTTTATTTACTTACAGCAGGATGTCTGTCAGGTCGTCGAACACCTGGGACTTGGTGACCACCACCACATGGTCCCCCTCCTGGATGGTGGTGAGACCGCCGGGGATGATGATCTTGTTTTCCCGGGCAATGGCCGCCAGCAGCACGCCCTTTTTTAGGGTCAGATCCTTCAGGGGCTTGTCCAGCACCGACCGGCTGGAGGCCGTGGCGGTGAATTCCAACGCCTCCACGGAGCCGTCCAGCATTTTGTAAAGGCTCTCCACGGTGCTGCCCTGGGAGTTGGCCAGGGCCCGGACATAGCGGGTGATCTGGTTGGAGGTCAGGTCCTTGGGGCTGATGATGCTGCCCAGCTTCGTCTCCTGCACCAGGTCCATGTAGTTGGGACGGGTCATCTTGGTCAGCACCTTGGGCACCCCGGCCCGCTGGGCCGTCAGCGCCATCAGCAGGTTCTCCTCGTCCCGGTCCGTCAGCGCCACAAAGGCGTCGGTCTCGAAAATGTTCTCGCTTTCGATCAGGTCGGCATCGGTGCCGTCGCCCTCGATGATCATGGCCCCGGGCAGCTCGGCGGACAGGCGCAGGCACTTGTCGTGCTTCATCTCCACGATCCGGACCTTGGTATTGCTGCGGGCCAGCTCCCAGGTCAGGTACATGGTGATGCGGCTGCCGCCCAGGATGGACACGTTCTTCACCTTCTGCAGGGTGCGTCCGATGCCCCGCAGCATCTTCTGCAGCTCCGCCTTGGTCCCCACCATGTACAGCTTGTCCCCGCTTCGGGGCACAAAGGAGCCGTCGGGGATGATGATGTCGTCCCCCCGGTGAGCGGCGCAGATCAGCACCTCCGCCAGGCGGTTGCGATGGAAATCGTTCAGGGACACCCCCGCCAGGGAGTCCTCCTCCGTCACCCGGAAGCCGATCATGTCGATGCGCCCTCCGGCGAAGGGCTCCACCGAGAAGGCCGCCGGGAAGCTCAGGATCCGGGCGATCTCCCGGGCCGCCCCCAGGTCGGGATTGATCAGCATATCCAGGCCGATCTCCCGCTTCAGCATTCCGGCGTCCCGGCGATACTCCGGGTTCCGGACCCGGGCGATGGTGTGCTGCGCCCCCAGCTTCTTGGCGATCAGGCAGCACACCAGGTTCGTCTCGTCCAGATTGGTGACGGCGATGACCAGGTCCGCGCCGCGGACCCCCGCCGCGTCCAGCACGCTGATGCTGGCGCCGTTGCCCTCCACGCACATCACATCCAGGGTGCTGTCGGCCCGGTGCAGGGCCGCGGCGTCGTCATCCACGATGGTGATGTCGTGATCCTCCACCGCCAGCTGCCGGGCAATGGCATAGCCCACCTTGCCGTTGCCCACAATGATGATCTTCATGCTTGCTCCTCTCCGCTGCTCTCCGGCAGCCGGCTGCGCCTGCGGCGCAGTATCACGGCGCTGTACTCCGCGCCCATAATCAGCACCGTGCCGCTCATATAGAGCCACAGCAGCACCACCACAACCGTGGCAATGGAGCCGTACAGCACGGAATAATTGGCAAAATTCTCCACATAATACGAAAAGGCCAGGGACAGGACCATCCACGCCGCCAGGGAGATGACCACCCCGGGGGCCACTTCCTTCAAAGGCCGCCGCTGCCCCCGTGCCAGCATATACAGCACCGTCAGCATCAGGAACATCACCACGCCCAGAACGATAAACCGCAGATAGCTCCACAGGTCGATGAACCCCGCCGGCAGTTCGATGAGGCCGGAGAGAAACTCCAGCGCCCGGCGGCCCACCGTGACCAGCAGCAGCGTCAGTCCGATGGTCAGGATCAGCCACACGGTGAACAGCAGAATCCCCAGCTGATTGACCAGCATTTTCCGGGGCGGACCCAGGCCGAAGGCCTTGCGCAGGGAGTGCAGCAGACAGCTGGTGGCCCGCATGGGGAACCAGACGGAGAAAATCAGGCTGAACCACAGCAACTGGCGGCTGGCGTTGGCGGACACATATTCAAGATACGACTCCAGCACCGACATCACGTCCGCCGGAACGATCTGGGACAGCACCTGGGTCACGCTGTCCACGTCCAGCTTCAGGATGCCCAGCAGGGTGCTGATGAACACCAGCAGCGGAAACAGCGCAAACAGCAGGTAATAGGTCAGGGCCGCGCTGTCCCGGCCCACGTCATGCAGATAATAACGGCGCACCAGCTGCACCGCAATTTGCCCCGCAGCCGTCCGGGGCGACCACTTTTTCTTCACAGGAGCCCTCCCCCCTATCCTGTACAGTGTATCACACAGGCACCCAAATGAAAAGAGGAAATTGCCCCCATACGGATTTATTTATAGCGGCAGATTGTAAAAAAATTATTATTTTTCACGTTTCCCTATTGCGATTTCTCGTACGGCTTGTTATAATTAGTTTATCCGGAAGCAAAGCTGCTTCTGGAATCTACAGTAAAGAGGGTCGAATTATGGACAAACTTACCAACATCGTACGGGACGAAATTTCCCGCCAGTACAAGAGCGTCCGGCAGTTTGCTTTTGCAGTTGGCATTCCTCTGTCCACCATCAACAGCGCACTGCACAACGGCATCGGCGGTTCTTCGTTTGACACGGTGGTCCAGATTTGCCGCACACTGGGCATCTGCGCCCTGGGCGAGGAGAACATCCACCTGACGGAGGACACCCAGCGGATCCTGGACCAGTACGCCAAGCTGGACGACTATGGCCGCCACACCATCGCCTCCGTGATACAGGTGGAGTATGACCGCTGCACCAAGACGTTTGAGGATGGCTCCGACCTGCGGGGCGGCTATTCCAGCGTCAATCTGTCTGCCCCCGTTGCCAACGACGAGCCCGTTTCCATGAACGTGCTGGCCAGCCGCGAGGACTGAGTGGATCCCCATAATTGCATAAAATGAGAGCTTCCGGCCGCGCCGGGAGCTCTTATTTTATACGTTTCATCCAAAAATTTACCTGATTTTTGGCGGGCACGCAGCAAAAAGCGGTTGATATTTCGCAGTGTACCTGTTATAATAGAGTGTAATTAGCGGAACAGCGGCGCTTTATCGTGTAAAATTGCCCGCAGCCGCTCTATCCTTTCAGATGGGAGAAAGATGCATGAAAGTGATCCAAAAATCCGGCGTCTGGCTGTGGGCGCTGCTGGCGGCCCTCCTGCTGACGGTGCTGCTGACGGCCACGGCCTTCGCCGGAGACAACGATTTCCGCTGCTGGACCGTGGACGCCCGGCAGTGGACCAACCAGGGGTACCAATCCGAAAAGGACGGGGTGTGGTACCTGTTCCTGCCCCAGGACGAAAGCCCGGCGGACACGGTCCTGTCCTTCAGCGGCAGGGTAACGGCGGCCTCCGCCGGCGCCCTGGACCGGGAGGGCGGCACCCTGACCGGGGCCTTCGCCGACCGTGACCGGGTGACCCTGACCCTGGAGGGCGGCAGAACCGAGACGGTGTGCCTGCGGCAGAGCAGTCTGCCCAGCCTGCGGCTGACCCTCAACGGTACCACCCTGGACCAGATCCACCAGGACAAGGATGTGAAGTATCCCGGCAACGACCTGGTGCTGACGGACGGGGACGACGTCCTCACCGGCACCGTGGAGATCAAGGGCCGGGGCAACTCCACCTGGCGGGAATACGCCAAAAAGCCCTACCAGATCAAGTTCAGCAAAAAGACCTCCGTGCTGGGTATGCCCGCCGCCAAGAAGTGGATTCTGCTGGCCAACGCCTCCGACGACAGCATGATCCGCACCCGGCTGGTGTATGACGCGGCGGAGCAGATGGACTTCCCCTTCGTGACGGAATATCAATATGTGGACCTGTGGATAGACGGCCAGTACCTGGGCGTGTACCTGCTGGGCGAAAAGGCCGAGATCGGCAAGGGCCGCCTGAATTTGCAGGACCCCGCCGGGGCCATGTTCGAGCTGGACAACGGCTTCGCCACGGACGAGGATCACTATTTCTTCGAGGGCCGGCTGAACAGTTACTTCGCCCTGAAGGAGATCGTGGAGGAGGACGACGAACACATTCAGCAGGCCATGACCAATTTCCAGACGGCCATGACCCGCCTGACCACGGCGCTGACCTCCCAGGGCTGGGAGAATCTGTCTCTGAGCCAGCTCAATGAAATGATCGACGTGGACTCCCTGGCCCGCTACTATCTGATGAACGAGTACGTTCTCAACGGCGAGTCCTTCTTCACCAGCTTCTTCTGGTATCAGGACGGCGCGTCCGATGTGCTACATGTGGGCCCCCTGTGGGACTTTGACACCTGCATGGGCAACAAGAACGAAAAGGTCACCGACTACAACGCCAGCAGCACCTCTGTGCTGATGAAGAAGATGCTGAACATCCCGGCATTTTACCAGCGGGTGCAGGAGCTGTACGCCCGGTATAAGCCGGTGCTCACCGGCATGGCCGGTCAGGTGGACGGTTTGCGGGACGAGATCGGCGTCTCCGCCGACCTGAATTACCTGCGCTGGAGCACCCTGGGCGCCGCCAATCCCAAGCCCGGCGGAACCCCCTTCGCCCCCACCTATGACGAGGCCCTCAGCCGGGTGCGCACCTGGCTCACCGGCCGGGCCAATGCCTTTACCCCCACCGTGCGTCCCCAGCAGCTGGGGTACTACTTCAACGCCAGCCGCACGGTGATGTACCTGACCTACTCCGCTCCCAGCCAGACCTCCCTGCGCTTCGCCGTCTGGGGCCAGCAGGACGGCCAGAACGACCTGCACTGGTATCAGGCCAAGCAGCAGGACGGCCGCTGGGTGGCCGAGGTGCCCCTGGTCAACCACCAGGAAACCGGCACCTATATGGTCCATGTCTACAATCAGAACGGCCTGCCCCAGGGTCTGCTGGACCACGGCACCGTGGTAGTGGACAACCTGGTGCAGCCGGAAAAGCCCGCCCTGAAGGCGGCCCTGTCCGCTGACGGACGGTATCTGAACCTGACCCTCACCGGCGGCAGCGACCTGACCCAGGTTTGGTTCCCCACCTGGAGCGAGAAGAACGGCCAGGATGACCTCCAGTGGTACGAGGCCAAGAAGCAGGCCGACGGCTCCTGGACCTATTCCGTGGCCCTGTCCCGCCACAACACCACCGGCACCTATTTCATCCACGCCTACGGCAACAACAAGAAGAACCTGGTGGCCCACACCACCGCCTATGTGGAGAAGATCCCCGGGCCGGAGATGAAGGCCGCCCTGTCCGCCGATGGGCGGTATCTGGACGTGACCCTGACGGGCCGCGGCGACCTGACCCAGGTCTGGTTCCCCACCTGGAGCCAGGTCAACGGCCAGGACGACCTACGCTGGCACGAGGCCGCCAGGCAGGCCGACGGCTCCTGGACCTGCCGCATCGCCCTGTCGGACCACTCCGGCACCGGCGTCTACTTCATCCACGCTTACGGCAATACCAAGAAGAATCTGGTGGCCCACACCACCGTTACCGTACCTCAGGCTTCCCAGCCCTCCCAGCCTTCCCAGCCCGAGCAGCCCCCCCAGCCGGTCCGCTCCGGCATGCAGGCGGTGCTGTCCGCCGATGGCCGGTATCTGGACGTAACCCTGGCGGGCCGCAGCGACCTGACGAAGGTCTGGTTCCCCACCTGGAGCTCCGTGAACGGCCAGGACGATCTGCGCTGGTACGAGGCCACCAAGCAGCCGGACGGCTCCTGGACCTGCCGGGTGCCTCTGGCCAACCATAAGAGCGCGGGAGGCTTCTTCCTCCACGCCTACGGCAACAACAAGAAGAACCTGGTGGCCCACACCACCGCCTCCGTGTCCCAGGTGGTGTCCCCCCAGGTATGGACCCGCCTCCACGACGGCGGCCGCTATATGACCGTGACCCTGACGGGCCGCAGCGATCTGACGAAGGTCTGGTTCCCCACCTGGGGCGCAGCCAACGGCCAGGACGACCTGCAGTGGTACCAGGCGGTCAGGCAGTCCAACGGCGACTGGTCCTATACCGTGAACCTGTCCCAGCACCGGGACAAGGGCACTTACTTCGTCCATGTCTACGGCAATACCAGACAGAACCTGGTGGCCCACACCACCGCCTATGTAAGCTGAAAGGAGGGACCGCACCCCGGAGAGATCACCCCGATCAAGTGTTGGAAATCAAACTGTAACGGAGGAAAAAGATGAAAAGAGCACTATCACTGCTTCTGGCGCTGCTGATGGCAGCCAGCCTGGTCATGCCCCAGGCCTGGGCCGCCGGGCTCCAGGAGCCGGAGCCGGACGCTGTCGTCCAGCAGACCCAGCCCGACACCGCCGAACCCGATGCCCAGCTGCCCCAGGCGGATACCCTGGCCGGCAACGCCGCGGGGCTCACCCCCATTACCCGCACCAAGAATGCCGTGGCCAGCGGCGTGACCCTGGAAAAGGTGGTCATGCGCAACGTCAACGGCAGCCAGGTGGTGGGCTACCTTTCGGAGATCGACCTGTCCAAGGACGTGACCCTGAAGGCCAGCTACACCGGATATTACTATGACGGCAGCACCGCCGCCCAGCGCAAGGCCATGGTGGACGGCGGAAAGCTGAAATGGGAGATGTCCCAGACCACCGCCCAGGCCGCTGCCTACGGACGGGCCTCGGATACCGAGGGCCGCGTGGTCCTGGCCACCAACGCCGACTACTACAATATGCAGACCGGCGCCCCCACCGGCTACCTCATTATGGAGGGCAACCTGGTGAAAACCGGCGCCGAGCCCTTCTTCGCCATTCTGAAGGACGGCTCCGCCGTCATCCGCCCCGCCGGCAGCGACACCTCCGACGTGGTGGAGGCCGTTTCCGGCCCCTATATGCTGGTGGAAAACGGCCAGATCGTCCCCGGCCTGGACCAGGGCGACCGCATGCCCCGCAACAGCGTGGGCATCCGTGCCGACGGCTCCGTGGTGTTCTTCGAGGCCGACGGCCGCCAGGAGCCCATGTCCATCGGCATGAGCATGTATGAGGTGGCCAGCTTCCTGAAGGACGCCGGCTGCGTCACCGCCATCTATCTGGACGGCGGCGGCTCCGCCACCGTGGCCGCCCGCTATGAGGGCACCGACGAGCTGCTGGTGCGCAACAGCCCCAGCGACGGCCTGGAGCGCACCGTGTCCGATGCCCTGCTGGTGGTGTCCACCGCCCGCTTTGACGGCGACTTCGACCACGCCTCCGTCAGCCCCCAGAATGAGCTTTATACCCCCGGCAGCCAGGTGGCCTTCACGGCCCTGGGTGCTGACTCCGCAGGCGGCGCGGCCGCCCTGCCGGAAAGCGGACTGACCTGGGTGCTGGACACCCCCGCCGCCGGGCGGATCGACGCCTCCACCGGCGTGTTCACCGCTGCCAAGGGCTATGTGGGCGAGGTCCGGGTCCGCCTGACCTATCAGGGCCAGGATGTGGGCTCCGCCTCCGTCACCATCGCCGAGCCCGACCAGGTGTATTTCGCCGGCAAGAGCCTGTCCCTGGACTATGAAAAGACCAGTGACCTGGGCCTGACCGTCAAGAGCAGCCTGCGGGATATCCACTATCACGACGGTGACTTCACCTGGAGCATCCGCTCCCTGACCGAGGGTGTCTCCGCCGACGGCATCGGCACCATCGTGGACAACCGGCTCCACACGGCGGCCAAGGCCAGCCAGACCCGCAAGGCGGAGATCACCGTCACCTACACCAAGGCCAACGGCCAGAAGCTCACCGACACCGTCACCGTGGAGATCGGCAAAATGCCCACCATCCTCCTGGATTTCGAGGATGAAAGCTCCAAGTCCGGCGTGAACGTGGGTGCCAACGCCGTGTGGGGCAACCTGAATAGCTTTTCCGGTCACAGCGCCCATGATCTGCCCGGCGTCAGCGACGCGGGCTTCGGCGTGGCCGGTCAGGTGTCCAAGGATCCCAACGGTCTGGACATCCCCTATGGCCCCATTACCGATTTCGGCCTGGCATGCCCCGACTTTATCAGCAGCAACGCGGAATGGGACTTCAACTCCGCCGGCGCACCCTACAGCTGGGACTGCGCCCAGGATCCCGCCACCCTGTTCCGCTCCATGGGCTATGAATACTATGTGGGTGCCATCGCCACCGCCCAGGAGGGCGCGTGGGATATGTACGCCCGCCGGGTAGGCTCCGATGAAGGCCCCGTGCGCTTCGGTCAGAAGTCCCTGGAGTATCATTACGACTATACCAAGATCTCCGGTACCAACAACACCAACGAGTATCTCCGCTACAGCGGCGAGGACGTGGTCATCGAGGGCAAGCCCACCGCCCTGGGTATGTGGGTCTACGCCCCCGAGGGCACGCCCAACTACTGGCTGTCCACCAGCGTGTCCTACTGGAACGGGGAAAAGTACGTCTCCACCAGCCTGCTGCACCTGAAGACCACCACTGTCAACGCCGCCGGCCAGACCGTGGAGACCACCACCCAGTATACCGGCATCAACTGGACCGGCTGGAAGTATGTGGAGGCCGACCTCAGCAGCGTGTATGACAAGGCCCAGGATGTGGAGAATCACCCCCTGAAGATCACCGCCGGTCAGGTGCTGCTGTGGACCATCATCATCGAGGGCGGCACCGGCGACGTGGACGGCAACAAGATCACCTGCGGCTCCCGGGCCGCCGGCAGCCTGTATGTGGACAACATCCGCGCGGTATACGGTACCACCGCCGACGACCTGGAGAACCCCGTCATCACCTCCGTCCGGGGCGGCAGCTCCTCCATCACCGGCTATTCCGACCTGACGGAGCTGGCCGAGGACGGTTCCACCGTCCTGACGGACAATGAGCTGCAATTCTTTACCGGGTATTATGATCCCCAGGGTGAGAACCGCACCGGCGTGTCCGCCGAGAACACCGTCATCACCATCGACGGCCAGGACATCCGGAACTTTGCCAACACCGACCAGGCCGTTACCGGCACCGTGACCCTGCCCAATGGCCGCCACAGCATCAAGGTGGAGATCATGGACGGCTTCGGCAACCGGGCCAGCGTCACCCGCTCCTTCACCGTGAAGGGTACCGCCAATATCCCCACCGTGACCCTGGACACCCCGTCCTATGCCCTGGTGGGCGAGAACTACGTGGTGTCCGTCACCTCCCCCAACGCCGGTAAGATTGACTCCGTCAACGCCCAGATCGTGTACGGCAGCGTGGACCTGTTTGACACCGACGAAAACGGCGGCAAGGGTGCCTTCAACACCTGCGCCTCCCTGGCCTACGGCTCCGGCTTCCAGGGCTCCAGCTCTGCCGCCCGCCGCACCACCACCGAAAAGACCGTCACCGTGAATATGACCCGCACGGGCTCTGCCGGGAAGGACCTGTTCACCTTCACCATGCCCATGCCCGCCGGGGCCACGGCGCTGGACAGCCTGCCCATCTCCGTCACCGTGACCTACACCTGTGACGGCGTCACCTACACCACCTCCACCGGCAGTCTGCGTCTGCCCATGCAGGGCTACTACACCGTCACCTCCGACATCATGGTGGAGGGCGCGGCAGCGGCCCGGCTGTATGTGAAGGACATCAACGGCAAGGCCGCCTCCGGCGTGGACCTGTATGTGGGCGACACCCGCATCGGAACCACCAACGCCTCCGGCCAGGTCAGCACCGACTACTTCAACAAGCTCTCCGCCGGCTCCCGTACCGGCGTCACCGCCCGGAAGGACAATCACCGCTCCTTTGAGACGGTCATCGTCACCCGCCGGGCCGGCGGCAGCACCGATGGTATGCCCAGCTTCGTGCAGCTCAACGCCACCCCCAATGCCCAGAGCTGCCAGAACATCACCTGGGTCACCAATCCCCTGACGGCCCAGGCCAAGGCCACCGTGCAGTACTGCCAGCAGAGCAGCTTCAAGGGCAGCTTCCCCTCCAGTGCCCAGGGTCAGGTGACCCTCCGGGAGTTCACCACCTCCGGCGACGCGGCCTATGTCAGCTCCGTGTCCCTGACCGGCCTGAAGCCCGGCACCACCTACGTCTATCGGGTGGGTGACGGCAGCAAGTGGTCTGAAAACATGACCTTCACCACCAGCCAGCCCGGCGCGGACACCACCCGCTTCTTCGTCATCGGCGATACCCAGCTCTCCGGCAATGTCGAAAGCGATCAGGATGAGATCCGGCTGATGAACGCCATTGCCGCCAATATCAACGGCCAGTCCATGAACTTCGGCATCCAGACCGGCGACTTTGTGGACAACGGCGGCAACCTGGGCCAGTGGAGCGAGATCCTGGACGTGTTCTCCCGGAACTACGCCGACCTCCCCGTGGTGCAGGTCATGGGCAACCATGAGTACTACGGCGACCTGTCCGGCGGCAACGCCGCCAGCCTGTGGACCCTGCCCGACCGGCTGTACTACTCCGTGGAATACGGCGACGTGTACGTGGCGGTCATCAACTTCGCCGCCAATCTGGAGGATGCCTGCCAGTGGCTGATCCAGGACGCCGCCAAGTCCGACTGCACCTGGAAGGTGCTGGCGGTCCACCAGCCCGCGTATTACACCAATCCCAACGGCAGCAGCGAGGCCTTCAACCGCTATATCCCCGCCGCCGCTGAGGCCGCCGGCATCAACGTGGTGTTCTCCGGCCATGACCACAGCTATGCCCGCACCATGGTCCTCAAGAACGGCCAGCCCGTGTCCGAGGCCACCCAGAACGGCCGCCTGCCCGCCACCTACGGCAAGGGCGTGCTGTACTACATCTGCGGCGACCTGGGCGAAAAGTCCCGCAGCACCGAGTACAAGGCCGTCAACAACCCCGACTTCCACTTTGCCCAGGTGTCCCAGGAGTATGACTCCCTGTACCTGGCCGTGGAGGCCACCGCCGACGCCATGACCGTCCGCACCTACTCCGTCAGCGCCGAGGGCGCCCAGTCCCTGCTGGATACCTACACCATGCGGGTGCCCGCCTCCGTGTGCCGCGACAAGGGCCACGACTTCTCCGGCGACACCGTGTACGTCCGTGACGGCAAGCTGGTCTGCTCCTTCTGCGGCCAGACCGTGGAGCTGAAGGACTCCGGCTACACCGGCTGGGCCCGGGACGAGGCCACCGGCCTGCGGATGTACAGCTATAACAACGCCTGGCACACCGGCTGGTTCATCATCGACCCCGAGGTGTATTGCTTCGACAGCAACGGCATCGCCTACGATGGCCGGGTCACCCTGTATGGCAAGCAGTTCGTCTTTGACGACGGCGTGGTGGTCAGCGGCCCCACGGGCTTCGTCAAGCGGGACGACGGCAAGACCCTGTACTTCGAGAATGGCC
>OICR01000717.1_pt1 | contig 13450 bp, 10 predicted proteins | sample 1581321 | NCBI WGS metagenome assembly OICR01 (sample SAMEA3882557, study PRJEB24775) | human gut metagenome | biome: human-associated habitat; feature: intestine environment; material: feces | place: Netherlands | collected 2009/2010
TCAACTCCCCGTGGCTCGCGGGCTTTGGCCTGGGCGACATCCACTCGATCGCTGTCAGCCACGGCGAAGGCAAGTTCGTCGTGAGCGAAGAACTTGCCCGGGAGCTGTTCGCCAACGGGCAGGTGGCCTTCCAGTATGTCGATCCCGAAGGGCGTGCGACGGCCGAGGCGCCGTACAACCCCAACGGTTCGTCGTATGCCATCGAGGGCCTGGTGTCGCGTGACGGCCAGATCCTCGGCAAGATGGGGCATACGGAGCGTTACGAGAAAAACCTCTTCAAAAATATCGCAGGCGAGAAGGAGCAGTCGCTGTTCCGCAATGCCGTCGACTATTTCCGCAAAAATTAGTACAATATAAAACTTAAACTCACAAACACCATGAAACAGCTCGAAATGCTCTACGAAGGCAAGGCAAAACAGGTTTTCCGCACCGACGATCCCGACAAGATCATCATCCACTACAAGGATGCGGCAACGGCTTTCAACAACATCAAGAAAGCCACGATCGAAAACAAGGGCGTGCTGAACAACGCCATCTCGACCCTGATTTTCAAGGAGCTTCAGAAGTCGGGTGTCAAGACCCACTATATCGAGACGATCAACGACCGCGACCAGGTGTGCCGCCGGGTGACGATCATCCCGCTGGAGGTGATCGTGCGCAATGTCATCGCCGGTTCGATGGCCCAGCGCCTCGGTATCGAGGAGGGTACGCAGCCGTCGAACGTCATCTACGACATCTGCTACAAGAAGGACGAGCTGGGCGACCCGCTGATCAACGACCACCACGCCGTGGCATTGGGTGCCGTGACCTACGAGGAACTCGAACTGATCTACGCCATGACCTCGCGTATCAACGAGATCCTGCGCAACCTTTTCGCCAAGATGAACATCAAACTCGTGGACTTCAAGATCGAGTTCGGCCGTACGTCGGACGGGGAGATCGTGCTCGCCGACGAGGTGTCGCCCGACACCTGCCGCCTGTGGGACATGACGACCAACGAGAAACTCGACAAAGACCGTTTCCGTCGTGACCTGGGCAAGGTGCGCGAGGCTTACGAGGAGATTTTGGCACGTTTGCAGAAAATCGTCGGGTAATGGTGATGGGGCAGATTAGCGACCGCGAGTTGCATGAGGAGTGCGGGGTGTTCGGCGTCTTCGGAGTCAAGGACGCAGCGTCGCTGACCTACTATGGCCTGCATGCCTTGCAGCACCGCGGACAGGAGGGTGCCGGTATCGTGACCGTCGACCGGGACGCGACGTTCCGCCGCATCAAGGGCGGCGGCCTGGTGACCGAGGTGTTCGGCGAGGGAAACCTCTCGACGCTCAAGGGCGACATGGCCATCGGGCATGTGCGCTATACCACCGCCGGCGGTGGTGGCATCGAGAACGTGCAACCGTTCCTTTTCCGCCACAACACGGGCGATTTCGCGCTGGCGCACAACGGCAATATCGTCAATTCGGCGCTGCTGCGTATTTACCTCGAGAACAAGGGGAGCCTGTTCCAGTCGACCTCGGACAGCGAAATCCTGGCGCACCTGATCAAGAAGGAGACCAAGTATCACGACCGTCCGCGCATCTATTCGATCATCGACGCGCTGAACATGATCGAGGGGGCTTTTGCATTCCTGATCATGACCGCCAATCGCATCTATGCCTGCCGTGACAAATACGGCCTGCGGCCGCTGTCGATCGGCCGGCTGGGCGACGGTTATGTCGTGTCGAGCGAAACCTGTGCCTTCGACGTGCTGGGTGCGGAGTTCGTCCGCGACGTCGAGCCGGGCGAGATCGTCACGATCGACAGCGAGGGCATCCGGAGCCGCGATTTCTCGCAGTATAAGCGTTGCGAGATGTGCTCGATGGAGTATATCTACTTTGCACGTCCCGACAGTGACATCGAAGGGTGCAACGTCCATGCCTACCGCAAGGAGTCGGGGCGCCTGCTCTTCGGCGAGGCGCCTGCCGAGGCGGACATCGTGGTCGGGGTTCCGGACTCCAGCCTGAGCGCCGCCTCCGGTTACGCCGAGGCTAGCGGACTTCCTAACGAGATGGGACTCATCAAGAACCGCTACATCGGCAGGACTTTCATCCAGCCGTCGCAGGAGATGAGGGACAAGGGCGTGAAGATGAAATTGTCGCCGGTCAGGAGCATCGTGAAGGACAAAAGGATCATCCTGGTGGATGACTCGATTGTGCGCGGAACCACGTCCCTGAGGATCGTGAGGATGCTGCGCGAGGCCGGAGCGAAAGAGGTTCACATGAGGATCGCCAGTCCGATGATCAAGAATCCGTGCTTCTATGGTGTGGATATGTCCACCCACAAGGAGCTCCTGTGCTATTCAAGAAATCTTGAGCAGGCCCGTCAGGCCATCGAGGCCGATTCGTTGGCATTCCTTTCCGAGGATGGTCTTTTCGAGGCCGGTCACCGCAGTGACCTTTGTCTGGCCTGCTTCAACGGCAACTACCCGACCGCCCTCTACTCCAGCATCGAGGAGGTCAACGAGGAACATAAATTTTAGAAGTCTTTCTGATTTGCTATAGATTCCCTTGACGTTCCCGGTGAGTTTCGCCGGGTCGTCAGCGTAGGGGATGCTCCCGGACGCTTATTCCATCCAGTTGTTTTCGTATTTGATTTTAGTTTAGTAATCATAAGTCCACTTGAAAAAGTCGTTTTTGAAAAAACATGTGCCACGCAGATACTTCTGTAAGGGGGAGACTGTCTTAAAAGTAAAAGTAGGATCCAGTCCAAAAACCTGTGTAAAAGAAAGGGAACGATCTTGCCGATTGAGTTTTGTTGTTTCGCACCAACATCAATTAAACGCCGACGGCCAATGACGTTGTTTGTCAATGGCTTACCGCCAGTCTCATAGCGCGGGTCCGGTACTTCCGGGTTGTTTGCCGAGTTTATTCAATAGTTTGTCCGTGAAAGCCTTGCCGGCCGGACAAAGCGCATGATTTCCGCATTTTGTCCGGCCAGAACACAATCCACCGGACGGACTGCACCGAGGGAATATGGACGGTGAGAATATTACAAAAGGCTTTCAGCCAAATGGTGAATCTGCATTGTTGGAAACCAGACCAGGCTGAAAAACACAAAGGCTATGGTACAGGATTTTCATGGGGATGAGCCTCTCATGTGTTTAAGACCGGCTTTGATGTGAGGGCGTTCCGTCAATCACAGACCGACATCGTCACTGGGCGGCCGTAATAAGAAGGCATTGAGACGTGTTCCATAAACGGTTGATAATAATAGCGTTAACTATTCGTCTTTAGTGGATATGCGCCCAAGACGAGACGTTAACTATGTGATAATAAGCACATTATCAGCCACTCATTCGGTGTCAGCGAGTAACGGATGACATTTTACTAATGAGGAAGATGTCGACTGCGTTGCGTCGGGTACCTGTGCCTGTATGCCATGGCGGCCTACACCCTTCGCGCGCCCTATCCGGGTAAATGACCGCCATGGCCATCAGACACAGGTACCCCGGACCGAAAAAGCACATGCGGAGGTGTCCAACAACGCTATGTAGCGAAGAAAACGACTTTCTGGGTGCAACCAGAGGAGTTTCAGACGTTAAGTAACCTTCAGAAAATAAGCTGCATCATCTTAAGGAATCTTTTCGGTCTATATCTCATCAGTCATGTGCCACCGGCACACTCCTTCTTCGAAAAAAGATTTATCCTCGACAATTTTCTCTTAATCTGAAGCAACGTATTATTTTCATGTTCCTAAGCATTTCCTTTACAGACTTTCGATCATGCATGCACCACACATACATTTGGATTTGATCCTTGACATCCCTGATGTCTGCCAATAGGCATTGCATCCCATCCGTGGTCAGCGTTGGGTTGGCATTGTAGCAAGTAAACGCATCTCTATCGAAATCATTCGCAAAGACTATCTGCGTGTCTAATCTTGGAGCTGTGGCTACCAAAGTTAAAGCCTCCTGTAAATCCAAGATCAAGGCCTCCGCAACCAGAAAATAAAGATGCTATTCTTTTTGGCATTATGTGTTCCTGTTTCGTTATTACTATTCCATAAAAGTCGGTCTTGCCGATGCTTAATAAATGACCGCCCTTATAATTCCCTAAAACCTACCGCTTCCCCGTATTCTTCAGCCCGGCAATCCGCTTGACTTCGTTTATTTCAGCTATGAACTGTTCGGTGGTCGGAAGGTACAGCTGGTACTTGCTGGCAAGGATTGTCCTGTTGTCTTCCGGCAGGGTGAGCTTGACGGCGGTGTCGTTCTTGTCGGAACACAGGAGTATTCCGATGGTCGGGTTCTCGTCCTCGGACTTTTCGTAGCGATCGTAGTAGTTGACATAGAGCTGTAACTGCCCCAAATCCTGGTGGGTCAGCTTGTGGTTCTTGATTTCTATGATGACAAATGAGCGAAGCAGTCGATTGTAGAATACAAGATCCGCGAAATACTCATCGTCCTCAATGAGCAGCCGTTTCTGTCTGGCTACGAAAGAGAATCCCTTTCCCATTTCGAGGAGGAAGTCCGCAATATGTGAGATGATTGCGCTTTCAAAGTCTCTTTCATAATACTCCGGGCGTTTCTCAAGACCAAGGAATTCCAAAACCATAGGGTCTTTGATGATTTCTGTCGGTGATTCCGGTTGGCGCTCGTTGCGGGCTACAGCAAGGACCTTTCCCTTGTCGTTGCTCATCAGAAGACGCTCGTAAAGCATTGAGTTGATTTGGCGCTCAAGTTGACGTTTAGACCAGCATTCATTGACGGCTTCCAGCTGATAGTACTCTCGTTTGTCGGGGTCTGGGATTGAGATAAGCAGTTTATACTGAGACCAGTTCAATTGCGAACACAGTGTATTCGCAATTGGGTATATGCGGTAGAACTGCCTGCACATCTCCAATTGACGGACGGAGAATCCGCTGCCGTACTCCGGCTGTAGCTGCTTCGCAAGGTTCTTGATAAGATAAGTGCCGTAGCCGGCTCGCTCTTTCCCTTGCTGCTCTTTCTCGGCGATGCGCTGACCGATGGCCCAGTACATCCGCACGCGGCAAAAGTCCACGCTGCGGACGGCGTTGCCGCGCGCTCCATCTATGATAGCCTTGATCCCGCTGACAAATTCGTTCAGAGGAGATTCCAACTCAGTTCTTCTCGATCCCATCTCTTCGCAAAAACTACAATCTCACAAATTTAGTCATTTTTCTGATTCATTTGATTCCTACTATGTCGAAATGATCACGAAATGATCAGCGGGTTCACACCTACATAGTACCCTCAAAGGCGGAGCGGGGCAACACGTTCCCGGAGGTTATGGACATCTCGTTCAGAATTGCAAGGTAAAAGGCTTCCGATGTAGCCGGAGAAGGGTCCCCCGTGCAAATCTGTTCCGGGCTGAAGGATAGAGGATGCCCAGCAAGGCCTTCAGGGCTGGATCCGTCAGGACTCGCGGGAACAGAATTGCAGCGGATTGCTGTTAGGGATGGATGTGGGTGCAAATCCGTGGAAGAATCATTACAAGAATCATTACAACATCCAGAAAAGGTTGTCGTTATCGGATTTTAGTTGTAACTTCGCAGAGTCAGTGATCGCTCTGACAACATCTGGCCTTGGTGAGAGATTCCATACCATGGCCTTAATGTTTTTCAGGTGATGCGGTTGCTGGATTTCAAGGATTTATATAATACAAAATACACTATGGCAGTTGATTACGAGAAGGCGGGCGTGAGCCTTGAGGCGGGCTACGACGTTGTGCGCAGGATCAAGAAACACGTGGCGTCGACCGACAGGCTCGGCGTGATGGGAAATATCGGATCGTTCGGAGGAATGTTCGATCTTTCAAAACTGAACATCAAGGAACCGGTCCTGGTCAGCGGAACTGACGGAGTCGGCACTAAGCTCAAGCTGGCGTTCGCGATGGACAAGCACGACACCATCGGCATCGACGCCGTGGCGATGTGTGTGAACGACGTTCTGGCCCAGGGAGCGGAACCGCTTGTGTTCCTTGACTATGTGGCCCAGGGAAAGACCCGTCCGGAGGTCGTGGAGGCCATCGTGGCCGGAGTCGCTGACGGATGCCGTCAGGCCGGATGCGCCCTCGTGGGCGGCGAGACCGCCGAGATGCCTGGAATGTACGAGGACGGTGAATATGACATCGCTGGCTACACCACGGGTGTCGTGGAGAAATCCAGACTCATTGACGGCACGAAGGTCAAGGCCGGGGATGTCCTCGTTGGAATCGCCTCCACGGGAGTCCACAGCAACGGCTTCAGCCTTGTGCGCAAGATCTTCTCCGACAATAATCTGGATCTGTTCAAGGTCTATCCTGAACTGGAGTCCGACCAGCCGCTCGGCATTGTCGCCCTGACACCGACCAGGATCTACGTGAAGCAGGTTCTGGACGTGATCCGCAACTGCGACGTGCACGGAGTCGCCCACATCACCGGCGGCGGCTTCGACGAGAACATCCCGAGAATCCTCCGCGAAGGCCAAGGAATCGAGGTGAATGAAGGTTCCTGGACGATCCTTCCGATCTTCCGCTTCCTGGAGAAGTACGGCAACATCCCCCACAGGGAGATGTTCAACATATTCAACATGGGTGTCGGAATGGTTCTGGCTTTGGATGAGTCCGAGGCTCAGAAGGCCATCGACATACTTGCCGGCTACGGGGACAAGGCGACCGTCATCGGCCGCGTGACCGACAAGCCGGGTGTGGATATTCATTTGCTTTAGTCAGTCGTGGCGGATTTTTTGTGATTTTCGCTGCAAGGAATTTGAAATAGCAGGATTTGGTTGAAATGATTAAAGCTTCAGAATTATGAAAAAATCATTTGCTAAACTGACCGCGGCCATCGGCCCGGCACTGCTCTCGATGCTCGGATTCTCCGGCTGTGAAGACAACATCTGGAGTAATCGTTGTGAGTACGGTGTGCCATCCTGTGATTTCAAGGTCGATCTGACGGTTTTGGACGAAAGCGGAAAGGGAATCAAAGGCATCCGCGTCGTTCCTTCAAAACAATTGACTTACGACAAAGACACTCTCTTCACCGACGAGAACGGAAAGGCTGTAGGTGCTTATGATGGGGTTTGGCCGATGAATGAGGTCAAGTTCTATTTCGATGACGTTGACGGAGATGCCAACGGCTCCTTCAAGCGGGACAGTCTGACAGTCACGGCTGAGAAACTGAAAGGCGGCAGCGGCAACTGGTACGAGGGCGAGTTCGCTCTTAAAGGCACAAAGACTTTGAAGAAGGAAGAGTAACGGATGGACGGACTTTCGCTCAGAAGAAGAATCGCGCTTGACATCGCAAGGTCGATGCGCAAGTCTCAGGAGGAGGAACATCCTCTGAGGCAGCTCTTCTGGGAATGTACACTCCGATGCAACCTCCGTTGCCAGCATTGCGGAAGCGACTGCAAGCAGGTCGCCGCCACTCCGGACATGCCGAAGGAGGACTTCTTCAAGGTGCTGGACTCCATCGCCGCCAAGACGGATCCCCACAAGGTTTTCGTCATCATCTCCGGCGGAGAGCCGACGATGCGCGCGGACTTGGAGGAATGCGGCAAAGGAATATATTCCCGTGGATTTCCGTGGGGAATGGTTACGAACGGCTTCGGGATGACGGCGGAAAGATTTTCTCGTCTCCTCGGAGCCGGTCTTCATTCTATGACTGTCAGCCTGGACGGCTTGGAGGAGAACCACGATTGGCTTCGTGGGCGTGAGGGCAGTTTCACGCGTGCCGCTGAGACGATCAGGATGGCTGTCCGGTCAGGAATAGCCTTTGATGTCGTGACGTGTGTAAATCGTAGGAACTATCCGCAACTTCCTCAGCTAAAAGAATTTTTGATTGGACTCAGACTGAAGGAATGGAGGCTTTTCTCCATATTCCCGCAAGGCCGCGCCGCTTTGAATCCGGATCTTCAGCTTCCGCCGGAGATGTTCCGTGGGATGCTGGATTTCATCAGGGAGACCAGAAAGGAGGGGAGGATCAAGGCCAGTTATGGTTGCGAAGGCTTCCTCGGCCCTTATGAGGGTGATGTGAGGGATCATTTCTATTCCTGCCAGGCCGGTGTTACTGTCGGTTCCGTGCTGGTTGACGGTTCGATCTCCGCCTGCACGAGCATCCGTTCGGACTATCACCAGGGCAACATCTACGAGGATGATTTTATGGATGTCTGGGAGCATCGCTTCCAACCTTACCGTGACCGGAGCTGGATGCGGAAAGACGACTGCGCCGACTGCAAGTACTGGAAATGGTGCGAGGGCAACGGAATGCACCTCCGTGACTCGGACGGCAAGCTGATGCTCTGTCATCTGAAAAGAATATTGGACAAATAATTTATTAACGTATATTATGCGAGCTTTAATCAGTGTTAGTGACAAGACGGGTGTCGTTGATTTCGCCCGGGAACTCGTGTCGCTCGGATGGGAAATCCTTTCCACCAGCGGCACAATGAAGATGTTGAAAGAGGCAGGTCTGCCTGTGACCAGTGTGAGCGATGTCACGGGATTCCCCGAGATCTGCGACGGCCGTGTGAAGACCCTTCATCCTAAAATCCACGGGGCCCTTCTCGCCCGCAGGGATATTCCCGATCATCTGAAGCAATTAGAGGACAACGGAATCGAGAAGATCGACCTTGTCTGCGTCAACCTTTATCCGTTCCGTGAGACGATCGCCAAACCGGATGTCACGATGGAGGATGCCGTGGAGCACATCGACATCGGAGGCCCGTCAATGCTTCGCAGCGCCGCCAAGAACTGGGTCTCGGTCACAGTGGTAGTCAACCCGGAGGACTATGCGACCGTCATCTCCGAGATCAAGGCCACCGGTGACACGACCCCGGAGACCCGTCTCAAACTCTCGGCCAAGGCCTACACCCACACCGCTGAATATGACAGCGCGATCGCGACCTATATGCGCGCCCAGGCCGGTCTCCCAGAGAAGCTGTTCCTTGAATATGACATCTGCCAGAATCTCCGCTACGGTGAGAACCCTCATCAGCAGGCCAAGTTCTACAAGACCCTGAAGCCGGTGCCATATTCGTTGGCCACCGCCGAGCAGTTGAACGGCAAGGAGCTGTCTTACAATAATATTCAGGATGCCAACGCCGCCCTGAACATCGTCCGTGAGTTCGACGAACCTTTCGCCGTTGGCCTCAAGCACATGAATCCGTGCGGAGCCGGTCTCGGCGCTGACGTTGTCGAGGCTTGGAAGAAGGTTTATGAAGGTGACAAGACCTCCATCTTCGGAGGTATCGTGGCGTTCAACCGTGAGGTCAACCTTGAGGTTGCGCAGCTGCTCAAGCCGATCTTCCTTGAAATCGTTATGGCTCCGTCATTCGCACCTGATGCCCTTGAGCTTCTCCGCGCCAAAAAGAACCTGCGTGTCCTTAAAGTGAATATGGAAGGCTCTGTCAAGGAGCAGATGCAGTGTGTCAGCGTCAACGGGGGGCTTCTGGTTCAGAATCAAGATCTTACAATCGTACCGGTGACCGCTTCGCAGACTGTGACCGAGGCTGTGCCGACCGAAGGGCAGATTGTCGATCTGAATTTCACCTGGAGGATTGTCAAGCATGTCAAGTCCAACGCCATCACCGTCGGCAAGGCCGGGATGATCTACGGAGTGGGCGCCGGCCAGATGAACCGTGTGGGCTCCGCCGAGCTTGCCCTGAAGCAGGCAGCCGCCACTTTGGCCGAGGAGGAAACCGCCAGGACAGGCGTTGCCGTTGACCCTAAGGAGGCCGCTCGCAAGGCCGGTCTCGTTCTGGCTTCCGATGCGTTCTTCCCGTTCGATGACTGCGTGACCCTGGCCGCCGAGTACGGCGTGAAAGCCATCGTGCAGCCTGGCGGATCCGTCCGCGACGAGGATTCCATCAAGAAATGCGACGAGCTTGGCATCGCCATGGTCTTCACTGGAGAACGTCATTTCAAACATTAATATCATCTTCGTGGCAGATAACTGTTTGACAATCAAGCAAAATGCCATATTCGTGGTCCCGAAAACAGAACCAGGAAGATGACGATTCCGTTGAAAGTCAGCATGTTATCTGCCAAACCTACCATTAATCTCTATGCGAGTATTTCATTTCGAATCAACGAACAAGAGTGACGGCAAAACGATAATGCTGGACTCTTTCCTGACCAAGAACGTGCTGGTTGTCGGTAGCGGTGGCCGCGAGCACGCCATTGTGGACGCTTTGAGCCGCTCCAGACGTGTCGGCAAGATATTCTGCGCTCCTGGAAACGCCGGGATCGCCGCCCAGGCCGAGTGCGTCCCTCTCAAGGAGACACAGATTCCCGAACTTGTGGAGTTCGCGAAGGAACACGGTGTTGACCTGACGGTTGTGGGGCCGGAAGTCCCTCTCTCCGCCGGAATCGCCGATGCCTTCGAAAAGGCTGGATTGAGGATATTCGGACCTTCCGCCGCAGCCGCCCGCATCGAGTCCAGCAAGGATTTCGCGAAACGGTTGATGGAGAAGTACGACATTCCGACCGCCGCCTTCAAGACCTTCGACAACTACGATGATGCCATTGAATATGTCAGCAGACACACCTTCCCGATTGTCCTGAAATATGACGGGCTGGCCGCCGGCAAGGGAGTCGTCATCCCGGAGACCTTCTCCGACGCCAAGGTGGCTCTGAAGGATATGCTCCTTGACGACAAATTCGGCAAGGGCAAGGTCGTGGTCGAGGAATATCTCACCGGTCCGGAGTTCTCATTTATGTGCTTTGTGAACGGTAAGGAGGTCTTCCCTCTGGCCATCGCCCAGGATCACAAGAGAGCGTTCGAGGGAGACAAAGGGCCTAACACAGGAGGTATGGGAGCATATTCACCGGTTCCGGTCATCACCGCCGAGGATGAGGAATATGCCCTTGAGAACATTATGAAGAAGACTGCCGCCGCTATGGTCGCCGAAGGCTGCTCGTTCAAAGGGCTGCTTTACGGTGGCCTGATGAAGACTACGTCCGGCATCAAGGTCATCGAGTTCAACTGCCGTTTCGGAGATCCTGAGACTGAGGTGGTTCTGCCTCGTCTGGAGTCAGACATCTACGACATATTCTCAGCCATCGCTGATGGTGGAATGTCGGTGAACGCTCCGGAGGGGACTGATTCCGTGGAGGGCGCAAGGCTTTCATCCGCCGAGCTTATGCCGGAGATCAAGTGGTCTTCCGAGCAGACTCTCGGCTTTGTGATGGCTTCGAAAGGCTATCCGGGCTCTTACGAGAAAGGATTTGCGATCTCCGGTTTGGATGAGGCTTTGGCTGATCCGTCGGTCAGGATCTATCAGATGGGAACCAGGGAGGTCACAGATCCGGAATCCGGTGCCAAGTCTCTGGTGACTTCCGGTGGCCGTGTCCTGATGGTGGTCGCCTCCGGTGAAACCCTCCGCCAGGCCCGTGACAAAGCCCTCGCCGCCGTCCGTAAGATTCACTGCGACAACCTCTTCTACCGTTCCGACATCGGGCATCTTGTCCTATAGTTATAAATCTCACCTCTTCACCGCTTGCGGTGAAAGGGTGAAAGTAAGTCCCTCCCCCGAGGGGAGGGATTTAGGGAGAGGGTAACGTGAAAAGGCCCTAAGGGGTGTGCTAAGCACATCCCCTCCCCCGAGGGGAGGGATTTAGGGAGAGGGTAACGTGAATAGATTGTCGTGGTAGGCACTTTGAACATGAGATAAGTTTTTTCAATTAGTAATAACCTTTTAGCGAGGTACAAATGTTATGACAATATCTGGAAAAGATTTAGCGGCCAGGTTAAAGGCCCGAATGGCCGAGCAGGTGGCCACATTCCCTGCAAAATATGGCCGAGTCCCTCATTTGGTCGTGATCCTGGTGGGAGACGACCCCGGCAGCCAGACCTACGTCAGGAACAAGGCCAAGGCCTGTGACGTGGTAGGAATCAGGAACACCACAGTCAGGATGCCTGCCGACACCCCTGAGCAGGTACTCCTCGACAAGATCGCCGAGCTCAACGCTGACGACACCGTTGACGGCATCCTTGTCCAGCTTCCTCTCCCGAAGCAGATCAGCGAACCGAAAGTGATCGAGGCCATAGCCCAGTCCAAAGACGTTGACGGCTTTCACCCGCTCAACACCGCTGCCCTTTGGCAGAAGAGACCGAACTCCTCCTGCGTTGTCCCTTGCACCCCTATGGGAATCATAAGGCTTCTTGAGGATGCCAATTATGAGATTGCCGGAAAGAATGCTGTCGTGATCGGCCGCAGCCAGATCGTCGGCCTCCCGATCACCAAACTTCTCCTTGACAGGAACGCTACGGTAACAGTCTGTCATTCAAAGACGAAGAACCTTTCTGAAATCACACGTCAGGCAGACATCCTTGTTGTGGCCATAGGCCGTGCCAAGTTCGTGACCGGTGATATGGTCAAGGACGGTGCCGCCGTGATCGATGTTGGAATGGACCTTGACGAGAACGGCAAGCTTTGCGGTGATGTGGACTTCGCCTCCGTCGAGCCGAAAGCTTCTGTCATCACCCCTGTTCCTGGCGGTGTCGGTCCGATGACTATCTGCTGCCTAATGGAGAACACCATCCAGTGCTTCCTCAACAAGGTTGCGGTTCGATAGGTTACACCAGTTAAATCGTTGACAAAATATAACTCCACTTAAGGATACTCTTGAGTGGAGTTAATGTTTAACGCTTCCCGTACGGATGTCTAAATAACATATTAATTGCTGATTATTCAGTGGAATACGTTTCAAGTGTTTTTATGAATATGTCAAATAACTTTTGGCTATTAAGTGGATTCCCTACATAAATTGGGTAACCATTCTTATTTAGAAGAAAGCTATGGAATCTTTTGTCATCAGGTATTCTTGGGTTCAATGATCTGAATTCTCCGTATTGGTCAATATAAATAGGAAAATTTAGGTGAGCATCTATAAGATTTATCAAAACTTCCTGAGCATTTTCGGGTAAAGGAGAGAAGAGAATGACAACATTGCATCCATTACTTTTAGATATTGTTTTATATTTATTAACGCTTTCAGCCAAGTGATTTATTACGCATGCTGAACATTCTGATTCATCGTAATTAATAATCAGAGTTTCTTTTCCTGACATATCACCTTTAGTGGAACTAATTATCCCTTTGTTTACTATTAGAAGTTCGGCGGGGAAGCATATTTTTGTGTTCTTGAATATCCTTACTTTCCAAGAAAGAGTAAAATCATGACAAGCGCTTATCATAGCCATTATCATGAACAGTGCAAGATATTTTGTAATTCTTGCGACTTTCATAGTTTATAATATAGAAGTGTAGGCTCTTTTGTCTCATTGTCATGGGACAATGTGTATAAACATGAATCATCATTTGATACGATGAAATTATAGAAAGGTTGATCTGTCTCATATCGCTGGATGATGTTTCCGTCCCAATCATAAACATCAATTCTGTCCTTAAAGTACCCAGGATAACCTTTATATTCTTTGTTTTCTACTGTGTTTGAATATGTCACATAGATAT